>ENA-UOOI01002873-UOOI01002873.1-fermentation-metagenome-genome-assembly--contig:-NODE-2873-length-13940-cov-3.445661_pt1 | contig 13940 bp, 12 predicted proteins | sample MGYA00245779_ERZ724027 | MGnify/ENA primary metagenome ERZ724027 (study PRJEB28704, sample SAMN03018318) | fermentation metagenome | biome: anthropogenic terrestrial biome; feature: soil; material... | reverse complement strand
AGATTTAGGTTCTTGTGTTACGACGTGAGGGTTCAAGTCCCTCTGACCGCATTTTGTAACAGAATTGTAACAAAGCTATTGAGATTTTCCAAAAAATTTGATATAATAATGATTGTAAGAGCATGAAGTGCGTAACAATCCATACGTATTCCACAATATATAAAGCAAAGCAATCTGCAGGCATCATAAATATAATCTTTTCTATTGAATACTATCCCCAAAGACATGAAAGCGACAAATCTAATTAATCGAATAAAGGAGTTTTGCTATGACAAAAGCACAGTATGAATCTTTGCAGCTTGGAAAACTAAAAGAATTGGCCAAGGCCAGAGGTTTAAAAAGGATATCAACCCTTAAGAAACAAGAACTGATCCAACGCATGCTGGAGGAAGACGAGAAGGAAGAACAGAAATCAGTTTCCGATTCACAAGATACACAGCCGGCACATTCATCACAGAAGGAACAAGAAGTACAACCGACACAGGATAAACAAGATACACAGAGAACACATACAGTACGGAATTCCAATGAAACACAAGTGTCACATGCATCGCGAAATTCACATGCTCCAAGGCTATCACATACAACACAGAATTCACATACAACACAGAATTCACATACAACACAGAATTCACATACAGCACAGAATTCACATACAGCACAGAATTCACATACAACACAGAATTCACATATGTCACAGAACTCACATGATTCACAGAACGATCATACACAAAATTCTCATTCCAGACCTGTAAACGACGGCGAAGACCATTCAAAGAAAGATTTTGAAAGACTGGACAGCGGCGAAGAGGTAGAGGGAATCCTGGAAGTAATGTCTGACGGATATGGATTCATCCGATCTAATAATTTTCTGCCCGGTGAAAACGATGTTTACGTCGCTCCTTCACAAATCAGAAGATTTCACTTGAAAACAGGTGATATCCTGAAGGGAAATACCCGAATTAAATCGCTGAATGAAAAATTCTCAGCGCTGCTTTATGTCAAGACGATCAATGACATGGCACCGGGTATAAGCACCAGGAGGATGAATTTTGAAGATATGACGCCTATTTTTCCTAATAAGAGGATTTACCTTGAACGCTCGGACGGAAGCATGGCTATGCGCATCGTTGATCTTGTGAGTCCTATCGGAAAAGGACAGCGTGGAATGATTGTATCACCGCCGAAGGCAGGTAAGACCACACTTCTCAAGGATGCGGCAAAATCAATCTTAAAGAATAATCCGGAGATGCATCTGATGATTGTACTGATTGATGAAAGACCGGAGGAAGTGACAGATATCAGGGAGGCTATTGTGGGTCCGAACGTGGATGTGATTGCTTCTACGTTCGATGAATTGCCGGATCACCACAGAAGAGTATCAGAGATGGCGATCGCGCGGGCAAAACGCCTTGTCGAGAGCAAAAAAGATGTCGTCATTTTCATAGACAGCATCACCAGACTGGCCCGTGCCTATAACCAGACGGTGCCGCCGAGCGGAAGAACCCTGTCCGGTGGTCTGGATCCGGCAGCACTTCATATGCCAAAGAGGTTCTTTGGAGCAGCCCGCAATATGCGTGAAGGCGGAAGTCTGACGATACTTGCAACTGCACTTGTTGACACCGGCAGCAAGATGGATGATGTGGTATATGAAGAGTTTAAGGGAACAGGTAATATGGAACTCGTCCTGGATCGAAAGCTTCAGGAAAGAAGAATGTTCCCGGCTATCGACTTTGTAAAATCGGGGACCAGGAGAGAGGATCTTCTTCTTTCCAGTGCAGAGCAGGATGCTGTGAACATTATAAGAAAAGCGCTGAATGGTATGAAGTCAGATGAGGCTGCTGAGAATCTCCTAAATATCTTCGCCCGTACCAGGACAAATGAGGAAGTAGTGGCCAGAATTCGCCGGAAGAGGAATGTGTAAAATCACTTGCATTAAAAAAAAAAACATGATATAATTTATAAGCTGTTTAAATTAAGAAGTTATGTGGCAATGCCACAAGTAGATAACATAACGTAGAAGAGGTGAAAGAAAATGAAACAGGGGATCCATCCGGCTTACCATCAGGCAACCGTAACCTGCAACTGCGGAAATACATTTACTACAGGTTCTACAAAGGAAGATATTCACGTTGAGATCTGTTCTAAGTGCCATCCGTTCTTTACAGGACAGCAGAAAAATTCAGCGGCTCGCGGACGTATTGAGAAATTCAATAAGAAATATGGTATTAAATAAAATAAAATATTTTAAATTGAGACTTGGGTTGAGGTTGGAAAATCTCAGCCCCTTTTCTTATAAAATTTCATCAATCGGAAGGACGGAGAAAATGGAATCATCCAACATCGGTTTCGAAGCATATGAATGAAAAGATAGAATTACTGACTTCACTGAAGTCCTGGAGAAAATATGGTGAGAGTTGTCTGAAGGCGGCCGGGATTCCTGATGCGTCAGTGGATTCCTGGCTTTTGATGGAATATGTATGCCATATTGACAAGAACTTTTACTACCTGAATATGAATCGTCCCATGGACAAGTCTGAGGCGAAAGAGTATCAGGATCTGATACACAAGAGAATAAAACATATTCCTCTGCAGTATCTGATAGGGGAGACCTGGTTTTATGATCAGCCTTTTTTTGTAAATGAGTCGGTTTTAATTCCGAGGCAGGATACGGAGACACTGGTGGAAGAGGCTTTGAAATACCTGAAACCGGGGATGAACGTTCTGGATTTGTGTACCGGGAGCGGCTGCATAATCCTCACTCTGATCCGGCATGCATCCGTGACGGGGGAAGGCAGTGACATCTCAAAAGAGGCACTTTCAGTGGCAGAGAAGAATGCCTCAAGGCAGAAAATTGACAACTGTGTCTTTGTTCAGAGCAATCTGTTTGATAAGATAAGCGGTACCTTTGACATGATCACAGCCAATCCGCCCTATATTCCGACGAAGGATATCAAAGGGCTGATGAAAGAAGTCGGTGAACATGAACCGCTCCTGGCGTTGGACGGACATGAAGACGGCCTGTATTTTTACAGAAAAATTGCAGACAGGGCTCGCTCGTTCCTCAAAGCAGAAGGCCGTCTCGTCATGGAAATCGGATATGATCAGGCTAATTCGGTAAAGAATATTTTAAAACAGAGTAACTATACAAATATAGAGATCGTCAATGATCTTGCCGGTCTGCCCCGTGTGGCATCGGCACAGTGGTTAAAAAGAAAAGTAAAGGAGGAATCCTATGTTTGATAAGCTGGATGATATTTCAATTCACCTGGAAGAGATCTTAAGACAGCTGGCTGAGCCCGAAGTGGCCAATGATTCAGCCAGATTTCAGAAATTAATGAAAGAACAGGCGGAACTGCAGCCTGTTGCGGACGCTTATCAGGAATATAAAGACAACCAGCAGCTCATAGATGACAGCATTTCCATGCTGGAAGATGAGAAAGACGAGGAAATGCGCCAAATGCTCAAAGAGGAGCTTTCTACCGCGAAAAAGAAAACGGAGAAACTAGAAGATAAGCTGAAGGTCCTGCTGCTTCCCAAAGATCCAAATGATCACAAAAATGTTATTGTTGAGATCAAGGCAGGTGCCGGCGGAGATGAGGCAGCATTGTTTGCGGCCCAGATTTACCGCATGTATTCAAAATATGCTGAGAATCGAAACTGGAAATCAGAACTGATCAGTGTCAATGAAACCGGAATCGGCGGATTTAAGGAAGTCACATTCATGATTAATGGCGCCGGAGCATATTCCAGAATGAAATATGAGAGCGGTGTCCATAGGGTACAGCGTGTACCCGAGACGGAGAGCGGTGGCAGGATTCATACATCCACGATTACAGTGGCAATCATGCCTGAGGCAGAAGAGATTGATTTTCATCTTGATATGAAAGATTGCAAATTCGATGTGTTCCGTGCTTCAGGAAATGGCGGTCAGTGTGTCAACACTACAGATTCGGCGGTGCGCCTTACACATATTCCGACGGGGATTGTTATTTCGTGCCAGGATGAGAAGTCACAGCTCAAGAACAAAGACAAAGCCTTAAAAGTTCTGCGTTCACGTCTTTATGACATGGAGCTGCAAAAGCAGCACGATGCAGAGGCCAAGGCCAGGAGAAGCCAGGTGGGATCGGGTGACCGTTCCGAAAAAATCAGAACTTACAATTTTCCACAGGGAAGAGTTACGGATCACCGAATCAAACTGACGCTTCACAGACTGTCAGAAGTACTCGACGGAGATCTGGATGAACTGATTGACAGCCTGATTGCGGCAGATCAGGCGGCAAAACTTAGTAATCTGGAGCGAACCGCCGAACAGACATGAGGAGGAGATCATGAAGAAAACAGCATTGGTAATTATGGCGGCGGGAATCGGAAGCCGTTTTGGCAGGGGGATCAAACAACTGGAACCCGTGGGATGCGATGGTGAAGTTATCATGGATTATTCGATACATGATGCATTGGAAGCAGGGTTTGACAAAGTGATTTTTGTGATCCGAAAAGATCTCGAAGAAGACTTTAAACAGAGGATCGGGCACAGAATAGAGAAACTGACTGAGGTGTACTATGCATACCAGGAACTGGAAGATCTGCCGGCAGGATTTGAGAAACCGAAAGGCAGAACAAAGCCCTGGGGAACAGGACAGGCAGTTCTCTGTGCCAAAGATTTGATCCGAGAGCCTTTTGCCGTCATTAATGCCGATGATTATTACGGAAAAGAACCCTTTGTAAAGCTACACGATTATCTGGCCGGTGAGCATACTATAGAACAGGGAGTTCAGCCAATCGGCATGACAGGATTTGTGTTAGAAAACACGTTAAGTGATCATGGAGGAGTGACCCGTGGGATCTGTCGTACCGATCAGAGGGGAAACCTGATCGGGATTGATGAAACCTCTGATATTGTGAAGACGTCTGAGGGTGCGGCAGTACAAGGTGAGAATGGCTTCTCGCCACTTGATCCCAAGTCACTGGTATCCATGAATATGTGGGGACTGCAGCCGGAGTTTTTAGATGAGCTCGGGCGGGGATTTGTTGAATTTTTAGAAAATAATCTAGATGACGGGAAGAGTGAATATCTTTTGCCGACTTTTATCGATGAACTTCTTCACAAAGACAGAGCACAGGTAAAAGTTTTAAAGACCACTTCCAATTGGTTTGGAGTTACATATCAGGAAGATAAAGAAGCTGTAAAAGACGCGTTTCGCGAACTGATAAAAGAAGGCGTTTATTGCAGACAGCTGTATGACTGAGAAAATCAGAATTTATAATTAAATATAGGGAGATCATAATTATGGGAAAATATTTTGGCACTGACGGTTTTCGCGGAGAAGCAAATATTAATTTGACTGTAGAGCATGCTTATCAGGTAGGGCGTTTTCTAGGCTGGTATTTTGGAAAGGATCACAAGGCATCGATCGTGATCGGAAAGGATACCCGGCGTTCCAGCTATATGTTTGAATATGCCCTTGCTTCTGGCCTGACAGCATCCGGTGCAGATGCCTATCTGCTTCATGTGACTACGACACCAAGTGTGTCTTATGTTGTGAGAACTGAAAGCTTTGACTGCGGAATCATGATTTCGGCCAGCCATAATCCATTTTATGACAATGGAATCAAGGTTATAAACAGACAGGGGCAGAAACTTGAATCTGCAATTGAAGAGCAGATTGAGACTTATATCGATGAGGAAAAACCGAAGATTCCATTTGCAGTAAGGAAAGACATCGGAAGAACAATCGATTTTGCAGCAGGAAGAAACCGCTATATCGGGCATCTGATCTCTATTCCAACCCGTTCCTTTAAAAATATTCGTGTCGGACTCGACTGTTCAAACGGCAGCGCATTTTCCATCGCCAAAAGTGTCTTTGATGCCGTCGGGGCAAAGACATATGTGATCAGCAATGATCCGGACGGCACGAATATCAATAAAAACTGTGGATCCACACATATCGAAGCTTTGCAGCAATTTGTAAAGGATCATAAGCTTGATGTGGGGTTTGCCTATGACGGAGATGCGGACCGTTGTATCGCAGTGGATGAAAAAGGAGAAGTCGTGGACGGCGATATGATTATGTTCATCTGCGGCAAGTATATGAAAGAGCAGGGAAGATTAAACGGGGACACAATTGTCACGACAATCATGTCAAACCTGGGGCTTTATAAAGCGTGTGACCGAGAGGGTATCCACTATGAAAAAACCGCTGTCGGCGATCGTCATGTATGTGAAAATATGATGGCAAACGGCTATTCTCTGGGTGGAGAGCAGTCAGGTCATATTATATTCAGCAAACATGCTTCGACAGGGGACGGGATTCTGACGTCTCTTATGGTTATGGAAGTAATTCTCGAGAAGAAGACATCACTTCATACACTGGCAAAAGACATCACAATCTATCCTCAGTGTCTGAAAAATGTGAAAGTGGCCAATAAAAGGGAAGCCCGGGAAAATGCGGCTGTATTGGAAGCAGCTGAGGAAGTATCCAGAACCCTTGGAAATGACGGAAGAATTCTGGTTCGTGAAAGCGGAACAGAACCTGTGATTCGGGTAATGGTAGAAGCCTCAGACAATACGCTGTGTGAACAATGTGTAGACCGGGTGATAGATGTGATGAAACAAGAGAATCTGATACTTTCAGATTGAATATAATCGGAGATAAAACCTTGAAGAAATTAATGATCATAGGGGTCTTAAGCGGCCTGCTTGTATTTGCGTCTGCCTGTGGGCCGAAAGATTACACCGGGGCATATGATTCTGGTGTAAAAGCACTAAAAGAGAATGATTATAACACAGCATTGGCGAGCTTTTTGAAATCTGAGAAAGACTCTGACCTTGAAGTGGAGTCCAGCCGTCTGATAGGAATTACTTATCTGAAAATGGGGGACTATAAGAATGCAGTCACTTATCTGAATAAGAGCCTGAATAAGCTGGGATTTAAGTCGGAAGATTTTGAGCGCGATGTCAGATATTATCTTGCCGAAGCCTGCGAGGGAAGTGGGGATACCAAAAGAGCGATAAAACTCTATACCGGACTGATCGATGGGCAAGAGGACGCAGAGGCCTATTTTCTGAGAGGCAGAATCTATCTTGAACAGAAGGAAGAGGAGAAGGCTGAGGACGATTTCAAGGCATCGCTTGCAAAAGATCCCGGATATAACAACTATATCAGAGTCTATCTTCTGTATTCGGAAGAGAATCGTGAGGCGGACGGAGCGGCATATCTTGAAGATGCCGTGAAAAAAGAACCGGAAGGTGAAAAGGAGCAATATGAACAGGGACGTATCTTCTACTACCTGCAGGAGTATGATAAAGCCATACAGGTTTTAAAGAAAGCGGTGAGTTCGGGGAGTGAAGATGCTGTCTGGCTGCTGGGACAGATCTATCAGAAGTCTAAAGATACGGCCTCTGCGAAAAAACTGTATCAGCACTATCTGGAGGACGATAAAGAATCGGCGGCTGCCTATAACGGTCTTGCACTCTGCGACATTGCAGATCAAAAATATGATGATGCCCTGTCTAACATACAGTCAGGGCTTGAGACCGCAGATAAAAAAGATAAGGAAAATCTGTTGTTTAATGAAATTGTCGTCTATGAACAAAAACTCGATTTTAACAAGGCGAAGGAAAAGATGACCGCTTTTCTGCAGCAGTATCCGGAAAATGAGGCGGCCGTCCGTGAAAGCACATTCCTGAAGAGCCGGTAAGGAGAGAATATGGAAGAGCTGTTTGAATCGGAACATAGAAAGGAGCGTGTGATCCTTGTCGGAGTCGCAGGACAGGGACAGGGAGAAGATGTTTTCTGGTCTATAAAGGAACTCGCCGAACTGGCGAAGACTGCCGGTGCCCGGGTTGTCGGACAGATTGTGCAGAACCGCGAAGAGATTCACCCGGGAACTTATGTGGGGAAAGGGAAGATCGATGAGATACGCCGGACATTGTATGCCAGAGAAGCCGACGGAATTATCTGTGATGACGAGCTTTCTCCCGCACAGATGAAAAATCTGGAGGGCGAACTGGAATGTAAGGTTATGGACCGTACACTTTTGATTTTAGATATTTTCGCGGCAAGAGCAAAAACCAGTGAGGGAAAGATACAGGTTGAACTGGCTCAGCTGAAATACCGTCAGGCAAGACTTGTGGGTCTGCGCTCATCACTGTCCAGACTTGGAGGCGGAATCGGAACCAGAGGTCCGGGTGAGAAAAAGCTGGAGATGGACCGCCGGCTGATCACAGACCGTATTGCGGCACTTCGCAGGGAACTTGACAATGTCAGAAAGCACCGGGATCTGATCAGGGAAAAGAGAAAAAGAAAGCAGACAAAAGTCTGCGCAATTGTGGGTTATACAAATGCCGGAAAATCCACGCTTCTTAACGTGATGACAGGGGCAGATGTCCTCGAGGAAAATCGACTGTTTGCCACGCTTGATCCGACAACCCGCGTTCTGGACCTTCCCGGAGGACAGCAGGTTCTTTTGACTGATACAGTTGGATTTATCCACAAACTGCCTCATCATCTGATTGAGGCTTTTAAGAGCACTCTGGAGGAGGCAAAGTATGCGGATATTCTGATCCATGTTGTTGATTCTTCAAATCCCCGGATGGAACAGCAGATGCAGGTGGTATATGATACCTTAAAACAGCTTCAGATTGAGGATAAGACAGTGATTACGCTATTTAACAAGCAGGATAAAAGAAATCCTGTGGAACAGAACTTTACCGATTCTCACGCGGACTATGTGCTGAAAACGTCGCTAAAAAATCGAGAAGGTCTGGAAGAGCTGAAAGAAACCCTTGAGGAGATTATAAAATCGCAGGAGATATTCATTGACCGGCTTTATCCTTATACAGAGGTCTCTAAAATTGCGCTGCTCCGATCCCGCGGACAGCTGGTTTCGGAGGAATATCTGCCGGAGGGAATAAAAGTTCAGGCGTATGTCCCAAAAGAAATATATGGAAATATATGAAGGCGCCGGATTGCATTGGCATATCATGCAAAGCATTCGGAATTATTTATAAAGCTGTAATCACAAAAGTCGTGCTTTTGTGATTACAGCTTAATTTTTCAGCCTTCTCACTGTGGGAAGATAGAATGAAAGATAGCTGATTCCCATGATAAGAATGACAAGGATCAGATTCAGTATACTGCCTTTTGGCAGAAAATTTTCCAGGATGCCTTCGGCGGCAAAACTGATTCCCAGAGCGATCAGGAGCAGGCCTGATGGCTTTAAGATACACTGCATGGCATTGAATGAAAAACTGGCACTCTTTTTTAGAAAGGTGATATTTAAAATACTTGCGGTAAGTTCACTGAACAAAAGTCCCCAGAGGTATCCTTTAACGCCAAAGGATGGAATGGCGAACAGGACGAACAGAATCCGGATGGAAAGGCTCACGATGTTCTGATAAAAGCAAAGACGTGTTTTGCCCAGTCCATTCAATATACTGGTCAGTGTTGAGTTCAGATATAAAAAGGGACTTATAAATCCCAGAATCTGCAGATATTTTCCTGCCTCTTTATTTTGAAAAAAAAGTGTTCCGATGGACTGGCCATAGGCACAGAAGACACCGACTGCGAAGATACCGAGGATCAGGCAGTATTTTATCGTGGCTTCAATGGTTCTATTCACATTTTTATCATTTCCGGAGGCCTGATCTTCGGCAACACTTGGAAGCAGCATGACAGCCACGGAACTGGTCAGTGCACTTGGAAAGAGAACCATGGGAAGTGCCATACCGGTTATGACGCCGTAGGTGGCAAGCGCTTCATTGTTCGACAAACCGCACAGACGCAGACGACTTGGAATCAGAACTGCCTCTACACTGTGCAGCATGGTAATACAGATTCTGTTTGCCGTGAGCGGATAGGAAAGCGTAAAAAGCTCTCTAAAATTATTTTTAATTACATTTGGATGAAAATGATACTTGTATTTTGAAGATTCCCATGTAATTGCAATTAAAGTGAACAGACTGGCTGCGACCTCCCCTGCAAGCATGCCAATCACAGTCAGTGTCGCGTTCGGCTGCATTCCTCTGGCTAACATGATCTGATATACAAGGTAGGAAGAGAAAACCCTTACGATCTGTTCCAGCAGCTGAGCGACGGACGGAATTCCTGTTTTTTTCTGGGCATAATAATAGGAAACAATACAGGTATGTATCGTGGACACGGGAATCGACAGAGCAAGGATGTCAAGCATCCCTGCAGTTTCCGGTTCTCCCAGAATATGTACGGCAATAAATTCCGAGAAGGTCCGGATGCCTAATGCGGCCAGAACGGAGAGACACAAGCAGAAGCTCGTTCCGACAGACAATACGTCAAAACCATTTTTTCTGGAACCCACTGCATTTTTTGCGGCGATTGTTCTGGACATGACGGTCGAGAATCCACCGATACATATGGCAGCACATAGTGAGGTGACAGGAGATAAAAGCTGAAAAATGCCCATCCCTGTGGCACCGATTGTATGTGACAGGAATATTCTATAAAAGAACCCTATGATTCGAGTTAAAAACCCTGTTCCGGTGAGAATTATAGTACCTAAGAGCAATGTCTTTCTGCGTGACATCATACACCTGATTTTTATATACTTAGAATAAATGTATGTGAAAGCGGGCCTTGACAGAACCAGATGACGGTGATACTTTATAATGGATTAAAGGAGATTGACAGTATGATTTATTTAGATAATGCAGCGACAACCAAGACGGCACCTGAAGTAGTGGATGCCATGATTCCGTATTTCAGTGAACTGTATGGGAATCCTTCCAGCATCTATGAAATCGCGGGAAAGAGCAAAGAGGCGGTAGACGAAGGAAGAAGCCAGATCGCGGATGTACTGGGAGTATTCCCGGAGGAGATCTATTTTACCGCAGGTGGAAGTGAGTCCGATAACTGGGCACTTACGGCCGCATATGAGGCATGCAGATCAAAAGGAAATCATATTATCACAACGAAAATCGAGCATCATGCCATCCTCCATACCTGTGAATATCTGGAAAGAGAAAGAGGGGCAAAGGTCACATATCTGGATGTGGATGAGAAAGGTCTGGTGGATCCGGCCGAACTTGAAAGTGCCATCACTCCGGATACGATTCTGATCTCGGTTATGTATGCGAATAATGAAATTGGAACGATTGAGCCAATCAAAGAAATCGGGAAAATTGCAAAAGAATACGGTATCCTTTTTCATACGGATGCGGTACAGGCATTTTGCCAGATTCCAATCGATGTCGATGAATGTAACATAGATATGCTAAGTTCCAGCGGGCACAAAATTAACGGGCCGAAAGGAATTGGCTTCTTATATATTCGAAAGGGAGTTAAAGTCCGTTCTTTTATCCACGGCGGGGCGCAGGAGAGAAAACGCCGTGCGGGTACGGAAAACGTTCCGGCAATCGTGGGATATGGTGTGGCTGCCAGACGCGCCTGGAATTCCAGGATATCCAGGACGAAGAAGGAGGCGGAACTCCGTGATTATATGATCGATAAGATTCTAAGAGAAATTCCATACTGTCGTTTGAATGGAGATCGTGTGAAACGTCTGCCGAATAATGTAAATATCAGCTTTCAATTTGTTGAGGGGGAGTCGCTTCTGATCATGCTTGACATGGAAGGCATTGCAGCTTCCAGTGGATCGGCGTGTACATCGGGAAGTCTGGATCCGTCCCATGTACTGCTTGCAATCGGTCTGTCTCATGAGACTGCACACGGTTCTCTTCGTCTGACACTTGGCGAGGATACAACCAAAGAGGATATTGACATTACTGTGGATAAGATAAAGGCAATTGTAGAGCGGCTTCGAAGTATGTCCCCTCTTTACGAAGATTTTATCAGAGAGAATAAACAGTAAAGCAGCAAAGGAAAAAGAGGATAGTATTAAATGTCAAAGAAGGTAGTGGTAGGAATGTCAGGAGGAGTAGACTCCTCTGTGGCGGCCTATCTTTTAAAAAAGCAGGGATATGAGGTGATCGGCGTTACGATGCAGATCTGGCAGGATGAAGCTGAGTGCTCTCTGGAGACAAACGGAGGGTGCTGTGGACTCTCTGCGGTTGAAGATGCAAGAAGAGTGGCAAGAGTTCTGGATATTCCTTATTATGTTATGAACTTTAAAGATGAGTTTCAAAGGGACGTCATAGAGTATTTTAAATATGAATATCTTCATGGAAGAACGCCGAATCCGTGCATCGCATGTAATCGCTATGTCAAATGGGAGGCCCTTTTACAAAGGAGCCTTGCGATCGGGGCTGATTACATTGCCACCGGTCATTATGCTCAGATTGCGCATTTGCCAAACGGAAGATATGCAATCCAGAACTCGGTTACAGCTGCGAAAGATCAGACTTATGCACTGTACAATCTAACTCAGGATCAGCTGGCTCACACAGTGATGCCGGTCGGAGTATATCATAAAGATCAGATTCGGGAAATAGCCAGTGAAATCGGTCTTCCGGTTGCGCATAAGAAAGACAGCCAGGAAATCTGTTTTGTCTCTGATAATGATTATGCGTCATTTATCGAACGGGAGACGGGCAAAAAGATGCCGGAGGGTAACTTTGTGGATACTTCCGGCCGTGTCATTGGCAGACACCGGGGAATCACACATTACACAGTCGGACAGCGCCGGGGTCTTAATATTGCAGCCGGAAAGCGTATATTCGTATTGGAGATACGTCCCGATACGAATGAAGTCGTGATCGGTGACGAGAAAGATGTTTTCTCGCATACCGTCAGGGCGGACAGGCTGAATTTTATGGGGATTGAGGATCTGCCGGTCGGAGAATCCATGGAGTTCACGGGTAAAATACGTTATGGGCATAAGGGCGCGCCCTGTACGGCCAAAAGAACCGGCGAGGATGAGCTGACCTGCTATTTCCCGGAGGCTGTGAGAGCCGTGACACCTGGACAGGCACTGGTACTATATAGAGATGGATATGTAGCGGGGGGAGGTACAATATTATGATCGCTGATTCCCATATGCACACGAGTTTTTCCACAGACAGTGAAACCCCTATGGAAGAGATGGTTCAAAGAGCCATATCTCTGGGACTTACCGATATCTGCTTCACGGATCATTACGATAAAGATTTCGGATTGGACTTTCAACAAGAGGGTGCTAAAGAGGCATTTCAGCTTGACACCGAGCCTTATCTTCGAAGCATAGAGCGTATGAAACAGAAATACGAAGGAAAGATTGAAGTCCGTGCGGGTGTTGAGCTGGGACTTCAGCTGCATTTAAAAGAATGGCTTTCGAATTATGTAAACCAATACCCTTTTGACTTTGTGATAGGTTCCATGCATCTGCTGGACGGAAAAGATCCGGCAGTATCGGGCGGGTCCTTTCCGAGGGATAATCAAAAGGAACTGCTCAGACGTTACTTTGCGGCGACTGCGGAAAATCTTGACAATTTCCATGATTTTCAGAGTCTTGGACATATGGATTATCTGTCCAGGTATCTCGACGGAGAAGCCGGGGCGTATTCTTATTCGGAATACAGTGCAGAGATCGACGCCATTTTAAAAAGACTGATTTATTACGGGGTGGCCTTGGAAGTAAATACCGGAGGGTATCGCTCACGCCGGGCACTGCCGAATCCAAAAAAAGAGGTTCTCAGACGCTACAGGGAACTGGGTGGTGAATTGATTACAATCGGCGCAGATGGGCATACTCCCAAACAGATTGCCTATGGGTTTGATCGTATATCAGAACTGCTTTTGAGATGCGGATACACATATTATGCAGTTTACAGGCAGAAAAAACCGGAATTTATGAATCTGGTATTGTAATTTTGGGTAAAATTAGGTAGAATGTAAATAGGTTGATGTTTCTTTAACAATCTGAAGAACACAATGAAATCTAAACACTTTAGGAGGAATAAAAATCATGGCAGTAAAAGTAGCAATAAATGGTTTTGGACGTATCGGCCGCCTTGCTTTTAGACAGAT
>ENA-UOOI01002872-UOOI01002872.1-fermentation-metagenome-genome-assembly--contig:-NODE-2872-length-13948-cov-5.084647_pt1 | contig 13948 bp, 16 predicted proteins | sample MGYA00245779_ERZ724027 | MGnify/ENA primary metagenome ERZ724027 (study PRJEB28704, sample SAMN03018318) | fermentation metagenome | biome: anthropogenic terrestrial biome; feature: soil; material... | reverse complement strand
CCTCTCTGTAAAAGACCGTCTATTACTTCCACGAGATGTCCAATATCCGGCTTTGACAATTGCTCGTCAGCCCCCAGCCCTTTCCCCTTGCGCTCCATCTCGGGGGAAATCAGGGAAGAAAAGATAATCAGAGGAATCGCTTTCAGCACAGCATCTGATTTTACCAGCTTTGTCAGCCTGTGCCCATCCATCTGGGGCATTTCGATATCCGTGATAATTAAGTCAACCTTGTTTTCAGCCCCCTCCTCTTTCACAGATTCCAGGTAATCCCATGCCTCTTTTCCGTTGTTAAACTTAGAGATTTTTGTGTATCCTGCCTTTTGAAGAGAAGACTCAATCATTCGGGTAAGCAAAATAGAATCCTCCGCCAGAACAATTGAATATTTTTTACGCTCTGTTCCGTCATATTGCTTCACCTTATCCATCTGTATCCCTGTCTCAGGTGCTATATCTGAAGCAATCTTTTCAAAATCCAGTATTGTGACCAGATCTTTTCCACATTGTGCAATTCCTGTTGCAATTCCATCCTCACTGCCTCTGCTCAGTGTTTTATCCGGCTTCTTGATATCGGCCCAGGATATTCGTTGAATTCCTTCCACTGTATGTACCCGGAAAGCAATATTCATCTTATTAAAATTTGTTACCATGAACAAGTCCTTTACCCCGGGCACCGTTTCCTTCCCTGTAAGATAATATGGGAGATCCACCACCGTAAGCATGATATCCCGGGGTTTAAATATCCCTTCCACTGCTTCATGAGAATGAGGTATGGGCTTTACCTTGTCAGACATCATAATCTCTCTCACTTTTGCTACATTAATGCCATAAAGCTCATTGTACACTGTAAATTCCATAATCTCGATTTCATTTGTACCTGATTCCAGCAAAATCTCTGTCTTTGCCATTTCCTGCTCCTCCTATCAGCGGATATTTACAATACAACATCCGGTCTTCCATAAGTATGTATAGTCACTGTCCCTGTTTGTGCAGAGACGCGCATAGTTCTTGCATAATTACTGCCCACGTCCTGCTGTGTCAGCTGAATCTGTTCCTTCAGCAGAATATTCTTTACACTTTCAATATTCCTCTCTCCGATATTTGCCAGAGAACTGTTTCCCAATACCTCAAACATTCTGGCGCCGCCTGCTATTTTACATATGTACCTGCTTTTTATTCCGCCAAAAACGGACATTCTGCGAAGTGTCTCCTGAATCCCTGTATCTGCAAATTTAAATACCTGGGAAATTTCTTTTTCCGGGGATATGGGCAGCATAATGTGCAGAAGGGCCGTCAGTTTAATCATGGGATCATAGAAACTGATTCCGATGCAGGAGCCCAATGCATAGGTAATCAGAGTTCCCTCCTGCCGTAGAAGCTTCATATCTGCGATTCCAACAGTTACTTCTTTATTCATGGCCGGCCACCAATTTCGTAATCAATTTATTCAGAGATGGAATATCCGGAAGCATCAGCAGACTGCTGTCAAGCTGGTGCTTATTTAGGATAAACTTTCCAGATATTATCATAATTTTATCTGTTTCATACCCAAGCTCTATCATTGGAACACTTAAGATTCCTCCCAGCATATTAATCGAAATTGCCGGAACAGACAAATCAATTTCCATTCCTGCCAGTCCTGACAAGGCATTCACATAAGAGGATATCACAATATTTCCCACCTCAGTAAGGGCGGAAACCTCCAGCTCATCAAGCTCTGAATAATCCGAAACTGTTTTTCCCAGCATAGTGTGAAGTACCGCATTAATAAAGTCTATTTTCAGAAGAAACAGCATAATCCCGTTCATGTCACCTGACATCTGCACAAGAATAGCAGCCACCGGCTCTTCCGGATTGCCCAGCAGTGCTATTGCCTCGTTAAACCCCTCAATCCTTACATCCGGAAGATTAATCCTCACATTTGCCGACAAAAGCTCTGAAACGGCCGTTGCCGCATTTCCCGTTCCAATACTGCCCACTTCCCGAATTACATCAAGTGCGGTTGCTCCTACATCGTCATAGGTCTTAATTTCCATTTCTTGTCCCAGTCCCTTCTCCGATTATTTACGATCTCAAACTATTCACAGTCTGCTCCACTTCATCCGAAGTTTCCATCATCTTCAGCATTAGAGAATAGGCTCTGGAGGACTCCATGGTCTTTGCCATCTCATCGGCCAGTTCCACATTGGACATTTCCAGCACTCCCTCCTGGAGCCGTGCATCGGTACTTAAAATCGGTGCGCCATTCTTTGCTGCCTGCTGGAATTCATTCATACCGGTGCTCAGCATACCATCTGTGTTTTGAAACGTATAGATTCCCGGAGTTCCCTGTATTTTTCCATTTGCAAACCGGATAGGATTTCCACTGCTGTCTGTCACCAATTTGCCTGAATCAGAAACCAGATAAAAACCGTCCTGCCTCCTGGAAAGTGAAAAATGTCCGTTTCTTGTATAAGAAACACCGCCTGCCGGATCCCGCAGCATAAAAAATCCATCCCCGGAAATTGCAAAGTTATAATTTCCGTCCCCTTCCTGAAAACCGGCCCCGGAAAAGTTTGTATTTGTATGATTTACCGCTGCTCCCGCTCCGGCTGTCAGGTGTGTATTTCTGCCTTGGGGGGCCCGCATGTTGTAATGCATCAGCTCCAGGAAAACAGCCTCTTTTGTCTTGTATCCCGGTGTATTGACATTTGCGATATTATTAGATATCACATTCATCCTTTCCTGCTGTGTCATTGCTCCCCGTGCTGCTGTGTAAAATGAAGTGTCCATTCTCCTCCTCCTATACCGCTCCTAATTGTGACACAATTTTTCCTGTCAGCTGATCATACATTTTCAGAATCTGTGCATTACTCTGAAGTACTCTTTGGCTGCTCATCATTGCTGTCATTTCTTTCACGGTGTCTACATTTGAATATTCAAGCGCTCCTTGTACAATACTTCCAATCACAGGGGTTCCCTGTGCCTCTGTTGTAAAGGTACCGTCACTTGCTCTCGTCAGCTGCTCATCCTTATTCTGAAAATCAACGACAGAAAGGCTGCCTAGGTAGGTGTTCCCATTCTCTGTATAAATATTTCCTGCCGTATCGACATTCACCTTGTCGGTTCCCAGGTAAATGGGACCATTAGTGCCGAGTACTCTTCCCACTCCCTGAAGGCAGAGATAGCCTCCGTTGTCCAGGGAAAAAGAACCATTTCTGGTATATACAGTACCGCCCTCCCCCTGAATACAGAAGAAGCCGTCAGTGCTCAGTGCAAAATCCAGGCTTCTGGATGTACCTTGGTATCCGGCATTTGTATAGTCTGTATAGTTTCGGTCTGCAGTTACAATACGATTCATTCGCCCAATGGGAGTTGCACCTCCTTTGTCCTTATTTCCGCTTCTGTAAATAAGTTCTTCCTGAAATGTCTTAGCCATAAATTGCTCGCTCTTATATCCGGCGGTCGTAACGTTAGACATATTGTTGCTGATGACATTCAGATTTCTTGTCTGTGTCAGCATGCCAGATGTAAGATTATATAATCCTTGAAACATATGACACCTCCTTTTCTTCAACTCTGCTGCAATTTTCCATATATTCCCTCAGCTTTAAAACCGCGGCTGCATGTATCTGTGACACTCTTGGTTCACTCACATTTATTATCGACGCAATCTGCTTCATATTTAATTCCTCTATGTAATATAAAGATATCACTATCTGTTCTTTTTCCTTCAGTGAGCGTATTCCTTCCGCCAGGGTGCTTTTAAATTCCTGCTCCAAAAAGTTTTCTTCCGGCTGGTCCTCCCTTTTATCAGAGGGTATCTGGATTGCTTTATACTGCTCGCCTGTCTCTTCAAGCACCATATCCAGAGACAATACAGAGGACAGGTTTGCTTTCCCCATTACGCTGCGGATTTTCTGTGGTTCCATTTCCAGACGCTCTGCCAATTCCTCCACTGTAGGATATCTCCCATGCCCGGAATAAAATTTTAAGGATTCTTCGTTAATATCCCGCAGGCTTTTCCTGAGGGTCCTGGGTACCCAGTCCTGCTTCCTGGCAATGTCAATAATCATCCCCCGGATTCTTCTGGACGCATAGGTTTCAAACTTCGCATTTTTACCTTCATCAAATTTATCAATGGCAGCCATCAGCATCAAGACGCCCTCGTTTACGATATCCTCCATCTGGGTAAATCCGGCATAGACATCTCTCATCTGTATGGCAATGCTCTTCACAATATAAAGATATCTGAGTGCCAGTTCTTTTTTGAGCTCCGGCTCTCCTGTCTTCTGATAAAGTGCAAGAAGCTCTTCATTCGTATAATCCTCCGGCACCTTACTTTCTTCCTTTCTATCTTTCATGCCTGTCCCCTTTTTGACTTCCTTATTCCTGCTTGATATTTCCTATAGCCTGAATCTGTACGTTATCAGCTATCTCATTAAATGCCAGTACATGCACCGACGGATAGAACTGTTCCAACATCTGATACAGATACACACGAATAACCTGGCTTGTGAGAATAATTACCTCCTGGGATATCTCCTGGAATTTCTTAATTTCCTCCCCCACCTGGGTAAGTATGCTCTGCATAATATCCGGGCTTACCGCAAGATAAGTCCCCTGTTCGCCTCTGGAGAGGCACTGTACAAGATTCTTCTCCAGTTCTGCATCCAATGTCACAACCCTCATCTGCCCTCCTGTGCAGAACCTCCTTGTAATGGTTCTCTTAAGCGCAACCCGGATTTTTTCTGTTACCTTTGCAGTATCTTCTCCAGGTACACTGGTATTTGCAATTGTTTCCAGAATAGTCTCCATTCCTTTTATTGGAATTCCTTCTTTTAACAGGTTTACAAGTATTTTCTGAAAGCTGCCGAAGGTCATCAGACCGGGGATTACCTCCTCCACAAGCTCCGGCACAGCCTTTTTAACATTTTCAAGAAGCAGGTTCACCTCCTGCCTGTTAAGCAGCTCATAAGCGTGCTGTTTGATTGTCTCCGAAAGATGAGTAATCATGACAGACAGAGGGTCTATGACGGTATAGCCGTAAATCTCTGCCATCTCTTTGTTCTCAGGCAAAATCCACTTGCTCGGGATACCATAGGCAGGCTCGATTGTCTCAATCCCGTCAATCACCCCGGATGGGTTGGAAGGCTCCAAGGCCAGATAATGGTCTACAAGAATTTCCCCTCTCGCAACCTCCTCCCCCCTGATTTTAATAATATACTGATTCGTATTTAAACCGGAGCTGTCCCTCAGTCTGACCGAGGGGATAACAAATCCCATATCCTGCGCATACTGCCTCCTGAAAATCACGATACGATTTATCATTTTCCCTCCGCTTGATTCATCTACCAAGGGAATCAGACTATAGCCAAATTCCATTTCAATTGGCTCCACTTCAATCAATGAATATATATTGTTTATATCCTTATAATACTCTTCCTCCGTGACAGGTGCTCCGGAAAGTTCCGTTTGCTCTTTGGTCTGCTGCTCCAAACTTGCGTTTTCTTCAATCTTCTGACTAAGCTTATAGCCGCCAATGATAAGAACTGCCGCAAGAATTGCCATCTGAATCTTAGGCATTCCCGGTACGAGCATCAAAACAAGAAGAACAATACCTGTCATCATGATTGCTCTTGGCTGAGCCAGGAACTGCTTCGATACATCTTCATTCAGGCTGCCTTCTGAGACAGCCCTCGTCACAATCATACCGGTGGAGGTAGATATTAAAAGTGCCGGAATCTGGGATACCAGTCCATCCCCAACTGTGGCAATGGAATATACAGAAAGTGCCTGGGAAAGCTCCATCCCCGACATTAAAATGCCGATGGCAAAACCGCCGATCAGATTGACTGCAGTGATAATCAGGGCCATAATAGCATCGCCCTTTACAATCTTTGTGGCACCATCCATAGCACCGTAAAAATCAGCCTCCCGCTGTATCTTATTTCTCCGTATGCGGGCTTCCTGCTCGTTGATCAGTCCCGAGCTTAGGTCTGCATCGATCGCCATCTGCTTCCCGGGCATGGCATCCAGCGTGAATCTGGCCGCAACCTCCGCAACACGTTCCGCGCCCTTGGTGATAACAATAAACTGAACCAATACAATAATAAAGAAAATAATAAATCCGACAACAACATTTCCCTGAAGCACAAAACTGCCAAATGAATGAATTACCTGGCCCGCCTGTCCCTGTTTGGTCAGAATGTTTCTGGTGGAAGAAACATTGATTCCCAGCCTGAACAGAGTAGTTATCAGCAAAAGTGATGGGAATATAGAAAATTCAAGAGGCTCCCTTATATTCATACTGATTAAAAGAATAATCATTGATAAAGATATATTTATAATAATCATGACATCCAAAACAAACGGAGGCATGGGAATAATCAAGAGTAGGATAATGACTATTACGAAAAGAGCCACTGAATTATTTAATAACCGTTTCATGCTTTACCTCATTTTTCTTGTTCAACTTATATACAAATACCAGAACCTCTGCCACTGCACCGTAATATTCCATGGGTATTTCACGGTTTATTTCTGCTGTGGCATACAACCCCCTGGCAAGAGGCCTGTCCTCTATTACCGCAACATTGTGCTCCTCCCCGATTCTGACGATTCGAAGGGCAAGCTCATCCTGACCCTTTGCAACAACAATAGGGGCATTATTCATGTCCATATCATACGAAAGGGCAACTGCAAAGTGAGTAGGATTCCTGATAATCACATCTGCTCCGGGAACTGCCTGCATCATCCGCGTTCTGGCACGCTGCTTCTGTAAATCGCGGATTCGCCCTTTAATTTCAGGATTTCCTTCCGTCTGTTTAAACTCTTCTTTTAATTCTTGTTTTGACATACGGATTTTACGCTCATAATCCCATCTCTGGAACATATAATCAAAAAGAGCAATGACTGCGAATACCATAGAAACCCTTGTAATCATAGTCATCATCATATCGAACATGTACGCTGCCGAAGCGCTTACAGACATATCCATAGTCCGCATTACAGTCTCTGCATCGGCTTTCAGAAGGTTGTAAAGTATTGCCACAAGTACAATCACCTTCAAAATGTTTTTTACAAGTTCAACCACATTTTTTAGTGAAAATAAGTTTTTTAATCCCCGTATAGGGCTTACCCTGTTAAATTTCGGATAAAAATTCTTCGGAGTAAACAAAAAACGAGTCTGTACCCCATGTATGATCACTCCAACCGCCACGCAGATAAATGCAAAAGGCAACATCGTTTTCGCGGCTGCCGCTGCGAACTCACGTCCATATCCCCCGACGTTGTTCAGATTTAAATCGCTGATACTTCCGGCTAATTCCAGATAACGCTCCATAAATTCTGATACAGTTTTCAGAATAGAAGGGAACAGCTTCTTTAAAGAGTAAAAAGCTGCGAAGACAAACACAATGTTGGCAACGTCTGTGCTTTTGAAAACATTTCCTTCTTTTCTTTCATCACGCCTTTTCTTCGGGGTGGCTTTTTCGGTTTTTGAATCTGCCGCCAAGGTATACCCCCCTTTTCTTTAGGATCCTGCAATCCTTAATATATCCTGTACTGCCCCAATCATATCAGTAATGAGATTGTTCAGAAAATCGCCTGCTGGTGATATCATAAAAACCATCATAATAACTCCTAAGATTACTCTGAGCTGAATGCTTATTACAAAAAGATTTATCTGAGGGATAATCCGCATCAGAAGTCCTGTTGCAATTTCCATCAAGAATTCAAAGGCAATAATAGGGAATGCAAGTTTTACTGCGAGGACAATACATTCCACAAATATGTTGAGCATGGACCGGGCTGCATCCGGTCCCAGTATAACACCTGCATAAGGAACCACTTTGCCGGACTCCGACAATATTTTAATCAGTGCCAGGTGACCGTCCACCGCAAAGAAAAGTAAAAGATAATATATCTGCAGTATATTTCCGGTCATAGCTGTCTGTGTGCCGTTCTGCGCATCGTATACTGTGGACATGGATAGTCCCATCTGGAAGTCAATCACAGCTCCCGCATAGGTAACCACCATATCAAAAAGCTGCATCACAAATCCCACCAGATACCCCAGGGCAAACTCTTTCAGAAGGAGTACACCCAGTACAACCGCCGATGTGACCTCTGTGTCCGGCATCTTAGCGGAGGGAAACACTCCGATGGCAAGTACAAATACCATCCCGGTCTTAAACAAAGCCGGTATATTCTTTCTTCCGAGAACAGGGTTTAAGAAGACAAAGCCGGACATCCTCATCAAAATCAGTATAAACAGTACAAATTCCGGCGTCACTGTCAAAGACATTTTGCCCCTCCTAACCTGCTATCATGAGAAAAATCTGCTGTGTAAACTCCTGCAGTAGCTTCAACATGCTGTCTCCGGTCACAACCAGAAGCACACCTATAACTATCAGTTTCGGGACAAAGGTCAGTGTCTGCTCATGGATCTGAGTTGCAGCCTGAATAATAGAAATCGCAATCCCCACCACCATACTGATGATTAATATGGGACCGGCCAGTTTTACTGCCATCACAAACAACTGATACATTAAATCCGTAATTTCTCCCGTTGTCGGCATTTTTATTCCTCCTGTCAGTAATTAAAACTTTTCACTATAGTTGAGAATAAAAGCTCCCACCCATTCAGTGTGACGAACAAAAGCAACTTGAACGGCAGTGAAATGGTTGCCGGGGGCAGCATAATCATTCCCATAGACATCAGTGTGCTGGATACGATAATATCAATCAGGAGAAACGGAATAAGCAGCAACAGACCGGCCGTAAATCCTCTTTTAAGTTCACTGGTCATAAAAGACGGGATGACAACAGTCATCGGCAGATCCTTTGGCTCTATTTTTTTATCCGTCCCTGACATCTCTATATACATATTCAGGCTGCTTTTTTCTGTCTGCTTAAGCATAAATTCTTTCATAGGCACTTCTGCCCGCTTAAGTGCTTCCTGCTGAGTAATCTGACCGTTTTTATAGGGCTGGTATGCCTCTGTATTGACATCCTTGATTACCGGATTCATAATAAACAAAGTCAGAAACAGTGCGATTCCGGTCAACACCATATTGGGCGGTGTCTGCTGCACCCCCAGGCCGTTTCTCGCAAAAGAAAGAATAATAATAATCCTGACAAATGAGGTCATCATAATGACAATAGATGGCAGAAGCATTAAAACTGTCATCATGACAATAATTTCCAGAGAGGGAACCTGATCCCCGTTTACATTAATTAAAGAATTTGTATCCATATCTTTACTTCTTCCTTTTTATCAGTTTCTCCAACTGAATTTTAAAATCCTGCGGTTCCCCTTTGCCGTCATTACTGTCATCCAGTTCCTCTAAGCTGTCAAACTCGTCCAGCACAGTGATCTGAGAGGATGTCATTCCCAATAAAAGGTAATTTTTCCCAGTCTGTACAATAGCAAGCGTCCCGTATTGTCCTACTGGAAGTTGGGCTATTATTTTCATATAGGGGGTTTTCCCGCCGATTTTCCCTGTTTTTCCTATGTGTTTTGAGGAAATATAGGCCAGCCAGAGAATGATGCCTATAATTAGTAAGGTCCCCAGTGCTGTAGCCACTCCATCTAACATATGTATTCTCCCCTATTCAAGCAGTGTGATCTCATCCTTCAAAATTTCTGTAATACGGATGCCAAAATTGTCATCAACCACTACCACATCTCCTTTTGCAATGCACTGCCCATTGACGAATAAATCCACCTGTTCTCCGGCAAGCTTATCCAGAACTACCAGGGAGCCCTTATTTAATTCCAGGATATCTTTCACCAGTTTTCTTGTCCGCCCAATCTCTACAGAGACATCCAGGGGCACGCCCATAATTAACTCCATATTTGCTTCCTCTTCTTCCCTGTCAGGCTGAGCACCCATCCCTTCGGTCAGATTGGGACGAGGCGCTGGCTTTACGCCTATTTTTTTTGGAGAGCCAGCCTGCTGCATCTGAAGCATTTGCTGTATCTGCTGCATTTGAAGCTGCTGAGCCTCCATCTGACGCTGCATCAAATTCATCATATCGTTAGCAGACTCCGTATTCTTTAGCTCCTCCGCAGGCATCTCGCCGGATATATCCGGGGATGATATTTCTGATTCCTGTGTCTGTTCTTGTTCCTGCACCGGCACATTTGCAGATTCTTCCTTGTCCGGCTCCTGAACTGGAATGTCTGCCGGGGACTCTATATCCGGCTCGTCCACTACATCAGGAACCCCATCGGCAAAAAATCCGGCAACAAGCTCACGGGCAAGCCCTATCGGCATAAGATTCATAAACTCACTTTTCAGCCTGTCTGCTATCTGAATGGTGAATCCAATCACGGTCATAACACCGTCATCCTGAAAGTACTTATCCTTAAACTGTTTTGGACTTGTGATTTCAAAGGACTCCGGAGTCGAAATATTCACCGTTCTTCCCAGCAGTTCTGAAAGCGCGGTCGCCGAAGCTCCCATCATCTGATTCATAACCTCACAGATGGCACTTATATTCATTTCATCTAATTCAAAGTCTTCCTCTGCTATCTCAGTGCCCATCAGCATTTCAACAATAACCCGCACATCGCTGCGCTTCAGCAGCATAATATTACTGCCTGTAAGTCCTTCTACATAAACAATCTCCACTCCTACGGCTGGCTCCAGATGATTGAACTTAAATTCATCCTTTGTCTGGATCTGGACAACCGGAGTTGTAATATCTACCCGCGCATCCAGCATTGAAGAAATAGCGGTTGCCGAAGCGCCGAGGCTGATATTAAGTATTTCTCCTATGGCATCTATTTCCATTGAACTTAGTTTCTTATTGTCCATTTGTTAACTCTCTTTCCGGCAATGCAAAGCCACTCTTTATTTTCCTATTTCCAGCGCCTTTTGCGCCATCTGCTTCACTGCATTAAATGCAGTAATGTTGGCTTCATATGAGCGCGTGGCCGCCATTGCATCTGTTGTTTCCTGTACCACATCCACATTGGGCATCATAACATACCCCTTAGCATCCGCATCCGGATGGCTGGGATTATACACTGCCTTTAATTGTGTACCATCCTCTACAATTGCAGTTGCCTCGACGCCGCCCCCCGCAGTCTGCTTATGCCTTGCCCTGGCAAGAGCTGTGCGGAAATCATTTTTTGATTCCAGAACTACCAGCTTTCTGCGGTATGGACTCCCGTCCCCGGTCCTGGTTGTCTCAACATTTGCAATATTTTCCGCTGCAACATCCAGACGAAGCCGCTGAGCGGTCATGCCGGTTGCACTGATATTCAGAGAACTTAAAAAAGACATATTGTCCCCTCCCGCCTATTGCTCAATTATTTTTGATACTGTATCTAAAATACGGTTTGGTTTAAAAGGCTTTACAATAAAGTCTTTTGCCCCTGACTTGATAGCTTCAATAACCATGGTCTCCTGCCCCATTGCAGAACACATTACAACCGTGGCGTCTGCATCATATGCCTTAATTGCCTTCAGGGCCTCGAGTCCATCCATATTTGGCATGGTGATATCCAGCAGCACAAGCTCCGGTTTAACGTCTTTATACATCTGTACTGCTTCTACACCGTCGCCGGCCTCACATATGTCGGTATATCCTCCCTTTGAGAGTGTGTCCTTCACCATCATGCGCATAAATGCTGCATCGTCTACTACCATAATCTTCGCCATTTGTTTTTACCTCTTTCTTTGATTAGTTCATCTATTAACTCAGCCGTTCCTCTATCCTAACTGCAGCATTTTTCTTATGTGCCCCAAGAGTACCCTTAAACCAGGGCTGTTCCTGCACATACAATGTGATATCCGTGTCTTTTCCTTGATTCAGATCTATCACATCCCCCACCCGGAGGCTGCATACATCGTATAAACTCAGTTTCGCCTGGCTGAGTTCCGCTTTCATTTCAAGAGAGCCATTTTTCAGGTTGTCCAGAATAATCTCCGGAGCATCTACAATACCCTCGTCATAAAGCCCCGCTACATGCTTCCGCTTGTCAATAATCGAGAAAATATTTGTCAGTAAATTCCCGGGAATGCAAATTGTTATATTTCCCTCTATCTCATTCATTTTCACATTAATCAGAATAATTGCTACCGGCTCCTCCATGCTGATTTCCTGATACAGTCCCGGGTTCGTCTCCATGGTGAGCTTTCCCATCCCAACCTGAATGTAATTGTTCCATGCGTCCTTTGTTACTCCGAGAAGATATTCCATCATTTTTTCATACAGAGCACTTTCAATTTCTGTGTAACTGTAAGAAGAATCCACGGTATCATCATCTCCGCTTCCTCCCAGCATCCGGTCAATCATATTAATCATCAGCTTTTGGCTTATATGCACTAAAACAGGAGGGGCCTTTGAGTCATCCGGAAGCTTCAGAGGCATCAGGGTCATTACATCACTGTCACTTAAAGCATTGTTAAACTCATGATAACGCTGCTCCTCCACCGTTATGACCTCCATCTCACAATTTGCCCTGAGAATCCCATTCACTCTGGATGAGGCAAGCCGGGTATAATTATCATAAATTCCCTTAATTAGTTTTAACTTATCTTTCGTAAATTTCTTAGGGCTGGAAAAATCATACTTTTTCCAAGATTTTTCCAGCTCCTTCTGAGATTCAGGGACGCTTTCTGTGTTATCCTTCAACATAGAATTCAGCAGTGCGTCTATCTGATTCTGAGATAATACTTCTGCCATAATTTTACTCCTGTATAGTTACCTTTATTTTTGTGCACCATCCTGATATACCTGTTCATAATATTCATCAAGGCTTTGCTCTATAGCTCCTGACTGGGTAATCAAAATTTCCACTCTGCGGTTCTGACTTCTGCCTTCCTCTGTTTCAAAGGTATCTATGGGACGAAACTGCCCATACCCGGCACTCACCAGCTTTTTAGGCTCAACTACATTTTTAGCCTGGATATAGGCAACCACCACAGCAGAACGGTTGGCGGAGAGAATTCTGTCACTGACCAGCTCGTTTTGGATATTCGGATCCGCCTGGCTAGTGTGTCCCAGCACTTGTATTTCCTTCACGGAATCTGCAGCTGGAGCTATTGCTGCCGAAAATGACTCCAGCACTTTCTTGCCTTCCTCCTTGAGTACATAACTGTCTCCATCAAAGAAAACCCTGTCTCTAAAGGTGATGAACTGATAACCGTCTCCCCGGGCAATCTGAATATCCATAGATTCGCCGGCAGAATTCTTTATTTTCACCAGGTTATCATACAGCTCTTCAAATTTCATATCTGAATCTGACTTGCTGCCCTCAGGGCTGCTTTCTGCCTTATCTGCCTTATCCTGGACTGCCTCTACCGCATCCGGATTCATACTTTTCACAAGATTTCTCCATTTTATCTGATCCACAGAAGATATGGAATAGAGCAATACAAAAAAACAAAGCAGCAGTGTAACCATGTCGCCATATGTATCCATCCAGCTTCCGCTTTCTTCCTTTTTTTCTCTTCGCTTCACTGTGCTCTCCTTCCCCGCAATTTCTTACACTCATTTTTTAATCCGGCTATTTTCTATTTTTCTTTCTTTTGCTTTTTGTCTTTTCTCCTGCCAGGCTGCTATTACTATTTCCTTCTGAGAGCAGCCTCTGCTGTTGCTTCTGTCTAAGCAGAGATGTCAGTTTTTCTCTTATTATCTTGGGATTTTCTCCTGCCTGAATGCTCATGACCCCTTCGATGATAATCTGTCTGTAAATTACTTCTTCTTCATTTCGTATTCTGAGCTTCTTTGCAATAGGCATGAAAACAAGATTTGCCAAAATACATCCGTAAAACGTTGTAATCAAAGCTGTTGCCATACTGGCCCCCAGGCTGTCGGATGCCCCGTCGGACAAATCCATGCTTTTCAGCATATTAATCAGACCTACAAGAGTACCTATCATACCAAATGCCGGAGCATACTGGGAAGCCTTATCATAAATTGCAACCTCTTCCTCATGCCTGGCCGACATATT
>ENA-UOOI01002871-UOOI01002871.1-fermentation-metagenome-genome-assembly--contig:-NODE-2871-length-13948-cov-13.843446_pt1 | contig 13948 bp, 6 predicted proteins | sample MGYA00245779_ERZ724027 | MGnify/ENA primary metagenome ERZ724027 (study PRJEB28704, sample SAMN03018318) | fermentation metagenome | biome: anthropogenic terrestrial biome; feature: soil; material... | reverse complement strand
CTTTTTCTCAAAGTGAACTAGCCTTTTGGAAAACCTACGGTATCAGCGAGAAAACGTTAAGCAATTTTCGTGTAAAATCCCTTTCTATATTTAAATCCTTAAATAAAGACAATGAAACTTACGAGCTTCAAGCAACTGCCAATGAACCGATATTCGGTTACATCGGTGAAAGCTATGTAAAATTATATCGTCCCAAATCCCGACTTCGTTTTCTATACGGCGGACAAATACCCGCGAACTATTGTTTCGGACTGCGACAACTGCCCAATCGTGGAGATATTCTGTTCATAACAGGTGGCGAAAAAGACGTGATGAGCCTTTATGCCAAAGGATTTCATGCCGTCTGTTTCAACAGCGAAACATCGCACATTCCGCCCGACATCATCGAGATGCTTGCTCACCGTTTCAAACATATTATCCTATTATACGACAGCGATGAAACGGGACTTTCCGCATCGGAAAAACACCTTGCCGTCTTAGAAAAATACAACATACAACGTTTAGTGCTGCCTCTTGCAGGTAATAAAACGGAAAAAGACATATCCGACTATTTTGCCAAAGGAAACGGTAGAGACGATTTCCAACTACTTATTATCAATCTGCTCAACACAAAATACACACAAACCATGACCTTGATTAAATCCTGCGAAGTGGATTTTGAAAATCCGCCCGAATTGTCCGAAAACATCGTCAGCGTGAATGAAGTTCCGCTCGGCACTCAAGGCAACCTTTTCTGCATTACAGGCGGCGAAGGCACCGGAAAAAGCAACTACGCATCGGCAATAGTCGCCGGAACTTTGGCGGAAGACGGTTTTGAAGTGGATACCCTGGGTTTGGACGTGCAGTCAAACATAAAAGGGAAAGCCGTACTGTTATACGATACAGAACAGTCGGAAAACCAACTCTACAAAAATACTGCTCTGCTACTCAAACGAGCCGGACGAAAAAGCAAACCCGACTGGCTGAAAGTCTATTATCTCACGGCAATGTCCCGCAGGGAGCGGCTGCAATCCATTCAAGACAGCATGGACTATTATCATCATTTTTTTGGTGGCATTCATTTAGTCATCATCGACGGCGTAGCCGATCTTGTCCGAAGTGCCAACGATGAAACCGAAAGCATCGCCGTGGTGGAAGAACTGTACCGATTAGCCGGTATTTACCGAACCTGCATTATTTGTGTGCTACATTTCGTTCCGAATAGTTATAAACTTAGAGGACATCTCGGCTCCGAGTTACAACGCAAAGTTGCCGCCATTTTATCCATCGAGAAAGACTCCCGAAATCCTGAATTTTCAGTGGTAAAAACACTGAAGGTGCGGGAAGGAAGTCCTTTGGATGTGCCTTTGATGCAGTTCTCGTGGGATAAACACAAAGGAATGCATGTTTATCGTGGCGAAAAGCCTCAAAAAGAAAAGGAAAAACGCAAGGAAGTGGAATTAACTACTCTTGCCAAAGAGATTTTAGCAGACAAAAAAAGATTGACCTATTCCGAACTATTACAGGAAATAGAACTGCTGATGGACGTCAAAGAGCGAACAGCCAAAAGCTACATCCGTTTCATGTCGGAAAACGGAATTGTGGTAAAAGACAGTGCCAACACGGCTTATTACATATTAGGCAAACTATAAAAAACTCGTTTACGACTATGCTCATCGACAAACAAGAATTTCGTGCTTATATGGATCGACTAATCGACCGTTTCGACTTGATCGACGAGAAATTGGAACGGCTCATCAAGAAAAAAACGTGTCTCGACGGCGAAGATTTATTGGATAATCAGGATATGCTTCAAGTGCTTAAAATCAGTCATCGCACCTTGCAACGCTTTCGTTCGTCCGGCGAACTGCCTTTCTTTAAAATGAACGGTAAAATCTACTACAAACTATCCGATGTAAATCGATTCATTCGTGAAGTATTCGAAGGCAATTCGGGACGATGCGCCAAACAACGCCAAATAGAGCCACGAACGGACAAAAAACGGTAACAGAGTTAATCCCGATATAATTTTGCCGAAAAAAACATATAAATATGAATGTAAACGACTATCCCGAAACAGAACATCCTGCACTAGCAGATATCATCGGTGATGACTATTCAGAAAAAAACGGCATGAACGAACAAAATCCTGCAAGAAACATTGCACATTCAGACGAATTCTCGGAAACCCTTCTTGTTTTCGACCAAGAAAAACAGACGCTTCAAGCGGTTAAAGAGCTTGACAAAAACGGAAAACTCAAAACCGTAGATCCGACCCAAGAGAACAATCCCGACTTTATCCGATTGGATAAAAACGGCGACTTCTTATCCAATTTTTACAGCAATTTCGTAGCCCAACTCAAAGATCCGACACGTTTTAGGGTGTTTAAAATACCTATCCCTAAAATAAGTTTTTTAGCGGAAACCATCAAAAGTCTCCTGAAGGACCCTACCCCAGCCGGCAATGCCATGTTGGAAAAATACGAAGTAAAAAACGAAAATTTAAAAGAAAACATCAGTCCGGATAAAATTCAACAAAAAGGTCCGGAAAATACTACTCATTCACAAAATAAAGAGACAATGGACACAACAAGCAATGCTTCCGATTATCGCTACAAGGTAGAAGATATCGATTGGGGAACACTCGAAAAAATGGGTGTCAGCCAAGAAAAACTGCAAAAAATGAATGTAATGGACGACCTGCTGAGAGGTTTTAAGACCAATCAATTGATACCGATTTCACTTAATCTGGGGACGGTAATCACCCGCAGTGAAGCCCGATTATCGTTGCAACCCGATGAAAACGGCAATACTGTGGTTGCCATGCACGGCGTTCGTAAAGATGTCAACGTTCATCAACCCTTTTTCGGACACGAATTCACGCCTGAAGACAAGGAGAATCTGCTTAAACACGGCAATATGGGGCGTATCGTGATGTTGGAAAACAGGAAAACAGGCGAACAAATCCCTTCCGTAATCAGCGTGGACAGACTTACCAACGAACTCATCGCTTTGAGTGCGGATAAAATCAAAATTCCCGATGAAATTAAAGGTGTAAAACTTTCCGATGAACAAAAGCAAACTTTGCAGGAGGGCAAGCCGCTCTATCTGGAAGGAATGATTTCCCGAAAAGGAACGGAATTTAACGCTACCGTACAGTTCAATGCCGATAAACGTTACGTGGAATTTATGTTTGACCGTGAACAATTCAAACAAAACCGTCACGCACAGGAAAACGGCGAAGCGCCACGCTTTATCCGCGGGAAAGAGTTGAGCGACGAACAATACGATAAATTCAAATCGGGTCAGACTATTTATGTAGATGATTTGGTAGATAAAAAAGGAAAGAACTATAAGGGTTATCTTACGTTTAACGTGAAGAAAGGGAAAACGGAATTTTCATTCGGCAATCCCAATAAACAGAAAAATGTCGCCAAACAATCCGCCCAACCCGACGAAACTTCCAAAGTACAAAAAGCAGTCAATTCAGACGGAAAAACCAATGAAGCTACAAAAAACATCAAGGAAGCCTTAGAAAAAGGACAAACAAAACCGACGGAAAAACAGGCTGAAAAACAGGAAAAGGAAGAAGAAAAACAGCAAAAAAAATCACGGGGAAGAAAAATATAAAGCCCCTCCAAACCTCCCCTTCGGGAGGTTTAGGAAGTGCAAAATATCAACATTATAAAATCAAAACATTAAAATGCTAAAAGTTATCATAGCAGAAAAACCGAGCGTGGCGAGAGCCATAGCCCACGTGTTGGGTATTTCCGGTCAGCAAGACGGGTACATCGGCGGAAGCACCGTCGATACCGTTGTAACGTGGGCAATCGGACATTTGGTTACCTTGGCTATGCCCGAAGATTATGGTTTTTCGGGTTTCAAACGAGAAAACCTGCCCATTTTGCCGGAACCGTTCCGACTCATTCCCCGCCAGAGCAAGAAAAGCAAAGAAACCGTTGCCGATGTGGGAGCTTTAAAACAATTGAATGTTATCAAAAAATTGTTTGACCAATGTAACGAAATCATCGTTGCTACCGATGCCGGACGAGAAGGCGAGTTGATATTTAGACTGATTTACAAGTACCTGAACTGCCAAAAGCCGTTCAAGCGTTTGTGGATAAGTTCGCTGACGGACAAAGCCATTAAAAACGGTTTTGAGAACCTGAAAAACGGCAGTGAGTTTGATTATCTCTATCAAGCCGCTCGTTCACGTTCGCAAGCCGATTGGCTGGTAGGCATCAATGCGTCGCAAGCATTGAGCATTACAGCCGGAAACGGAGTCTATTCACTCGGAAGGGTGCAGACTCCAACTTTGGCGATGATTTGTAAACGGTATTCGGAACACAAAAACTTTCAAACGCAAACCTATTTTCAAATACAGGTAGAAGCGGAAGTCGAACGCAAAACGCTCAAAATGCTTTCGGACGACAAGTTTGAAGAGAAGGCATCGGGACAGGAGACCGTCGAAATTGTCCGTCGTAATAAGTTGGAAATAACGGAAGTCGATACTCGGACAGTGCGGGAAGAACCACCTTTATTGTACGATTTAACCGGACTACAAAAAGATGCCAACAAAAGGCTCAATCTTTCGGCAGACGAAGCACTTGCCATTGCACAGTCGCTTTACGAAAAGAAGTTTATCAGCTATCCGCGTACCGGAAGCCGTTATATCAGCGAAGATATTTGGGAAGAAATTCCTGCTTTGGTGGAAACGCTTTTGGTTTATGCTCCGCTTAAAGAACAGGCTAAACTGCTTTTGAAAAATAGGCTAAACAAGCGGGGGGTAAACGATTTAAAAGTAACGGACCACCACGCCTTGCTCATAACGGATAATACCGTATCAGGACTTTCTACCAAAGAAGAAAGCATTTACAAGTTAATAGCAAGCCGGATGCTTGAAACATTTTCCGCACCCTGCGTAAAAGAAGTAACCTCGCTGAAAGCTCGTTCGAGAGAGTTTCTGTTCTCGGCTCGCGGTGTGGATGTCATCGAAGCAGGATGGCGAGCGGTAAACGGGATGTTCAACAATGAAAATTCGGAAGAACCAAAAATCTCTTTGCCATACGTGGAAACGGGCAAAAAATACACGGTGCAATCCGCACAGCTTTTGGAAAAACAGACTAAGCCAAAACCTTTGCACACCGAAGCGAGTCTGCTCTCCGCTATGGAACATGGGGGGAAAGAACTTGAAAACGAAGACGAGCGAAAAGCCATTAGAGAGAGCGGTATCGGCACTCCTGCCACCCGTGCATCCATTATTGAAACGTTGTTTTCGAGAGATTATATCGAACGGCAGAAAAAGTCGCTTATTCCCACTGCCAAAGGGCTGAAAGTTTATGAAGCGGTAAAAGAGAAACGTATCGCGGACGTAGCGATGACGGGAATGTGGGAAAATACACTTTTAAAGATAGAAAACGGCGAAATTCCTTTCGAGACATTCGATAAAAGTATTGCCATTTATGCCAAACAGATTACCGAAGAGTTGCTGGAAATGGATTTTCCACAAGATGAAAATAATTTTTTTGTTTGTCCGAAATGCCAAAAAACAACCGTAAAGTTATTTGACAAAGTTGCCAAATGTAGCGATGATGTGTGCAATTGGCTTTTATTTCGGAATATTTGTGGAAAGACGCTTTCGAAAATAGAGGTGATGACTATTCTTACGAATAAAAAATCGCCCCTGCTGAAAAATTTGAAAAGTAAAGCAGGAAAGACTTTTGACGCCTATATCGTGCTGGATGATGAAGGGAAAATGGAATTTGAGTTTCCGGCCTCCCCAAAAGGGAAAAGAAGAAAATAAGCTCGTTTGCCTATTCCCTGAAAAATCTTACCTTTGCCACCAAGTTCATTGTCATAAACTATTTGTTTATAACTTTGGATTTAGTGGTTGGCATCGGTGGGGACACCGGTGCCTTTCTGCGTTATAAATGCGCCTTTCAAATTAAAACTGATTATTCCAATAACTATGGAATATTTAATCCATTTCAAATGAAATATTTAATCCATTTATAATGGAATATTTTGCAAAACACAAAAAACAGTTTATATTTGCAGTAAAATTAAATAAATTATGGGAATAAATATGCAACAATCGGCGCTTGCCGAAATAGCAAAAGGTCAAAAAAATGAAGCATTTTCAGAAGCTGAAACGGTAACTGATAGAACGTTGATGCCTGATTTGCCCAATATCAGCACACACGCCTTGATACTTTCAGGTATTAGGCGTTGTGGAAAAAGCACACTGCTGCGACAATTTGTTCGTCGGAATTTTAAGGATGTGTTTTACTTGAATTTTGAAGATGTAAAACTTTATGGCTTTGACATCAAAGACTTTGTTTTGCTAGACAGAGTAATTGACGAAACAGGATTGAGAGTCCTTTATTTCGATGAAATTCAAATTATTGACGGTTGGGAACTGTATATTCGCCAAAAGTTAGACCAAAAATTCCAGGTAATCATAACGGGTTCCAACGCGAGTTTATTGAGTGCAGAATTGGGAACGAAACTGACCGGAAGGCACATCACAAAAGAGCTTTTTCCATTTTCTTATACTGAGTATTTAGATTTTAGAGGTTGGAATGCAAACGGTGAAAGTTTATCAGCATACCTGACAGAAGGCGGATTTCCCGATTATTTAAAACAAAAACTACCCGAAATTCTTTATTTTTTGATAGAAGATATTCTCAATCGAGATATTATCGTTCGCTACGGCTTAAAAGATGGCGGAGCAATAAAAAAATTGTGTTCTTACCTGTTTGCCAATAATGGAACGCTCGTAGTTCCTTCCAAATTAACATCCGCTGTTGGCGTAAAGTCAAACACAACCATATTGAACTACTTTTCCTATTTTGAGAATTCGTATCTAATCGCGATGGTGCCAAAATTTGATTGGTCGGCAAAAGCACAGATGCTAAGTGCCAAAAAGATGTACGTGATAGATCCCGGCTTGGTGCAAGTTGGCAGTACTTCATTCAGTAGAAACATCGGACATTTACTTGAAAGTGTTGTTTTTTGGCACCTGCGCCGTAAAACAAAAGAAATTTACTACTTCAATGAGAATAACAAGGAATGTGATTTTGTAGTTCGAATGAAAGATAAGACGATGCAAGTTATACAAGTCTGTTGGGAACTAACTCTCGAAAACCAAGAACGGGAAATAAGCGGACTATTGGAAGCGATGCAGTTTTTCAAAACAGACAACGGCATAATTGTTTCCGCAAACTCAACCGACACCATAAGAACCGAATTGGGATTGGTTTCCGTAATGCCCGCATACGAATATTTAATGACATAAAATAATTTTCACATAATCCACTAAATCCAAAAAAATAAACAAAAATGACAACAACAAAAACCACCACTACGAAAGACGAGCGTGAAGACCTGTCCTATTTCACGCTCACATTGCAATCTTTCCTGAACGAAAGTTTTCCCGAGTTGGCAAACGACAAAACGTTTATCGAAGAACGTTCCGAGCTAGCCGCACAAACTTACGCCGATGCACTTCTGGCAGGACATACACATCCCGAAGCATCGGAACTTTCCAATGAAGTACTCTATGAAGGACTGCACTTCTCCAAATTCGATATGCTGTTCAAGGTTATCTGCAACGAGTTTGACAGCCAAATGCCGGATGACGAACTGCGACCGTTCGCAATGAAAATGTATCCGCTTTGCACGGATGTTTTCAGCAAATATTCCACGAACGAACCGGAATTTGCCGACAGTGCCGATTACGAGTTGCTTTACACCGAACTCACAGGAACCGTAGCCATCCATATCGAAGAGAATGGCTTATGGTAAAAAGGCGCATTTAATCGACAATATTGAAGCAATCGCTACCGTTTTCCGGCTTGAAAAAGAAAAACGGAAAGCTACCGCATCCGAACGTGAAATTCTATCCCGATACAGCGGTTTCGGCGGATTGAAATGTATTCTCAATCCTGCACGAACGCTTGAAGACGCATCTCGTTGGACGAAATCCGAATTAGACCTGTTTCCGCAGGTTACCGATTTGCATCGCCTGATACGGGAAAATTCGCAGGATGAGCGGACGTACAACCGCTATGTGGATAGTTTGAAACAATCCGTACTAACGGCATTTTATACCCCGCCCGTAGTAGTGAAAAGCCTTGCTCAAACTTTGCGTAACCACGGAATTACGCCCGCCCGACTGCTCGAACCATCGGCAGGAACGGGTATCTTTGTCGATGCCTTCAATCCCGGGAATTCCGTAGAAACCATAGCTTTCGAGAAGGATTTGCTCACGGGAAAAATTTTGCAACACCTGCATCCCGACGCGAATGTACGCATTGAAGGATTTGAGAATATCGAAGCCAAATGGCTTGGCTCGTTCGATTTAGTGGCGAGCAATATCCCGTTCGGCGATGTATCGGTTTTCGACTTGTCCTATTCACGTGGCAAGTCCATTGCCAAACAGCAAGCCGCCCGAAGCATTCACAACTATTTTTTCCTGAAAGGATTGGACTGCTTGCAAGAGGGTGGCATTTTGGCGTTTATCACTTCGCAAGGCGTGATGAACAGCGACCGCAATGCCCCAATTCGTGAGTATCTAATGGAGAACAGCCGTCTGATTTCGGCGGTACGGTTGCCGAATAATCTGTTTTCGGATTATGCAGGAACGGATGTCGGCACCGATTTCATTGTGTTGCAAAAACAATCGGGAAAAGGTGTTTCCAATGATATCGAACGGAGTTTTATTGAAATCACCAATGAGGATATTTCAATAAACAGCTTGTTTACCGATATGTCCCGAAACATCTATACCACACGCGACCGTTCCACCGATTTGTACGGAAAACCCGCTTGGGTTATGCGACACGAAGGCGGTATAAACGGCATTGTGAGCGATTTAGAGAAAACCCTGACAAAACAAATACAACAGTCCCATTTGGATATTTCACTTTTTGAAAATCAACAAGTAAAATCGTCGGTCTCTTTTTCTTTATCAAAACCAGTTAGAGACGAAAAACAATCCATCAAGCAAAAAGATGATATAGAAACTGTTGAAAACGCATACGATTTAATTCCTAAAAACTTAATGGGGAAACTGCCGAAACTTTACGATACGGACGATGATAAACTTATCGGTAATAAAACGGCACATTTGCGTTTTTTCTTTCCAATGGGTGCATACACGGCTTACGTATTGGAACACGAGCCAAAAACAGGCGAATTTTTTACCCTGACTACAATGGACGGCAGGGATTGGGAGCTTGGCTACGCTTCATTGGATGAAATTCGTTCCATCAATATTGGCGGTTTGAAAGTAGAGCGGGATTTGTATTTTGAACCGACACAATTGAAAAATATCCCGGAATTAAAAGATTATGTAGGTAATCGCTTTGCATCCGAACAAAAACTCAAAGAGGAAAAACCGAAAAATAAACCTGTTTTTGAAGTACAACCGGAAGTAAAAGAAATCCGCAAAGAAGTTAAGCAAACACCCAAACAGGAAGATCCGGCACTTTCGCTGTATGATTTGTTCGGTTTTTCTGAGCAGCAACGTTCACAAATAAAACCACAAAAAAAAGGACAAAAACAATTTAATAATCGGGCGAAACAAGCGATAGTTATTACGCCAAAACCGATTGTCCCTTCAAACGGAAAATTACCACGTCCGAGTCAAGAAATCATGAATAACGTTCTCGAAACGGCTTTGAATGTGTCAGGAATATCCGATTTAGCCAGTTCCCAAATCGGACAAACAGTTTCAGAAAACACCGCAATCGAAACCGTTTCGGCCGAACCACTTCCCACCACGGAAGAGATGCTCGATGCTTTTTTTGCCGAAATGGATCCGTACAGCGTTTCCAATTTTGTAGACGAATGGCGGTTGGAAATTCAGCACGAAGCAAGACTGAAAAAGGCAGGACAACTTCCTAAAAAGAGGGCGATAGTGGAAAAATCGGATAAAACCATAGACAACAATAATTCAACCATACCCGTTCAAACCGACCTTTTCGGAACAAGCCCTGCGCTTTCTTTTAAACCCCGCACTTTTATAGAAAATTGGGAGCCACATTACCGTGAAGGTTGTTTGATTGCCGATTTGGGACAAGTTGGATTTTTGAAAAAAGACGAAAACGATCGAACGTTCTTTCATCCCTTGAATGTCAATGTCAAACAGCAAAACCGTATTGAAAGCTATATTTTGGTGCGGGATGCTTATAAGAACTTATACGCTGTTGAAGCCGAAAACAGTTTAGCTCATCCTGTTATGCGAAACGATCTGAATCGCTTTTACGACGACTTTGTGCAAAAATTCGGTCAGTTGAATACGTCCGAAAACTTGAAAGTTATCAAGATGGACACCGCCGGAAGTGATATGCCGTTTTTGGAACGCAATATTGGCGGTGTATGGCAGAAAGCCGATATTTTCAGTCGTCCTGTTTCATTTGCCACACAGGAAATCACAAAAGTGGATACCGTGGAAGAAGCTCTTTCGGCATCGCTCAACAAGTTCGGAACAGTTGACTTGGATTATATGGCAAATCTGTACGACAGTTCCCGTGAAGAGTTGAAAACCGAACTTCACGGACGTGTTTTTTTCAATCCGTTGGAAAAAGAGTATCAAATTGCCGATAAGTTTATTGCCGGAAACGTGGTGGTAAAAGCCAAAGCGGTGGAAAGGTATCTGAAAAATCATCCGGATGATACCGAAGTGGTTTTCTCGCTCAAAACCCTGCAAGATGCTTTTCCCCGGCATATTGAGTTTGAAGAGTTGGATTTCAACTTGGGGGAACGGTGGATACCCACCGAAATTTACAGTCGTTTCGCATCCGATTTATTCGATACCGATGTGAGTGTCGTATACAGTGATTCGCTGGATGATTTTTCAGTAAGATGCCCGCATAAAAACATTCATGTTTTTACAAAATACGCCATCCGCTCCGAAAGTCGGACCTTTGACGGGGTGGCATTGTTGAAGCACGCTCTGGTAAACACCACACCCGATATCACCAAAAAAGTGATGGTGGACGGTAAAGAAACTAAGGTACGGGACGGAGAAGCTGTTCAGGCCGCCAACGCCAAAATCGACGAAATACGCGAAGCATTTTCCGAATGGCTGCAGGCACAAAACAGCGAATTTAAAGAACGTCTGACAACGATGTACAACGAGAAATTCAACTGTTTTGTCCGTCCCCGATACGACGGTTCGTTACAAACGTTCCCTGGGTTAAACCGCAAAAATGTAAATATCGAAGATTTATACGACAGTCAGAAAGATGCGGTTTGGATGCTGAAAATGAACGGCGGCGGCATTTGCGATCATGAGGTCGGCGCAGGTAAAACGCTGATAATGTGCTGTGCGGCACAAGAAATGAAACGTTTGGGATTGGCTAACAAACCGATGATAATCGCCTTGAAAGCCAACGTGCACGAGATTGCCGAAACTTACCGGAAAGCCTACCCCGATGCCAAGATTATGTATCCCGGCAAAGCCGATTTCACGCCCGAAAAACGGCAGCGGATTTTCGGGGACATCAAAAACAACGATTGGGATTGTGTTATTCTAACGCATGAACAGTTCGGAATGCTTCCGCAATCTCCCGAAATACAGCAGGAAATTTTACAAAAAGAGTTGGACAGCGTGGAAGAAAACTTGGAAGTGTTGCGTTCGCAAGGCAAAGAGATATCGCATGCAATGGAAAAAGGGCTCATTGTAAGGCAAAATAATCTTACCGTGAAGCTGAAAACGTTGGCTTATGATATTGCGAATCGTAAAGACGATGTAACCGATTTCAAAATGATGGGAATAGACCATTTGTTTGTTGATGAAAGTCATCAGTTTAAAAACTTGATGTTTACCACCCGCCACAATCGCGTGGCAGGCTTGGGCAACAGTGAAGGCAGCCAGCGGGCAATGAATATGCTTTTTGCCATCCGTACCATCCAAGAACGGACGGGCAAGGATTTGGGAGCAACTTTCCTTTCGGGGACAACCATTTCCAATTCGTTAACGGAATTGTATCTTTTATTCAAATATTTACGTCCCAAAGCATTGGAAGAACAAAACATCCGTTCGTTTGACGCATGGGCTGCCATTTATGCCAAGAAAACCACCGATTATGAGTTTTCGGTAACGAATAATATCGTACAGAAAGAGCGTTTTCGTTATTTTATCAAAGTCCCGGAGCTGGCACAATTTTACAACGAGATTACCGATTATCGTACAGCCAAAGACATCGGGATAGACCGTCCCGATAAGCAGGAAATTTTGCACAACATTCCGCCCACACCGCAGCAGGAGGATTTTATCCAAAAGTTGATGGAGTTTGCCAAAACGGGCGATGCCACTATTTTGGGGCGACCCAAATTATCGGATAGCGAGGAGAAAGCCAAAATGCTTATCGCCACCGATTATGCTAGGAAAATGAGTTTAGATATGCGAATGATTAGTCCTCATTACGATGACCACGTGGATAATAAAGCGAGTCATTGTGCCGCCAAGATAGCGGAATATTATCGGAAATACAACCCACAAAGAGGAACACAGTTTGTCTTTTCGGATTTGGGAACATTCAAGTCAAACAGCGAATGGAGCGTTTATTCCGAAATCAAACGAAAATTGGTGGAAAATCACGGCATTCCGGCAAGTGAGATTCGTTTTATTCAAGAGGCGAAAACGGATAAAATACGCAAACAGTTTTTTGCCGATATGAATGCCGGAAAAATAAGGGTGCTGTTCGGTTCCACAAGTATGCTCGGAACGGGCGTGAATGCTCAAAAGCGGGCGGTTGCTGTGCATCATCTCGATACGCCGTGGCGACCGAGCGATTTGCAGCAGCGAGACGGCCGTGCTATTCGTAAGGGTAACGAAATAGCCAAGCATTTTGCCGATAACAACGTTGATGTGATTATTTACGCCGTGGAACGGTCATTGGACAGCTATAAATTCAACTTGTTGCACAACAAACAACTGTTTATCGACCAGCTGAAGACAAACCGTTTGGGTAAACGCACCATTGACGAAGGCAGTTTGGATGAGCAATCGGGTATGAATTTTTCAGAGTATGTGGCCATTCTTTCGGGCAATACCGATTTATTGGATAAAGCCCGCGTGGAAAAACAAATAGCCTCGTTGGAAAGTGAACGCCGCAGTTTTAACCAATCCAAAGCACAATCGCGCATAAAATTGGAAAATATCAACAACGAAATCGACGGTTGCAAAAACCGTATTGAACGAATGGAAACCGACCAAAAATTACTCTCGGAACGTATCCAAAAAAACGAAAAAGGCGAAATACTAAATCCTGTGAAGCTGAACGACTTGCCCCTAAACGCGACCGTAAAGCAGATTGGTGAAAAACTCAACCATCTCTCGGAAACTGCCCGTACGCACGGATTTTACGAGGAGATTGGTTCGCTTTACGGTTTCAAACTGCTGGTAAAAACGGAGACAAGTATGAAAGAGGGCTTTGATTTCCGGGAAAACCGTTTTTTCGTGGAAGGGACAGAAGGTATCAAATACACATATAACAACGGAATAATGGCTAATGATCCGAAGCTTGCATCCATGAATTTTTTGAACGCTTTACAAAAAATACCGACACTAATTGACAACGAAAATAAGCGCATTACCAAAGAGCAGGTTAATCTGCCGGTACTGCGTGGCGTAGTAAATGGCCATTGGAAAAAGGATGAACAACTGAAAGAACTCAAAAAAAAATTGAACGAAGTGGATAAAAAGATCTTGACAGAAATTACAGCGGAAAAAGAGGGGAAAAACGAAGAGGTTGAAAAGAAGATGAAAACGGAGGCGGAAGATAAAATAGGTCATGGGGTTAAGATGTAGTAAAGTTACGTTTAAAAACTCTTCAGAAACTTTTCAAACTAAATACAGCAATCTGTTAAATGCGTTATTTCAATCGTTTTCATTCCAAACTACAGAAATGCCCTTATACAATAATATTTTTCAAGCCTTGAAAAATATGGGTATATT
>ENA-UOOI01002870-UOOI01002870.1-fermentation-metagenome-genome-assembly--contig:-NODE-2870-length-13952-cov-35.966324_pt1 | contig 13952 bp, 12 predicted proteins | sample MGYA00245779_ERZ724027 | MGnify/ENA primary metagenome ERZ724027 (study PRJEB28704, sample SAMN03018318) | fermentation metagenome | biome: anthropogenic terrestrial biome; feature: soil... | reverse complement strand
ACATATTAATAATTTATATGTCTAATAACTAAAATAGTTAAACTAACATTCCTACTTGCAATCAATAAACTAATATGTAAAGCGATAATTAATCTAAAAATTGAATATAATTAAATTGAATATAATTTTTGTTTAGTTTAAATATACTAAACTGTGAGATGTATTTAATAAGATCTAGATACTGAAAAATAAATTTCCTGTTTGTTTAGCTAAATTTTACTATCTATGAAGGAATTTACCTGGTAACTACTTAATTTGATAAAAGTCATTTTATAAGTTAACTCTCTATAATATAAATTATTGCTCTATTACAATGAACTTACTTATAGAATCGCGCTCTCAGCATCTAAATTTTAATCCTACATAGCTATTGATAGTTAAGAATTTACAGAAACTTACTTCTTAATTAATGTATGAATTATTTAAGTTAACTAATCCATTTTTAACTATAGAAAGATTAGTTCTGATGTTTAATTCAATTTAGACGGATAGTTTTTAAAAACCGTAATTGTTAGTTTTGCTGATTAAATTTTGACAGGTAAATTATCAAGGTATTATTTAGTTGTTTAATTGTCTCTTCTTATTTGCTTTTGTTATTACTTTACATAATATATATTATACGAAGTTATAATTATAATAAATTCTTGTAGACTTTTCATTAACCTCTATCTTTCTTAGATCAAATTATTTATGACATTAGCAACATCAAGATTATTAGCTCTACAAATAATATCTGGATTTAAATTTAATTTTTTCAATTCTTTATTTTTTCCACCAACCCAAATACTTTTTTCAGCATGTGCTAATAATTCTAAATCATTACTATCATTACCAAAAGCACAATATTTATCACTAGTATATTTTCGAAGTGTACTATACTTATTTATCCCTACGGATGTAATATCAATATCATTCTCACCTGTGTGTTCGACAACTGAAAGATCTTTTTTATCAGTCAACACATTGGCTACAAAGTTTTTTATTCTATCTGGTATATTAAGTAAAATTATTTTAATTGGATTAGTTATAGTATTTAAAGGTACACGTTTAGCCAATTTACCAGGATCAATTTGCTTAATTATTGGTGTGTTTGCTTTAACTTTACTTGCATAATTCCATCTATCATCTACCAAATAATTTAGATTATATTTGCTGATAAGTTGTTTTATCAATAAAGTAGAATTTGCAGAAATAGGATTCATCACATCAATAGTATTATTTTTCATTTGAACAATTGAACCATTACCATCGATTAACAAATGATTATCTGTAAAAGCTGGAATAATTGGTAACAAATCACGTATAGGTCTTGCAGACGCAAAAGCTATCTGATTAGAATATTGTTCCAATTTTTTTATACTTTCAATAATCATTTCATTAATCTCGGTGCCATTAAAACTAAGCGTTCCGTCAACATCAAACACATATAACATAAAAATACAACCTTAATTAATTTAAATTATTAGCAAATATACGAACTATTTGTGGTATTAGCTAAATATTGTTTACTTTAGGTGACAGAATCAATAATAGCATTCAGAAAATTAGTGTCAAATTTTATAATATGTTAACTTTAAATAAAATGATTGGTAACAAAAAATTGAGATCCAACTTAAATTGAACCTCAATTTTTAATCAATTACTTCTTTATCAATTTATTCTTAATTAAATATCTTCTAGCAACTGTAGAAGCTTTTTCATGTTTAATAGTAACTTCATAGTTCATATTGATCATATCTTTTTCAGTTATCTTCCCTGCTAACTTATTTAGCGCTGTTTTAATAGCTGGATATTTATTTAAAATCTCTGGATTAACTAACGGAGCACCTTGATATGGTGGGAAGAAGCTTTCATCATCTTTCAGACTAACTAAATTATCAGCCTTTAATTGTGGGTCAGTTGTATACCCATCTACAACGCTGATTTGATTATGAGCAATTGCTTCATACCGTAAATTCGGTTCCATGACTTTGATTTTAACAAAATGTAAGTTATATTTCTTCTTTAAACCTTGATAACCATCATGTTGCTGATAAAAATCACTATCAAATGCTGCTGAGTATTTTGAACTAATTTTAGCTAGATCAGAAATAGTTTTTAAATGATGTTTCTTTGCAAAGCCGCGTCTGACAGCAATTGTATACCTATTCTGATAACTCATTGGCTTTAAATAATCAAGATTATCTTTCCTCTTTAGAATATTTTTAGCATCATTATAAGCAATTCCTGGTTGATGACTAACAACTTTTTGTGGATGAAGTGTTTCTAAAACAGTTCCTGTAAACTCTGGATAAATATCAACTTGTTTATTCTTAATGGCTTTAAATAAAAAATTAGTGTTTCCAAAGTTAGGCTTCGTTTGAACTTTTAACTTTGGGTCTTCATTCTCAATTAGTTCCTTATACATGTTCATCAGTACTTCTGGTTCGCTACCCAATTTACCAGCAACCGTAATCGTTTGTTCGGATGACTGCATTATGTGTTGAACAGTAAAGAAACCAACACCTAAAGCTAAAATTGCTGAAACTATAACTATTAATTTTTTAAACGATACTTTGCTTAATTCATTTAAAAGCCAAGAAAAAACTATAGCTAACAAAGCAGACAAAATGGCTCCAAGCAATAATTCAGCATTATTACCGTTTTGAATTCCTTGCATGATGAAAGTACCGAGACCTCCACCACCTATTAATGCAGCTAAAGTAGCTGTACCGATAACTGTTACCGTAGCTACTCTTAACCCTGATAATATTTCTGACATTGCTAACGGCAAACGAATTTTAAATAATTTAAAGCTCTTAGACAAGCCAAAAGATTCGGCTGCTTCTAAAAGACTAGGATCAATATTAGTCAACCCAGAATACGTATTTTGATAAATTGGCATAAAAGCATACAAAACCAGAGCAATTATGGCTGGAACAGTACCAATTCCTACCAATGGAATCAGAGCTCCTAAAACAGCTAAACTTGGTATAGTTTGGATTATTCCAGCTATTTGCAGCATAATGTTGCCTAATTTACGATGATTCATAAATAATATGGCTAGTGAAATAGCAATTACAGCCGCGATCAAAACTGAAACAAAAGACAAAAGTATATGTTCTTCTAAAGCATTAATGATATTAGTACTTTGGCTCTGAAATAAATGGATGATACTATTTAACATAAACTCCCCTAACCTAGTTTTCTGAAATAAAACTCAGCAAATCTTTGGTAGTTATCAAATATTTACCTTCAAAAATTATTGGATTGCTTTTAAGCTTCTCAGCTAATTGCGGAATAGAGATTCCCTTATCAACGCGAATGTATTGCTGATCATTTGGATGATCAACTAACTTATAAAACCCACCGGCAATCATATCGGCAATATTTGCAGATCTTTGATTATGAAACATCGCGGCAACAGTTTTATTGGCTGGGTGCGTGACAATATCATCAGCTGTTCCTACTTGTAACAAATGTCCGTGTTCCATTACACCAATTCTTGTACCTAAACGGATAGCCTCATTCATATCATGAGTAACAAAAATAATTGTTTTATGTAATTCATTGTACAAATTCAAAACTAAATCTTGCAATTTTTCACGAGAAATCGGATCTAAGGCGCTAAAAGGCTCATCCATTAAAATAATATCAGGATCGGCTGCCAATGCTCTGACGGTACCAACACGTTGCTGCTGCCCACCAGATAACTCCGATGGCATGCGGTTCAAATACGTTTTAGGATCTAAACCAACCTTTTTCATTAACCTGGTGACAATCGGTTTAGCTTTGCTTAAGGATACATTCTTTGCTCGTAATTGAATGGCCGCATTTTCCAAAATAGTCATATTAGGGAATAAAGCTATATTCTGAAAAACATAACCAATATTTTGCCGCATTTTTCTTAATGGAAACTTGCTAATATCTTGATTCTTATATAAAATTTGTCCTTTAGTAGGTGTTTGCAGACGATTAACCATCTTCAATGTGGTCGTTTTACCACAACCACTAGCTCCTACAAGAACGAATAATTCACCAGAATTAATTTCTAAATTTAAATCATGAACAGCATCGACTTTGTTATAGGTCACATAAATATGCTTAAACTGAAGTTTTGATTTCATTCTTACCTCATTATTACAATACCAAGCTTACATAATATAAGTGTTATTATAATTCAAAATTATTATTTTACATAAAAAGAGCGGCTATTCAGCCGCTCTTTTACAAATATTTAAACTATTTTCTTACTGGCCTAACGTATTGAGATAAAACATAACTATTTCTGCCAATTCTGTAGTAACTTTGACCATTAATCCATACTGGATTCTTTGCATACAAAGCAACCCTTGCATGCTTCTTTATATAAACAATCCGTTTATTCTTAACGGTATATTTACCTTGGTGATTATATACGAAAGATAATCTCTTAATTCTAATGTAATTAGTCTTTTGGTGCTTTTTATTATTCTTCTTTGATTTTGCGTTAGCAGTTGCTGTAGGTGTTACCTTACTTGCATTGTTGTTAACAGCAGTTTTAGTAATACCTACAGCTTTAGTATTTGTATCAGCATTTACTACAGTAGAGCTTACAACTGGCATAACCGTTGCTAAGGCAACTATTGATGCTAAAAAAGTTAATTTCTTACTTGTTTTCATATTAAACATGCTCCTTTTCGGAAAACTGTCCTATGTGCTTATTTATATTATATTCTACTTAAGCGCTTCCAATCAAACAATTTATATAAAAACACGGAATAATATTAAAAAAGTTTCTATTTATACAAATTTTTCAAATATATACTTTATAAACCCGAACAATCGTAAATTTCCCCAGTATTATAGCTTATTCATATAAATTTTTTCCAATCAAAAAATAATAAGTAGCTAATATTTATATATTTATTTTAAGTTTGATTTTTCTCAGTGCATTTTTATTTAAAAATTTTCCAAATTGCCCTACAATATTGTCTGAGACGTATTTAAAGCATTTTACTCGATTCTTGTGTTTTCGATTAAAAATTCAAATGTTTTATATATTTATCATAATAATTTTTAATTTGAAAATTATATGTGGTTGATACTTATACTATTTCCTATTTAGATAGTTTGTAAAACTAACGGTATAGAATGAAGCTTACATATTTATATATTTCAAGTTAATTTTATTAAATTAATCTATTTATTTTTGTTGTAATATTCTATAGTTTATAACTACGGAAATATAATTTTTGAAAGGGTCGTTTTATTCCATGAGTATAAATTTGGGAAAAGAAATTTCTCGTAGGAGACGAGAACAAAAGCTAACTCAAGAAGATTTAGCTGAACTAAGTGATTTATCAGTTAATTTTATTTCTCGTCTTGAGAGAACCAAAAATCAAAATATTAGTATTCAGAAGCTTGATTCAATTGCCAGAGCTTTAAATACCACTACACCAGATATTATCATGAATGCTTACCGCTTTAAGAAAGTAAAGGTTGAGAATCATCCAGATAGTACCCCTGTATTTATTCAAAAAGTTTTGAATGAATTAAGAAAGATGCCACCTGAAAAGGCAGAACGAGTATGTAAATCGTTTATTATTCTTACAAAAGAAATTAATAAAGATTAATCAAAATTGAAAACAATTCAATTACGAGCGCAGAATTCTCATTAATTTATTAATTTGAGTATTTTGCGCTTTTTGTTATCTCTAAATAAAAAAATAGAACCTAGAAACAAGTATCTAGATTCTATGTGGTAGTTAAACTGTAATCACAATTACTCGTATTAAATCATTTCCTTTCAAATCATTTATAGACTCGGATTAATAACTACTACCTTCTACCTCTATTATAAATGCTTAACTATTCGATTCCAATGCTTATTAAGAATAAAAAAGATTGGGATACCAAATTTAATTTGGATATTCCAATCTCTTTTTATTTACAGTTACTTAGATTTAATATTTATTCTTTATTTAAAAGCCTCAGTTAATGGTGGGACCACTTGCTTCTTACGTGATACGACACCTGGTAACTTAATCTCGGAATTATCAAGTTTTTTACCAAATGCTTTTTCAAAAGCAGCCTTAGCAGAATCAGAACCAACTACCAAAGCATCTGAATCAGAGTCAAGAATGTTGGTAATTAAAAGCATGAACAAATCATAATTATTTTCTTTTGCTGATTTATCCATAGCCTTTAAAAAGGCATCCTTGCGCTTCATTGCGTCTGGCAAGTCAACGACGTTAACTTGTGCTACACGAACCTGGTTGCCACTTAACTTAAAACTCTTAGCGTCTCCACTAATTAATTGATCTTCTGTCTTATTATCAATATTAGTACCAGCTTTAAGTTCTTTAAGACCATAGTCTTCATAGTCAACACCAGCAATCTTAGCCAATGATTTAACAGCCTTGTGATCATAATCAGTAGTTGTTGGTGACTTCAAAAGCAAAGTATCGGAAATAATCGCAGAAAGCATAATCCCAGCAATATTTTGTGGGATTTCGATGCCATTTTCATGGTACATCTTCCAAACAATCGTACTAGTACAACCCATAGGTTCTGCACGATAATAAATTGGATCTGTAGTATTAAAATTCATAATTCTATGGTGATCAACAACATGTGTAACCTTGACTTTATCAATATCAGAAACACTCTGTTGCGGCTCATTGTGGTCAACAAGCATTACTGCATTAACTTCGTTAGAAGCTGTCTTAATGACACGTGGTGCCTTAAAACCAAACTTCTTTAAGGCATACGCAGTTTCATCGTTCGGCTTAGCTAAAGCTACTGGTTCGGTATTATAGCCTAATTTGTTTTGTAAATAAGAAAATGCAATTGCAGTACCAATAGCATCAGTATCAGGACTTTGGTGACCAAAAACTAATTCTTTTTCCATTAAGAATTCCTCTCTTTTCCTATAAAGTTTATTCTTTCCCTTCTAGTCTACTCGAATAATCAATGTTGTCCAAGAATTTTTTCCACTCGTTAAGTATGTTTTTAATTCTTGGAATTTCTTTTTTGCCTTTTCTGTAAACCAGTGAAATTGAGAAATCTTTATCTCCTTTTAAATATACTGGAGTCAGCTTTATATTCTTCTTATGGGATTCATAGTACGATTTATTAATAAAAGTATCATAATTCGTTTCTTGAGCAGTAGAAATTAATTGCTTAGTTGATGAAAAGCTAATTGGTACAATCAATTTATTTTTATTAGTAAAATATTTTTTCATTAATTGTGACAAATACGAATCGCTAGGATATGCCACCCATTTTCTCTTAGTAAAACGCGAAACAGGATATGCTTGTCCAGCTTTAACCGTATCTTTATGAGTTAGAACTAGCATTTTATCTCTATAAATATCTAAATGATCATATTGATTCTGCAAGTCAGTATGATTGTTTTTGGTGCTGTCAGGCAAATACATTACTGCCAAATCAACTAAGTTATTATCTAACTTATGCCACAAATCTTCATGGTTAAAATACCTAACTTTAAGGGTAATGTTCGGAAATTTTTGGTTAAACTTAACTAAGAATTTGCGCATCACCTCAGTACCAATATTTTCTAAAATTCCAATTGAAATATTTCCTTTATCAGCTTGAGTAAACTCCTGAATATTATCTACTACAGAGTTAATTGTATCCAGTAATATTTTTGCGCCAGATTCCATTTCTTTTCCGGCTTCAGTCAAATAAAGTTTTTTACCCATCTGTCCAAACAGTGGGGTTCCAATTGTATGTTCAAGCTTTTTTATTTGTTGCGTCAAAGCCGGCTGTGTAATACCTAATATTTGAGCGGCCTGAGTGTAATTCATCGTATCGATCAACTGTAAAAAGTAATGTAGTGATTTGGCAGAAAGTATTGCATCCGTTTTGGGCATAACAATTAGCTTCTTTCTAAATTTAAATAATAAGTTATTTTTACTTAACTACTTGTATTATCAGCTAAAAAATTAAAGGTGTCAAAGTATAAGCTTTGACACCTTTAAAGCACTTTCATAATTTGGCTACAATAGTAGTATAATTAATTATTTTTGACCATTTATTGGCTTACCTAACTCTAATCTAGTCGGTACACCATCGACAGTTGTATCAACAACAAAGGATCCATTTGAGTACCTGTCTCCTAACGGAAATTCATTTGTCTTTATTTCCATGTGACGATCACTGCTCGTTGTCAAGAAGAGCGTATGATTTTGCCCATAAGAAGTTATTGCAACGATTCTATGTGGCTTTGTCTTTAATTCTCTGAGAACCATAACACCGCGTTTAGCCCGCGAAACTTTATTTACAAGTTTGAGCTTAAATTGCTTAAAGGCACCACGTTGGGTAATTAATCCTACACGAAGTAAATCAATGTATTTTGGTTGAGTTAGTACATAACCAACTACATAATCATCATCTTTTAGATTTACAGATTTAACGCCCGCAGCTTTAGCTCCAGATTCAGGTACTTCACTAATATCATATCGAACAGCATATGCACGATGGGTAAATAGTATGATTTCGTCCTTTGAATCTGGTTTGACTACATCAACTCGCAATAAGCAGCTGTCTGCTTTCTTCATCCTGATTGCAGTCATCGCACGTGATTTATAAGTCCTGGTTGGTTGTAAATTGGCGAGTTGTAGCTGCTTAATATAGCCGTCATTAGTCGCCATTAAAAAGTTTACTTTTTCGTCTAATTTATCAAATGAAAATACTCTGATAATTTGTTCATCTGTATCTAATCCTATTTCTTGGGATAGGTGTTGACCAGTTTCTTTCCATTTGGTCTCGATTAATTCATGAACAGGACGGTAAATAACGCTACCCTTATTGGTAAACAAATACAGGTTAGTTAACGTAGACAATGTCTTTTCGTAAATTACCTCATCGCCATCTGGTAAACCATTTTCATGTTCATCACTGGATTGCCAAGATCTAATAGAAGAACGTTTTAAATAGCCGTCTTTACTGATTAATACCCGAACTTGTTCATCAGCTACTAATGCTTTTTCATCAATTTTAATCTTAGAGTCTTCTTGTGAAATCTTGGTTCGGCGTGGGTTGCCAAATTCTTTTCTTACTTCCTTTAACTCTTTAACAATTTCATTTTCTAAAGTCTTTTTATCAGACAGTAATTTTTTATACTGAGCTGCCTTCTTATTTAAAGCATTCTGCTCAGTAACCAAAGCATCCACGTCCGTATTGGTTAAACGATATAATTGCAAAGAAACAATTGCTTCAGCTTGCCTATCAGTAAACTTAAATTTAGCCACTAAATTTTCTTTGGCGTTAGCTTTATTCTTAGAAGCACGGATCGTCTTAATTACTTGATCCAGAATATCCATCGCATGAATAAGACCCTGAATAATTTCTAAGCGGTTCTCAGCCTTATCTAAATCAAACTTAGTCCGTTTAGTAATAACTTCTTTTTCATGCTTCAAATAAGACGAAAGGATTCGTTTCAAACCAACCTGTACAGGGGTCATATCATCAATGGCAACCATATTAAAGTTGTAAGAAACCTGCAATTCCGTATTCTTAAATAGATAATTCAGAATATTTTGTGCGTCAGCGTTCTTTTTTAGTTCAACTACAATCGACAAACCATGCCGATCGGTTTCATCACGCACTTCGGCGATTCCATCGATCTCCTTATTTAAACGGATTTCATCCATCTTCTTAACAAGAACAGCCTTGTTAACTTCAAACGGGATCTCAGTTATAACAATTTCTTTGCGGTGACCACGAATCTCTTGGATACTTGTTTTAGAACGTACTTGAATCCTACCCCTACCAGTTTCGTAGGCTTCTTTAATTCCTTTAGTACCCATGACGATGGCACCTGTAGGAAAATCTGGACCCTTAACGTATTGCATTAGGTCATCGAGTGTTGCATCGGGATGCTTAAGAAGGTAAATTGTTGCGTCAATCACTTCTGTTAAATTATGCGGTGGGATTTCAGTTGCATAACCTGAGGAAATACCCGTTGAGCCGTTAACTAATAAATTAGGAAAACGGGCTGGCAAAACTGTTGGTTCATATTCTGTATCATCAAAATTAAGAATCATCTTAACAGTGTTTTTATCAATATCTTGCAAAAGCATGTTAGAGATTTTGCTTAAACGTGATTCTGTGTACCGCATAGCAGCCGGACCATCACCGTCCATTGATCCATTATTACCGTGCATTTCAACTAGTGGTTCACGCATTTTCCAGCTTTGAGACAAGTGTACTAAAGCACCATAAATTGAACTATCACCATGTGGGTGGAAGTTACCCATAATGTTACCAACGGCTTTAGCCGCCTTTTTAAAGGGCTTATCATAGGTATTCCCATCTTGATACATAGCGTAGAGAATTCTTCTCTGTACGGGCTTTAAACCATCACGAATGTCGGGTAATGCACGTTCTTGAATAATATACTTTGAATATCGTCCAAAACGCTCACCCATGACTTGTTCGAGTGGCATTTCACGAATTCGTTCTTTTGTGGCCATTAAATTAAAAACCTTCTTTAATTCTTATCTTCTTCTAGAATTGAGCTATCTTCACCCATTCTAAATTTAACGTTCTTTTCGATCCATTTTCTTCTTGCCGCAACTTTATCACCCATCAAGGTAGTTACTCGTCTTTCAGCTAAAGCAGCATCATCAATCTTTACCCTAATAAGTAATCTAGTATCAGGATTCATAGTTGTTTGCCACAGCTGTTCAGCATTCATTTCACCTAAACCTTTAAAACGCTGAAGTGAATATCCTTTACCCATTTTCTTTTCATCAGCAGCAAGCTCTTCATCAGTCCAAGAATACTTAATCGTTTTCTTCTTACCCCGACCCTTTTGTAAAAGATACAAGGGCGGCAATGCAATGTAGACGCGGCCATGTTCAATCATTGGTCGCATGTAGCGGTAGAAGAAAGTTAACAGTAAAATCTGAATGTGGGCACCATCATCATCGGCATCCGTCATAATGATAATTTTGTCGTAGTTTGCATCTTCAATTTTAAATTCTGTGCCAACACCAGCACCGATAGTATAAATCATGGTGTTGATTTCTTCATTCTTGAAAATATCTTGCAACTTGGCTTTTTGCGTATTCAAAACCTTACCACGCAGAGGTAAAATTGCCTGAAATTTTCTATCTCGGCCTTGTTTAGCGGAACCACCGGCTGAGTCACCTTCGACCAAGAACAATTCATTCTTCTTAGGATTTCGTGACTGTGCTGGCGTTAATTTACCAGAAAGTACTTCTTTCTTTCTGCGCTTTCTACCGCTGCGGCTTTCATTACGAGCCTTCTTGGCTGCCTCACGTGCATCACGAGCTCGTTGTGCCTTCTTAACAAGTTGTTGGGCTAATTCCCCATTCTCCATTAAGTAGTAGGACATCTTTTCGTACACGATCGAATCAACCGCAGAACGCGCTTGAGGCGTTCCTAATTTACCTTTAGTTTGACCCTCAAATTCTAGTAATTCTTCAGGTATTTTAACTGATAAAACAGCACTCAGGCCTTCACGGTAATCTGAACCATCGATATTTTTATCTTTTTTGCTAAATAAGCCCTGCTTCTTAGCATAATCATTAAAGGCACGGGTAAAACCGCTTCTGGCACCTGCTTCATGGGTACCACCATCAGCAGTTCTAACGTTGTTGACAAAGGAAACTAAATTTTCTGAGTAGCTGTCACTATACTGGCCACTAAACTCAACTTCCATTCCATCTTGTTTACCAGAAAAATAAAAGACATCACTTAACGTATCTTTACCTTCATTTAAGTAGGAGACAAAGGACTTAATCCCATCATCATACTTAAAATCATCGTGATGTTTCGGTTCACGTTCATCAACTAAGTTAAAACGGACTCCTTTTAACAGAAAAGCCGATTCACGGATTCTTTCTTGGATAGTTTCGTACTTATATTTAATAGTAGAAAAAATCTTCTCATCTGGTTTAAACGTGACCGTTGTTCCGGTTTTATCTTTAGTTTTGCCAAGACACTTCAATGTGCCAACCGGGTGACCACCATCTCTGAATTCTTCCTCATAGGCTTTACCATCTCGCACTACCCTAACTTTCATGTAGCTAGAAAGAGCATTGACAACAGAAGAACCTACACCGTGAAGCCCACCAGAAGTCTTATAATTTTGTTCACTAAACTTACCACCAGCGTGCAAAACGGTCAGGATAACTTCGATCGTTGGTTTACCAGATTTATGCATGCCTGTAGGCATACCACGGCCAAAATCACGAACAGTTACACTATTATCTTTATGAATCGTAACGTCTATTTCTTTTCCATATCCGGCCATAGCCTCATCGACGGAATTATCTACGATTTCGTAAACTAATTGATTCAAACCATGTATATCAGTTGAACCGATATACATACCAGGTCGTTTACGAACGGCTTCTAATCCGTGAAGGATTTGAATCGACGAATCATCATAAGAATTTGTTTTTTTATTTGTTTTAGCCAAATAAACTCCTCCAGTTACAAATTAATCTAAAACTACCCCCAAATAAGTAATCTCTGCTAAAATAAGCTTAAGTGTTAAGGGAGTAGGATTAAATGATAATTTTTAAATTATTGCTGACATTCATTCTAGCATACTTAATTGGTTCATTTCCCACGGGTGTGCTAGTCGGAAAAACATTTTTCCACGAAGACATTCGCAAGTATGGCTCCGGTAACGTTGGAAGTACCAATTCCTTTCGCGTTCTGGGACCATATGCAGGAAGCTTTGTATTAGTAGTTGATGTACTTAAAGGTACTTTAGCAACTGACCTTCCACTATTATTTCACATTCAAGGACCAAAGTATCTACTATTAATATGTGGTGGATTAGCAGTATTAGGACACACTTTCCCAATTTTCCTTAAATTCAAAGGTGGAAAAGCCGTGGCTACTAGTGCCGGCATTTTTTTAGGTTATAGTCCTAAATTTTTTGCTGTCTGTGCCGCAATTTTTCTCCCATTACTATTTATTACATCATATGTTAGCTTAACCAGCTTAATATCCGTTGTATTAATATTGATCGCAACATTCTGGTTCCACGATATTTTCTTAACGATTATCGTGGCAGGGATGTTAATAATCTTATACGTAAGGCACAAAGATAATATTAAGCGGCTAATTCATCATGATGAAAACATAGTACCATTTGGATTATGGTACTGGTATAAAAAATCTCACCACAAATTAAATAAGAAATAAATAAAGCCAGTAAGAATTTGTCTTACTGGTTTTTCTATTATACCGATACAAACAATAGTTCGCAAGTTGATTATTGACTACTTAAAATTAGCAACATCATTTAATCAATTCGAATCCAATGCGCTGTAGTCACATTCCCTGTATGACTCACAGCTAATGATTCATGCAAATTATTTGAATTTAATAAATTAGCAGCATGATTATATTCAGAAGAATTAAACAGTAAATGAAGTAGACTTTCGTACACAAATTGTTTTATGCCACTCATTCTATAGATTGGTGAACTACTAGTTGTCAAATCTTCGTAATAAATATCTGCTTCCTACTGTAATTCAAGCTCTATATACTAGCAGCTTTGATGATCATCCGTATTACAAGACTAAAAAATTAGCTGCTAAATATGTTAATAAATAAAGAATATTAAATATAATGAGTCTCAGAAGGTTAACCTTTTGGGGCTTTTATTATGTCTAAAGTTAAACAAATGATAGTAGATAGAAAAAATAACCCAATAATTATACTATATAGAGGTATTATATAATTTTATTTTTGAGGGTGGAATAATGTTAAATCCAAAAAAGAAGAAAACTGAGGTTAAAGATCCATTTTATGGTAAAGCCAATCAAGCAGAACTTAATAGACGTTTCAAAAAAGTAACCAATAAACAAGATATCCATCTTCATCATCTTTTACACGACGAAGATTAAAAAAAGGGAGCACCCAAATGTAGTGAGCCCAAGAAATTGGACAAACATTTGTTTTAGCTGACTAGGGCTTGA
>ENA-UOOI01002868-UOOI01002868.1-fermentation-metagenome-genome-assembly--contig:-NODE-2868-length-13956-cov-6.113445_pt1 | contig 13956 bp, 13 predicted proteins | sample MGYA00245779_ERZ724027 | MGnify/ENA primary metagenome ERZ724027 (study PRJEB28704, sample SAMN03018318) | fermentation metagenome | biome: anthropogenic terrestrial biome; feature: soil; material... | reverse complement strand
ACGCAGGGGATAGATGTAGTTGCAAAGGAAGAGATTTATAAGTTAATCCGCGAAATGACAGGAATGGGAAAGAGCATTATTATGGTTTCCTCGGAATTGCAGGAGCTGCTGCGTGTCAGTGACAATATCCATGTAATATATGATGGAAAACAGGTGATGGAAACTAATAAAGCAAACTTTAATGCGGATCAGATTATGCATGCATCAGTAATTGGGAGGAGTACGAAATGAAAGAAAAAATGAACTTTAATGAGATTATCAGGAAGTATAATTTAGCTATATTACTCGTTGTTTTTATACTAATATCTGCGATTTTATCGCCTAATTTCCTGACCCTTGGGAATTTCCTGAACCTACTTCAGCAAGCCTCCATTCCCGGAATTGTAGCAATCGGCATGACACTTGTTATACTTTTAGGGGGAATCGACCTTTCTGTAGGTTCTGTTCTGGCATTTTCCGGAATGATTGCCTCTATCATTGTGGAGAAAATGAACGGAAGCGGTGCGTCAATTCTGCTTGGCTGCCTTGCCGGTATTGCAGTAGGCACAGCTATGGGACTGTTGACAGGTGTTTTAATCGCAAGGTTTAATCTCCCCGACTTTATTGCTTCTCTTGCCATGATGGAGATTGGACGGGGCGCCGCACTGCTTACCACAAGCGGAAATCCTGTGTTCGGACTCGGCGATGCTTTTCACATATTGGGCGGGGGGTTTTTGTTTGGCAGGGTTGCTATCAGTGGTTTATTCTGGATTATCCTGACGGCTATTTTTGCTTTTATGCTAAAGTATTCCATTTTCGGAAGAAGCCTGTTTGCCATCGGCGGAAATCGTGAAGCGGCTATGCTCTCGGGAATTAAGACAAAAAGAAATTACGCCCTTACCTATATGATAAGCGGCTTGCTTTCAGGGTTTGCAGGTGTACTGACAGCTTCCTGGATGTCCACAGGACAGCCTACAGCCGGCAATGGCTATGAATTGGATGCCATTGCCGCAAGTGTTATCGGGGGAGCCAGCTTAAGCGGCGGAATCGGCTCAATAGGGGGAACCTTCGGCGGTGTCTTTTTGCTCCAGATTATCACCAACATTTTCAACCTGGTAGGGCTGCCTTCTTATTATCAGAGAATTGCAAAAGGCGCCATTATTATATTTGCACTGTTACTAAATCAATTTGTTTCTAAAGGAAAAGGTGGAAAAGAGTAGAGGAATCTCCACTGCACTCAAGAATGAATAGCCACGGCTTTTCAGATATTATCGGGGCCCCGATAAGCTAATTATCAAATTATTTTTTAGGAGGAAAAAACATGAAGTTGAAAAAGTTAACAGCATTAACAATGGCAGCTGCTTTGATGCTTGCCGCAGCAGGCTGTGGTGCCGTTACAACAGAGAACGAAAACAAAAGTGACGGTACAGACAAAAGTCAGGAAACAACAAGTAAAGAAGTGAAAAAGGATGACGAACTTAAAATAGGCTTTTCTAACTGTTCACAGGATACACCCTTTTTCGCAAATATGACACCCATTATCGAAGATTATGCTAAAGAGAAAGGCATCAGTGTTGTTTCTCTTAATGCAGACAACGATATTGAAAAACAAAATAAGGATATTCAGGATTTAATTTCGCAGGGAATTAATATGCTCATTATCAATCCGGTAAATGAAGATGGCCCTTCTGCAGGTATTGAAGCTTGTAAAAATGCAGGTATCCCTGTTGTAACTGTTGATAAGAATGTAAAGAAGGATTATACTGCATGGGTTGGCCGTGATAACATAGAAATGGGACGGCTGGTCGGTGAAAAGCTGATTGAGATGCTGGGTGGTGAAAGCGCTACAGGAACGATTCTTGAGATTCAGGGGACGGCTGGCTCCACAACTATGATGAACAGAAGAGACGGATTCCATGAAGCAATAGACAAGGTTCCCGGTCTGAAGATTGTACAGTCCTCCTATTGCGACTATGACCGGTCTAAGGCGATTCCAGCTACACAGGATTTACTTCAGGCCAACAAAGATGTAGTTGCTATTTTCGGCCATAACGATGACATGGCACTTGGGGCAGCGCAGGTATGTGCCGAACAGGGATTCACAGATATCATAGTATGTGGTGTCGATGGTTTGATGGAGGCGGTCCTTCAAATTGAGGACGGGAAATATGCATGTACAGCATCTAACGATCCGGTACTTCTGGGGCAGACTGCGGTAGATACAGCAATTAAAATATTTGATGGGGAAAGTGTGGAAGAGTTCGTAGATGCAGGCACGGTAGTAATTGATTCTTCTAATGTGAAAGATTATGCAGACAAGGAATTAGATTTTGCAACTATGGTAAAGTAAAGAAGTTTTAAAACAGAGGGCTGCTGCTCTATGGATGATTGTTCATCTGTGAAGCAGCAGCTTCTTTTCATGTTTAAGGGGTCCCAAAATCATGCTTTTTCATGTAAGCATGAAACGCATGACCTTTTGACCCTGGTATCATTACATAATCTTATTTTTGTATTTTTCTATTAAGGGCAGTGCGGCTCCTATACATAAAGGAATGTTGGAGCAGGAGCTGATGCTGATGTATGGCTCAGCTGCAGGAAATGCTGTCCGTTTATTGACTAGTTCATGAAGCTTTAAGATATCGTCATTAATCAAATAGCGGGAAAGATTTCCTCCAAGGATAACATTACAATTAATCGCCATGTGCAGGTTATCCACTGCGATAGCCAGGTATTCCAGATACTTGTCCCAGCGTTTCTGATAGGAAGCAGTACCTTTGCGCAGCCTAAAGAAAAACTGCTGAATATCTTCCTGTGGGCCTAGCAGAGCGGATATAGAGCAATATGAATTTACACATCCCCGCTTGCCGCAGTAACATGGTTCTCCGCCCGGAACGATGGTCATGTGTTCAAACACGCCGCTCTTATATTCCCCGCCTTTAAAAAACTTGCGGTCAATAATGATGGCACCGCTCACATCCGAACGAATGTTAAAATAAATAGCGTTTTTCAGCAGCGGATTCATCCACAATTCTACATTCGCATTGGACTCTGCATCGTGATTAAAAGTGCACGGATAAGGAATCCGGCTGTTGAATTCCTTAATATCCATTCCGGTACAGTTTAAAACCTTCCCATAAATAATATGCTTTCCGTCGGCAGAAATTAACGCCTGGAGCGCAATGCCCACGCCGAGTATCTGATCAGGCCTGACATCTAAATCGTTAATAAAGTGATTGACAGAATTGCAGACTTCATCGAAATAAGCGTCATTGTCAGAAAATGTCAGGTTAAACTTTTCAAATTTTAAGATTTCTGCATACAAATCAATTGCCACTATTTCATAATGGTCAATTAGCAGTTCCACTCCGACAGTAACCTTAATATCTGGATTAAATTCGTACAAATTCGCCTTCCGCCCTCCGGTAGAATCGGCAAGCCCTCCTTGAAAAATAAGCTGTTCTTCCTGAAGTTCCCGGAGAATCTGGGCTATAGTAGGACGGCTGAGTAAAGTAGCCTCCTGCAGCATCTGAGGTGTGGCCCGTTTTTGAGTGTAAATATAATTTAATACATTCTTTGTATTATTTATTTTTAGTGTAGCTACTGTAAAATTCTTCTTCATAGAAAACTTCCCTGATATATTTTTACCTAATTATAACAAAACACGATGAAAATAACCAGTCATACCTTTTCTATTTATAGATAGTTTCGGCTGCAATTTACACAAAAAAGCATGGAGTAAATTGTGCATTATGTGGAATATCATAAATATTGAAAATATGATTTGATTTTTTCTATCAATACCAATATAATATACGTATAGATGTATATACGTATATAAGTAAAAACGCGAAATGGAGGAATGAATATGGCGATACCACAGGTAAAGTTTAACCGGGAAGAAATCCGGCTGAATAAGATTTTTGATAATACCGGGAAGATGAAATATACAAATCCTGGTGTACAATGTGAAGAAGTGCAGGAAGTGTATGGAGACCTGATGTTTGGTGATGTTCCGGAGAGCCGCCCGATCACGTATGCGTCTTATGTAATGAGTATCGACGGGAAGATTGCCTATGAGGACAACGAAGTAGGGCCGATGATTGCAAAGAAGAATCTGCTTGATGCAGGTGGGGCATCTGCAGATTTCTGGGTGCTTAATCTCTTGAGGGCAAACTGTGACGGTATTCTAATAGGCAGCGGCACATTAATAAAGGAGCCGGACTATTCAGGAAGTGCCTATGATCCGGAGCTGCTTTCAGCCAGGAAAGAGGAAGGCAAACCAACTGCACCGTGGACAGTTATCGTTACGAAAACAGGGAAAAAGATACCTTTTGGAAACCCGGTATTTTCCTCGGAAGAGATACCCGTTGTGGTTGCTACTTCACCGGAAGGTTTTAAAAATCTAAAACAGGAAATCAGGAAGGAGTATTATGTACTTCCGCCTGCCGACAGTGAGGTACATAAAGATGAGATAAAGCAAAAGCTTAAAGATAATAGAGGGAAGATTGCGGTAATCGTAACCGGAACGGGCCATGAGACAGATTCCCGGGAATTACTTTGTATTTTAAGAGTGATGGGAATGGAAAAGGTATTGATAGAGTCACCGGCTTATTGTCATCACTTAATGAAAGAGGAACTTTTGGATGAGATCTTTATCAATACATCCTGTGTCTTTGTGGGGGGAAGTGCAACTGGAATCGGTACAAATGGTCAATCTTTTCTGTCTACCGACCACCCACATGCGGAGATAGTAAGCATACATATGCACAGTCCACATTTTGTATATACCAGGTATAAAATGATTTATGGATTAAAATAAAGAAAAAGGAGAGAAACAAAATGAATTTAAAGGAAAGAAGACTGAACCACATTTTTAAACCAGATGGAAAGGCGCTGATTGTTGCTATGGATCATGGCACCTTTAATGGGGCATCCCCGGGTCTTAAGCATCCTGGAGAGACAATCAGTCAGATTATCGAAGGCGGAGCAGATGCGGCGCTGGTTAATTTTGGGGTGGCAAGAAAGTTTGCAAGAGAGCTTGCACCCATCGGCTATATAGCGCGTCTGGATCTGCCTCCCACATATATGGGGCAGGGGCATGACAGCCGTCTCACCTATGATGCAGAGTATGCACTGCGCATGGGCGCCGATGCAGTAATGGTGAACGTAGGACAAGGTGCCGGGGTTGAAGAAATAACTTACCCTCATCTTGCGGAAGCAATCAGTTATTGTGACCGTGTGGGGCTGCCGGTATGCGCTGAGCCGGTTCCCGGAGGATTTGATGCGGGTCCGGAATTTAAAACTCTGGATAATATTGCACGGGGAGCCAGAATTGCCTGTGAAATAGGGTGTGATTTTATGAAAGTGGGCTTTGCTCCGGGATTTGAGCGGATTGTGGATGAGACCTTTGTTCCGCTTGTGGTTCTTGGAGGTGCTAAGACGGATGATGAGAAAGAATTCCTTACTTCGATCAAAACAGCGATGGATGCAGGCGCACATGGGGTTGCCATCGGAAGAAACGTATGGGGCGGAGGAAACACTGTGAATATGACAAGGGCCCTCGCAGCGATTATTCATAAGAATGCAGAAGTAGAAGAGGCCCATGAAATTTTAAAAGCGGGAAAATAAAGAGAAAGTCAGACAAGAAAGGAAGATGATTAGAATGAAAGCAGCGATCATGCCGGAGGCAGGGAAAATAGAAATTCGGGAAGTAGAACTTCCGAAAATGCAGGAAGATGAAGTACTGGTAAAGATCAAGGCGGTTGGAGTTTGTACATTTGAGCAGAAATTTTATTATGGTGAATCTCAGGGATTTCCATTTGCAGGAGGCCATGAGATTTGTGGAGTAGTAGAAAGAGTCGGAGCAAACGTGGCACAGAATCTGAAAGCGGGTGATAAGGTTATCATTTTAAGTCTTACCAGATGCGGGGAGTGTTATTATTGCCGCAAAGGCTATGATAATCAGTGCGAGAATGCAAAAGACGTGCAGAAAATCCCAGGAGTTGACGGTCCGGGCGGATTTGCAGAACACTTTATCGCAAAAGGTTATGAGGTCTATAAGATTGATGAGACTGTACCATTTGAAAGAGGCACACTGGCAGAACCATTATCCTGTGTGACACACAGTATGAACATGTCCGGGATCACAAGTGGAGATTATGCACTGGTATGTGGTGCAGGCACCATGGGAATTCTCCATTTATTACTGGCAAAATTAAGAGGTGCAAAGGTAATTGTCAGCGAGCCAAATGAACTTAGGAGGAAACAAGCTTTGGAATTCGGTGCGGATTATGTGGTAGATCCAATCACCGAAGATCAGAAGCAGAGGATAATGGAGGTGACTCATGGTCACGGAGTAGAACGGGCGTTCTTTACGGCAGGCGGAAAAGCCGCTATTACGGGAGCCCTCGCTGTGCTTGCAATCAGAGGTGTGCTGGTTATCTATGGAGGAACCAAGGCGAGTGATAAGATTGAGATTGACCCCAAGAAGTTCCATTACGATGAAATCACTATTACAGGTGTTATAAAGCACACAAAAGAGACAATACAGACTGCGTCGGAGCTTTTAAGCCTAAAAGAACTTCCATTGGATAAACTGATTACATCAAGGTTTCCGTTTGAACGGATTGAGGACGCCTTGAAAGAAGCGAGGAAGATGGATTCTTACAGAGCTGTAGTTTTGATGAATCAGGAGGAAAAATGAACGCATATTTAATGGGATTTGATATAGGGACCGGAAGCTCAAAGGCGCTCCTTACTGACGCAGAGGGAAATATTGCTGCAAGGTATGCTAAGAGCCACGAAATTGAAGTTGCCCACCCCGGCTGGCAGGAAGAAAGTATGGATATGTGGTGGGAAGAATTTAAAGAAGCAGTGCGGGAATTCCTAAAGCAGGGGATATGTGCTGAGGAGATTCGCGCGATCGGAGTGACAGGGTTGATTCCGGCCTTGTGTCCGATAGATTGTAAAGGAAATGCATTGAGAAATGCAATACTTCACACAGATGTCAGAACAGAAACAGAGCTTGAAGAAGTACATGAAAAAATAGGCCCGGGTATTTCACATGGACATATGCTGCCGAAAGTTTTATGGCTGAAGAAGCATGAGCCGGAGATATATCAGAAGATTTATAAGATCATGGTACCACATGGGTTTCTTGCATACCGGCTGACAGGAGAAGCCTCCATTGATTATGACGCGGCTTCCATGATTGGAGGAGTTTTTGACGAATCGGCATTGGCATGGGAAGATACGGCATTCGCAAAGCTGGGGATAGATAAAGAATTGTTTGCTGATCCGGTTCCGGCAACGAAGGTGATCGGAAAGGTCAGCCGGGAGGCAGCAGAAGAAACGGGATTGTCTTTAGACACAAAGGTAATTGCCGGTGTGGGAGACACATTTGCCTCCATTCTTGGCGGCGGTGCGTACAACGCAGGGCATCTGATGATTTACCTCGGGACAAGTGCAACAGTACTGTACACAGAGAAGAGTCCGGAATATTATACATCTATTCCCCATTATGGGGAGGGGAAAGGCCATTTTGTAGGAAAGATTGCATCATTTGGAGAGAGTACCATGCATCTTCGGAATTGCCTTAGATATGAAGTCTGGGATCAGCTAAATGCAGGGCTCAGGGGTATTTCTCCGGGAAGTGAAGGGCTGTGGTATTTTCCACACTACAAGCTGCAGGAAGAAAAGACCTGCTTTGGGGCAGACGCGGAGCACATGCTCGGATTTAGAGGACGTCATACACAATTTCATATGTATCACGCTATGTTAGAGGGAATTGCGTATAACGTCAAGTATAATATTGAACAATTCCCCTATCTGCTGAAACAGATAAATATTTTTGGAGGAGGGGCTAATTCCCGGGAAATTATTCAGATATTTGCAGATGTAATTGGGCAGGAAGTTTACTATAACGAAAAGGCATCTACTGCACTTGGGATTGCATTTCTTGCAGGATACGGAAGTAAAGAAATTGAGCAGTATAGTATCCTTCCGGAAGTATGGTTTGGTGACAGCCAGAGAATTGCTCCAAATGCAGAGAATGTAGAAAAATACAAGAGGTTATATGTCCAGTACGAAGAATTGAGAGCCGATCTATTGTCGATGGATAAAAAGTACGCAAAGAGGAGGTCTTAATTTGAAATTTACAATGGTACCGTTTAATGCGGAAAAAATAAAAATCAGTCAGATTTTTAAGAACAGGGCATGTGAAAGCTTTGCAGATACTCCGGTATTTTCCGAAAAGATAAAAAAAGTATATGGATATGATATTTCATTTCCGAAAGCTCCGGCAGACCGGCCTTATATTTTTTCCTCTTTTGTAACTTCAATCGATGGAAAGCTGGCATATGCAGATAAGCCAAGTGCTTTTTATGTGGCAGGGAAAAATCAGATGGCCGGGGAAGGGAAAAACACAGACTTCTGGATTCTCAACGCACTGCGCGGCATTTGTGACGCTGCGATTATTGGCGGGAATTCCATGGAGACAGATGCAGATTACGCAATGTACTGTATGGATGAAGATATTCAAAGAGACAGAAGAAAAGCAGGACTTTCCCCAATTCCGCTGAATATTATTATGACTTTAGATGCTTCTGATGTTCCGCTGGATCATAAGCTGCTTAAAAGCAGAGAAGTTCCCTCGATTCTATGTACATCCCCGGAAGGCTGTTCATTCTTAAGGGAGCACTATGAAGGAGAAATGATTGAGGTGTCCGGAAAGGAAGAACCCGGGCAGATCCATGAAGTGCTTTCAAAAGCAGGAAAGGGAGTTCTTCCGGTGCTTGTGACAGGAGAGGGGAAATTCCCGGATTCAAAGTTGATTATGAAAATTCTAAGAGGATTTGGAATTCGGCATCTGTTGATTGAATCACCGGGGTACGGGCATTATCTTGTCAAACAGGAGATGATGGATGAGTTTTTCCTCAATATGTCTGCTGTGTATATTGGAGGCGGAGATACGATGACACTGGGAAAGGCGGACAAGGGATTTTCGGCAGAGGCACACCCACATACGGAGATACTGTCGATTCATATGTTTAATGAATATTTTGTATATTTTAGGTATCGGTTTCACTATGAATTTATGTAAGGGATGAAAGAAATTCACTATTTGAAAACCAGGAGGGATAAAAAATATGAATGAAATAAAGATGCCTTGGTTTAAAAGGGGCGATGTAGATGCTACTATTGGCGTATTTTTTGATGGGTTTACAAAGATCATAGTAGGTGTCGGTGTTCTGACAGGAATCATGAAAATGTCAAATGAAATGGTCTTTGGAAAATTAGTCTCAGCTATCGGCATGACAGCTTTTCTGCTTCTGTTGTTTAACACTCTTTATGCAAGAAGGCTTGGAAAGAAGACAGGCAATGCGGAATTGACTGCCCTTCCCGGTGGAATCAGCGGGGGTACCTTTTTTGTATGGCTTTATGCGCTGCTGGTTCCTGTCTACAGCCAGACAGGAGATGCCATCTATGCGTGGAAGGTGGCAATCAATGTAAATATTATTTATTCGGTATTGATTATTATATGTGCCTTTATCATCAAATTTATCATTCAAAAGATACCCAGTGAAGCAATGCTCGGATCAGTTGTGGGAGGTTCAATGGCATATCTTCTGATGACATCGCTGGCGGATGGATTCAGTACCCCGATTGTTCAGATTCCTGCATTGTTTATGCTTATCTTCCTGCAATTTGGAAGGATTAAGTTAAAGAAATTTTCTCCGGCATTTATCGCGGTTGGATTGGGTACCATACTGGCTTGGGTAACAGGTGCCATGCATGTCAGTGACTTTACTGCATCATTTCAGAATATTGGGTTTTATCTGCCCCTTCCACAGCTGGGGTTGGTGGGGGGAAAGGCTTTCCAGGCTGCACTTTCCTATCTCCCGATTGCTTTTGCCTATGCGTTTGCAGATGTAACGGCACTTCTGCAGGGAGTAGAGCAGGCAGAGCAGAGCGGAGAAAAATATGATCCGAAAATTTGTCTTTTGGAAACCGGCTGTGTGAATTTGATAGGATCATTTATCGGAAATCCATTTCCGATGAACATCTATTGGGGACATCCGGCGTGGAAGAAAGCAAAAGCAGGAACCTCTTATCCGCTCTTTGTAGGAGCCCTATATCTGGTTCTGTGTATGACAGGATTGGTGGCGATTGCCACATCGGCAATTCCGTCCGCTGCAACGTTGATTATGCTGATATTTGTTGCAATTACAACGGGTACACAGTCTTACTCTGTGGTTAATAAAAAGTACTATCCGGCCATGATTATGGCGACAGCAATCCCGATTTTTGAGATGTTGTATGGGAAGGTGGAAAATGGAGTGTCTGCGGCATCCAACGCGATAGGAGCAGCAATTAACAGTGCCGGGATAGACTTTGACGTTTCCAGTGTTGCGGTAACACAGGCGGATCTTGCCGGCACAGGCGTATCGAAGGGATTCTTTGCATTGGGAAAAGGCTCTATGATGATAGCAATTTTGTTTGCCTGCATTATGATTTTTGTAATTGACAGGAAGTGGCTCCAAGCAGGAGTCAGTGCCCTTGTGGCTGCAGTTTGTGCATTTTTTGGTATCATTCACTCTGCAACAGTTACAGTCAATGCGGCACCAGTATTCATGTGGATATATATAGCAATTGCGGTCTTCTTCTTTATTATACATGTACTTAGCAAGTCAAGACCTGAATTGCAGCCGGAGTTGGAAGAGATTAAAGCGGAGGAAGAAACGAAAGAATGAAAACATTAGTCTTTTATGGCTCACCGCTTGAAAATAGTCATACCAAAGTGCTGCTTAATGCAATGTTGGAGGAACTAAAGGGTGAGATTAAGTTTGTGGATTGTTATCGGGCGAATATTGCACCATGTAAAGATTGTAAATACTGTTTTAAAAGACAGGGCTGTTCAATTAAGGACGACATGCAGGAAACTTATGCTTACATAAAAGAATGTGATGCAGTTATTATCGCGACACCCATGCACTTTGGAACAGTTTCGGGGCCGATGCTGAATGTTTTTACACGGCTTCAGTCTTTCTGGTCTTCCCGGCATATACGGCAGGAGGATGCGAAAGACAAGATTAAGGAAAAATATGGAGCACTCCTGGTGACGACGGGTGGAAATTGGGTAAATATGGAGCTCTTAATGGAGGGAACTGTAGATTTTGCCTTTGATCATATGGAAACAGAACAGATAGGTTCTGTATATGCGAAAGAAACAGATAATTACCCGGTAAAGGAAAATGAAAAAGCACTGAAAAAAGCAAGATATCTTGCGAAGAGGCTCAATGAGCTTTGTGGATAACAAAGTAGGAAAGAGACGTTACAAAAAACGTCTCTTTCTTATTCAAAAGCTGTTGGGAAATTATTATCACAGGGAGATTGAATGATGGAAAAATTTTTTAAATTAAAGGAATCTGGTACAACGGTTTCAACAGAAATTCTTGCTGGATTAACAACTTTTTTTGCAATGGTCCACATCCTATTTGTTAATCCTGCACTGCTCTCGCAGACAGGCATTCCCTATGGTGCAGTTTTTCTGGCTACCATATTTGCTTCCGTTATTGGTACGCTGGTAATGGCATTATTTGCGAATGTTCCATATGCACAGGCACCAGGAATGGGACTGAATGCATTTTTTACTTATACGGTCTGTTTTGGATTGGGGTTTACATGGCAGGAAGCATTGGCGATGGTATTCCTTTGCGGTATAATTAATATTATTATTACTGTAACAAAAATACGTAAATCGATTATTAAGGCAATACCGGAAAGCCTGCAAAATGCCATCAGCGGCGGTATTGGTGTTTTTGTAGCCTATGTCGGTATAAAAAACGCAAATCTTTTAAAGTTTACCTCTGACCTTGGCACCTATCAAGAGCTTGACAGTGGAACAGTTATCTCCAACTCTGGAATAGTACCTGCTTTGGCAGAGTTTAATAACCCAGGAGTGCTGCTGGCAATTATCTCACTGGCCATTACAGTAATTTTAGTCCTGAAAAAGGTTCCGGGTGCTGTTTTTATCGGTATTATTATTTCTACCTTGATTGGCATTCCCATGGGGGTTGTGGATATCAGCCAGATTGGCGTTGAGAATAATCTCTCGAAATCATTCTCTGAATTAGGGACAACCTTTGGTGCAGCCTTTAGCTCAAAAGGCATGGGTTCACTATTTAGTGATTCGTCCAGGCTCCCACTTGTAATAATGACAATATTTTCATTTAGTCTCTCTGATACATTTGATACACTGGGAACCTTTATTGGTACGGGACGAAGAACTGGCATTTTCAGTGAGGAAGACTTAAAAGCAATGGATAACTCCAACGGCTTTAAGTCTAAAATGGACCGTGCCTTGTTTGCTGATTCTATAGCGACCTCAATTGGTGCTGTTTTCGGAACATCTAATACAACAACATATGTGGAAAGTGCTGCGGGTATTGGTGCAGGCGGGCGCACCGGTCTGACTTCTCTTGTCGTTGCAATAATGTTTTTACTCAGTATGATCTTTGCACCGGTAATCAGTATAGTACCGAAGGAGGCGACAGCTTCGGCATTAATTCTGGTAGGTATTATGATGATGTCTTCTTTCTCCGAGATCAGGTGGACAGAAATAGAAGAAGCGTTACCTGCTTTTTTCGCAGGGATTTTTATGGGTATATGCTATAGTATTTCTTATGGTATTGCGACAGGGTTTATTTTCTATTGCTTCACGAAATGCCTGAAGAAAGAAGCAAAAGACATTCATCCGATACTTTGGGTGAGTACAGGTCTGTTTATCCTCAATTTTATTTTGCTAGCGATTATATAGAGGGGGATTAATTAAAAGATGTGTTTTTACCTGCAAAACTCAAGCTTTTCTTACATGGATATTCGTGTTATTCTTAATATGATACCAGGGTCAAAAGGCCATGCGGTTCATGCTTGCATGAAAAAGCATGACCTTGGGACCCGTAAAACATGAGAAAGTAGCCCGAATAGGGCGGATTTCGAATGTTTTTAGGATTGCGGGAGCACAAAGTGCGGAGCAATCCGTAGGTATCAGGGGGCAAAATACCATTTGCCCTATACATCATAGTATAAAAAACTTATAATCAGGCAGCAACCTTGACTTACGCTATGATTATATTGGGAGGGAAGATATGCAGGAATTAGATTTTGGTGAAATACCTTTATATTTGCAGATTCGCAGGACTATCTATGAGAAAATTATAAATGGAGAATATAAGCCGGGAGAGAAACTCCCTTCTGAAGATAAACTTGCGGAAGTATTTGGAGTGAGCAGGATCACAATAAATAAAGCACTTGCAGAATTAATGAATCAGGAATATCTGATTCGGGAGCAGGGGCGGGGAACTTTTGTGAGTAAAATGCGCAAAGAGAAGACAGGAAGAAAATCACTTGGATTCAGCCAGTCACTTGTGAGCAAAGGGTTTAAGGTGGATACCTTTGTGTACAAGAAGGAAAAGATGATTCCAAACAAAGAAATTGCACAGACCTTAAAGGTTCCTGTTACCAGGGAGGTTATCCACTTACAGAGACTTAGAAGTGTAAATAAAAATCCAGTAGTACTGCAGGAATCTTATGTTTTTACAGATAATTGTGACAGGCTGCTGGAGATAGACTTTGAAAAGGAATCCCTATATGAGGTGTTAAAAAATGAGTTTCATGAAGAAGTTGTTACAGCAAAGGATACCATAGAGGCAATTGGGGCTCAGGGAGAGATGTGTGAAAAATTGCAGGTAATCCCGGGATTTCCAATTCTCCGGGCAAAGAGGGTTGCTTCTACGCAGGAGGGGAAAAACGTTGAAATGACTACCAGTTTGTACAGGGGCGACCAGTATGTTCTGGAGGTGGAATATAAGTAAGAGTATAACACATATCATGATGTTGGGGCCAAAAGGTATTTTGCCCCTTGATACCTACGGATTGCTACGCACTTTGTGCTCCCGCAATCCTAAAAACATTCGA
>ENA-UOOI01002867-UOOI01002867.1-fermentation-metagenome-genome-assembly--contig:-NODE-2867-length-13962-cov-6.196088_pt1 | contig 13962 bp, 15 predicted proteins | sample MGYA00245779_ERZ724027 | MGnify/ENA primary metagenome ERZ724027 (study PRJEB28704, sample SAMN03018318) | fermentation metagenome | biome: anthropogenic terrestrial biome; feature: soil; material... | reverse complement strand
ATGAGATTGATAACCTGCGTGAAAAACGTCAGACCCTTCTTGTGGAAGATGCATCCTTAAGTGGTGAGAATGAGCGAATCAACGAACTGATAGAATTTATCCGCACCAATAAATATCGGACTTTACTATATGATGATACCCTTGTAAGGAAGATCATCCAAAATGTTACGGTGTATGGTGACCACTTTGTAATATGCTTTAAATCAGGCATTGAAATTAAAGTATGAAAAACTGAGGTAATTTTTTACAAAGAAAAGCACATCGAGATTAAATGACCGATGTGCTTTTCTTTAGTTTACTCAACATCAATTGTAATGCTATTGTTTGGTTTTTCTTCTTTCGGAACTATAATTTTTAGTACTCCATTTTCAAGTTTTGCTTTAATAGCATCAGGTTTGGAATCTTCTAAATAAATTGAACGGCTCATAGAATTATAACGTCTCTCTTTGTGAATATAATTCTTTTTCTGTGTTTCATTGCTTTCGTCTCTAGTGATAGAAATTGTTAATTTTCCATCATTAAGTTGAAGATTGATGTCTTTTTTATCAACACCAGGCATTTCAGCTTCAATGAGGTATTCCTTACCATTATCTTCGACATCCACTTTAAAAGTGTCGTAAGAGAGTGTTCGTCTGAATGGCCAATCATTTGAAAAAAAGTCATCAAGTAAGTTGTAGAAGTCACCACTACCAGTGTTTGTAGAAAGTTCTTTGTTTTTTCTGTTAAAAGGTACTAATCCAGCCATAATTATCAACTCCTTTTCATAATGTTTTATTAGCACTCTCTTGTGTTGAGTGCTAATTATTATATATCATAAAAAAACAATTGTGTCAATATGCTTTGTAATTTTTTTTTGAATTTTTTTGTGTAATGTAATTTAAGGTATATAATTTAATATTTGAAAAATTTGAAACTTTTTATTCTAAATAGATTAAAATTAAAGCATGAAAAAATTGATCCTGATAGTAAATGAATATAGAGCAGAGTTATGGGGTTTGTTTTGGCTTTACAACCATGATAATATTGCTGAATCTATTGCATTCATCAACCAAATAGTTTATAATATTAGATAATGCAAATTGGAGGTGCTGTATGACTACGGCAGATATGATTAAGCAACTATGTGAACAAATGAATATAAGCGTTGCGGAACTTGCTAGACGTATTGGTCAGACTCCACAGAATTTCAATAAGAAATTAAAACGTGAAACTGTAACCTTGGATGAGTTGAAAACCATAGCTGATGTTTTGGATATTAAGTTTGAGCAGACATTTATTTTGCCTGATGGAAATGAAATAAAGACAGGTAATGATTAAAGTAAAGGAGGCGGTCTAATATGATGATTAGCCCAGAAAGTTACTATGAAGAGTATCTTAAAGTAAAAACTAAAGAACAGATAATGACTGCTATTCGGGGGCTTAAGCAAGAAATAGGTCGCCTCAAAAATTCAATGGAAAACCCGCATGGTGGCATAAAAACTGTTATGCATCCAAGTGAAGATACTCGCCTTCATTGGACTCGTGAATACTTGGATAAAGCCAAACAAGCCTATGGTGAAGCTGGTGGTACTTATACTTTATCAAAATCTGAAGAAAAGGCAGCTGACTTTAATGCAAATATGGAATCCATTAGCAAGATAACCTTTAACATTGGAGGTTACTTTGGTGGCTACCGTAATTATATTGTAGAACTAACAGATGAATTCAAAGCCTATACAAAATTATGGGAAGACAAAGAACCTCTATTATTATGTGATGATGATAGCCAGGAACCATTTACAAAGGATACTTTCATAGCAGCACTTAAAGATCTGCATATCGGTGAGTGGCGCAGGCGATACTCTACTAAACGCTTCGGAGATATGGTACTTGATGGAACACAGTGGGAGTTAGAATTTGAATATAACAATGACCATAAACCGGTAAGATTTGATGGTAATAACTCATATCCGTATAATTTCGATAAGTTTCAGATGTTATTTGGGATTGATGTTACTGAGGAGGACGACGAGGATGAGTAAATTCGATATTTTGACTAAATCATACATATAATCCAGGCGGATAGCATCGGTGAATGGGTTGTTGATAAAGAAAACGATGGGACACCAGAGCATCCAATACAGATGCCTTTTGTGGGTTATTCAGAAATGGTGAATAACTTCATTGACGATGTTTCCACCTTTGAAGAAAGCAATAAAGATATGGAGCTTACCTGCTACGGAGATATTCTCAAAGATAATAGTCTTGAATGGGATTCAGAATCCATGAAGAATGCTGATGTTTCAAATTTGAATGCACAATGTGTTCTTGCACTGATTATGGGTGCAGTAAGAGCTGAGCGTTTTTGCGATGGTGCATTATTAGATTTCTTTAAGAGTGGCTGTATATTGAAATGGCTTGAAAGATTAAACAATATGTAAAGGGGGAGTAAAATTGGATATAAACAAAATGAAAGCTTTACCTTATGATGAGCTGCGTGCATTGTATAGGAACTTTCTACATAGCCAAAACATTTCGCAATTAACAATTAATACTGCTTATACAGATACCTTCTACCTTTGGAGAAAAGGAAGCAAAGACCTATTCTGGAATGCTGTGATTGATACTGATTTTGAGAATGCGGCAAAAGACGAGTTAATAAAGGCTCTTTCTGAGAACTCCACCGGTAATGCTAAATCACTTGCTAATAGTTACTTGTCTCATCTAAGAAGGTTCCGTTTATTCTTAGATTCTGATGGAATTGCCGAGCCATCTGTGCCTAAGCAGGAAAAGACTGCTTACAGTGCATATACTCGTAAAAAGAAAATGGACGTTGATGTTCCTAATCCATCAGTCGACCAGGTTGAGATTTATCTTACAAAGTGGGACAGCCTTGAGAACTACCACCTACAGGAGGATGCGCTTAATAAACTGTTCTTTGAGCTATGCCCGAAGAACACAGACGTTGTCGATGTTTTATTAAAGGCATCAACGCTTAATGATTTTTATAGTACTAATATTTTCTCAATCTACCCGGTGGCTAAGCATATATGCTCTCTGGATGTCGATTTAAGACTTAAAGCCGGTGATGTTACCCTGGTTGGAGATATCCAGTATGTGACTATCGGTGATACAGAGAAGAATTTTTACTCATTTGCATCAAAGTATTGTAGCCATCACAATCCACTTGATTATCCGATTTATGATAGCTACGTTGATGAGGTGCTTCGCTATTTTAGAAATCGTGATAACTTCTCAGATTTTCAAGATGGCGATTTGAAGGACTATGTTAAATTCAAAGGTATACTGATAGATTTCCGTGCCTTCTATGGCTTAGATAAATATAACCTAAAGCAAATTGATCAGTATGTTTGGCTACTTGGGAAGGATTACTTCCCGAAGAACTACGGAAAGAAAAAAACAAAATAAAGGGAAATTGGAGAGAAACTTATGGCATATGAGAAGAAAAATATAAGAGCTGTAATCGAAGAAATAAATAGTCGCAAGATTTATCTTCCGGCAATACAAAGAAAATATGTATGGGATGATGATCAAATAACACGTTTAATGGATTCTATCATGCTTGGATATCCCATAGGAACCTTTCTTTTCTGGAAGGTTAGAAAGTCAATCATTAATAAAAAAGAGTACTCAATGTACGAGTTTATAAAGGATTTCCATGAAAGAGATGTCTATAAAAATCCATCTGCACCACAGCCATTTCCTATTGGAAGTGATGAAGAAACAATATGGGCTGTTCTTGATGGTCAGCAGAGATTAACCTCACTATATATAGCTTTGCAAGGTAGTATGAGTAGGAAGTTACCAAACAAACGTTGGAAAAACGATGATGCATTCCCTATAAAAGAATTGTATTTAGACCTACATAGTCAGAGAACTGATGAAGAAGATATTTCTTACGAGTTTAAATTTCTGACACAAGAAGAAGCTAAAAAGCAAAAAGATGATAAGCTATGGTATCTGGTTAAAGATATATTAAAGTATTCTCAGGATGAGCTTGTAACAGATTTAATTATTCCAAACGGCTGGGCTTCGGATAAAGTTGCAATGAAGAATATATCTTTATTGCATACCAGACTTGTTGGTGATGAAATAATTAACTATTTCGAAGTTCAGACGGACTCTATCGACAGTGTCCTCGATATATTCGTTCGTGTTAATTCTGGTGGTACAGTTTTATCGAAGAGTGATTTGTTGTTCTCTACCATTGTTTCGCATTGGGACAAAGCTAGAGATGAAATAGATAAACTGCTTGCAGAAATTAATAAGATTGGTGAAGGGTATAAGTTTTCCAATGATTTTATTATGCGTACATGCCTATATGTCCTTGATATGTCCGTTACGCTTAAAGTTGAGACATTCAAGAAGGAAAGCGTATTGAAGATAAAAAATAATTGGGAAAACATTCGTAAGGCCATTAAGGACACAGTAGATTTACTTAATGAATTTGGATTTAATTCAGAAAATATTATATCCTATGTGGCTGTATCGCCAATGGTATATTATCGTTTTAAAGGTGGAAATTTCGATGCTGAAAGTAAGTCTGAATTAAGAAAGTATATAGTTATATCGCAGGTAAGACAGGTATTTGGTGCTGCTACAAACTCAGCCCTTACAAGTATACGAGAAGCTTTGAAAGCAGCTCCAACGGATTCGTTTAAGATGGGTAATTTACTAAAAGTACGCTTTACCGGTGAAAGAACATTGCGCTATACCCCTGAAGAAATAGATGCAATGTTTGATACATATGAAATTGGTGCATATACGTTTATGTTATTATCCTTACTTTATCCAAATTTAAAATACAGCCAGAAGGGGTTTCATCAAGATCACATGCATCCATATGCTGGTTTTGAAGAAAGTAAGATTGCAAACCTTAAGCTTCCTGATGGCTCGGTTATTGATGATGTTAGAAAAGATGAATGGAGGCGCAGAAGAAATACATTGGCGAATCTACAATTATTAGAAGGGCGCGAGAATGAGAGGAAAAATGCGACACCTTTAGTAGATTGGATTAAGGTTATAGCTAATAGTGAGAATGCTAAATATATGCCGAGTGATTCTTCTTTTGAACTATCTCACTTTGAAGATTTTATGGATAAGCGACAAAAATTAATGAGCGATGCTTTGAAAGCAATATTGCTTTAAATGGTATATAGGTAAGGCACTTAAGTTTGGCTCAAGCAAAGGAGATTAAAACTCTACTACGGTAATAAACTATGAGGAAGGTAATCACATGTTTAATGCAAAGTTAAGAAAAAATGCAATCGACAATTATAATGCAGCGGTTGAACGTTATGAAAAAGTCGCCAATGATTTAGGAGAAAACACGAATGTTCTTTATAAAGAACGTGAGAAAGCTTTAAAACTTGTTAAATTAATTGAAGAACGAATTAATCAATTGGCAAACACTCCAAAGGAATTCAAAGTAACCCTTCAAAAAATTGAAATTGAAGTGGAAAACTTTAAGACAAAACAACAAGAAATTAAAAAGGCAGAAGTTGAAGCAAAAGCAGCTGCTGGAGGTTCTGGAGCAGGTGCAACTTTAAGTGCTCTTGGAGTTGCCGTAGCAACAATGGGTCCAACAGCAGCAATGGGCATTGCAACTACTTTTGGTGTTGCATCAACAGGTACTGCTATCTCTACTTTATCGGGAGCCGCTGCGACTAATGCTGCATTGGCATGGCTTGGTGGTGGTGCATTAGCAGCTGGTGGTGGCGGAATGAGTGCCGGTAGTGCATTCCTCGCACTAGCAGGACCAGTAGGTTGGACAATTGCTGGTGTTATGCTCGCAGGTTCGGTTGGTTCAGGTCTGTATGCTAGTCATAAAAATAAAGAAACAGCGAATAAGCTAATTGTTGAGAGAGAAAATCTCGAAAAAATAATTAGAAAATTTAATACTATGAACTCAGAAGTCAAAGCGTTGGTGGAAACTACCAACACTCAAATTACTGGAGTAACTAAAGCAGAGAAAGCTTTGATTGGAAGTGATTATAGTCAATTCTCCAAAGATGAGAAAATTCAAGCTGGATTGCTTGTGAATTCAACTTTAACTTTGGCACAACTTATTAATAAGGAGCTAAAATTAGATGATTAGTGAACAGACTATTGATAATAATGTTGAACAGGGTATTGCTTCATATGTCGATTATTTAAATAATATCCGATTAACAGATCTAATAAATACATTAGAATCAATTCTTACTAGTGAAACAGATAAATTATCAGACTTAGCTACTAAATCAGCAAATGCATTATCAAATCTAGATTGGGCGAAAGCAGAAATCGATAATCTTATCAATATTAATCGTGGTGGAGATACTGGAATACATGGGTTTATTTCGGAGTTTGCTGAAACTGGTATAAGAAATGCAAGAGATGTTTATCAAGGACTGCAAAAAAGTGTAGTACTATTAAATGATAATGGACCTGCGGATATTCTACTTCAAGGCAAAGAAGTGCAAATGAAGTTTTATGCCAATATCTTAGAAGAGATTAAGCAAGCATCCAATTATGATAAAATGAGTATGATTTTTCCAAAGGACCATGTGGAAGTCATAGAACAAATCATGTACGGAGCAAAATCTGTAGAATTTAATGGAAATGTCTTGTCTAACTCCCAAATCAATAATATTAGAAAAGCCATTGAAGATGAGAGTGCTCTACGTGGCGTTTCTTATGATGAATGGTTGGAATCATCAGTTCTTAAATATAAAGATGTTCAAAAAGGAACAATTGACCAGACGTTATCAGGGGAAGTAAATGACATAAATAAGCAAACTGCTCAACAAAAATCTGATATTAAAAAGGAAGCTGATAGCGATAGATTAAGCGCCCAACAAGAAGCTCAACCAAGTTTTGGAGAGGCATCTAAAGTAGCTGTAATAGGTGCAGCAGTACAAGGTGGTTTCAATCTAGGAATATTTGTCTATCAAAAACACAAAGATGGAAAAGAAGTCTGGGATTTTGATATTGAAGATTGGAAAGAATGTGGAGTCAGTACAGCTAAAGGTGCTATTAAAGGTGGAATTTCTGGATATGCAATATATGGATTAACCAACGTTTGTCACCTGGCTGCACCAAGTGCTGGAGCAGTTACTTCAGGAACTTTTGGGTTAAGCAATGCCATCGTCAAATATAGAAAAGGCGATGTTGATACAGATGGATTTATTGATTTAGTAACATTAAATGCTATTGATGCAACAGGGGCTGCTATTGGTGCTGCAATAGGACAAACAGTTATACCAATTCCAGTTGTTGGTGCTTTGGTTGGCTCAATCGTTGCAACCACAGCACTAAGTCTTGGAAAAGGCGTTCTAAACAAACACGAAATAGAAGTTATCAATCTTTATCAAGAAAGAATTAATGCATTTATTGATAAATTGGACAAAGAATACCAAGTAAAACTAGATGAGCTTTTGAATAAATATCATAAACTTGGGGAATTGCAGCAATACTCGTTTGACTTCAATATCAATGTTCAGTTAAGATTTGTTTCTTCTATTAATTTAGCGAAGTCAGTAGGAGTTCCGGAGAAAAGCATTCTCAAAAATGAAGATGAAATTGATGAATACTTTCTATGTTGATATATTCCCACAAAAGAGAGCCGATATTGGATATGTTCCCAAATACGAGCGTGGATATGTTCCCCATAACAACAGGGGTTGAAACGGCAGTTTTGATAGCTATCCCCTCATCTCAAAACACGCTGAGACGGTTGTATTGATGTCAAGGGTGGAGAAGTGAGTGTGTGAAAAGTCCAGTAATACTGGGCTTTCCGGGATTTGGGGTAAAAAGCCGGTGTGCCAAAAACGGAAAAATAACGCTTCGCGGGAACAAGTCCAGAGGGCGGATTTTGGCGCGAGTGGACGAGATTGATGTCATCACTTCGCGTGTGAACAGGATTGATGTTTCGGCATTTTGGGGCTTGGCGAGTGGACAGGATTGATGTTTTTTGAATTTGGCAGGGTTGTGTGAACGGGATGGATGTAAAGGATAGATAACCGTAAAAAACAAGCTGCCCTGCAGAAATTTTCTGTCAGGACAGCTTGCTCTTTGTTTCTATTACATATGCCCTTTATAGGTTTCGCCGGGATACATGAACTCGTAAATCAGATTTCCCGAACGTTTGATTTCATTGTTCCCGGTTGTGAGGATTAAATCGCCGGTCGCCGAGTACCTCGTATACGAAGGGTTGAGTCCCATTGCCTTTATGACGAACTTTCTGGCTCCCTTGATATTTTTTACGCCGTTGTTTTCCAGTATTTTTCCCATTTTTAACGTGTAGTCAACCTTTTTGCCGTCGTTTTCAAAAATGTAGTGCAGGGCTTTGGGGTAATCCTTATCGCTGGCCTCGTCGTCGTGGTATTCTTCCAGCACTTCGCATTTTACATTATGCGTGTTTTCAAAGACAATGTTTCCGTTTTTGTCCTGAATAAAACAAATGGGGAAGCGGCTGAACTCCGTATTTTGATTGGATACCATATCGAAAACGAGCATGGAATAATCCTCGAAGCTTTGGCGGGCCCAGACCCAGTGGTTCCATTCTTTCAGGAAATTAACGTTCCCCCATTGATGGTCGTGATAGCCAAAGCCATGAACAGAAATCTTCTTACCCTGTATGGTAAGTGTTCCTGTAACTTCGCCCTTTGGCACGACGCAAAACCATGTGTAGAACTTGTCTTCTGAGCTGAAATTGAAATAACCAGTGCCCGGTCGGAACGGTTTTGAAAGGCTGGTGAGCGTTAAATCCGCGCCGAGTCCGTTGATTGGGTCAACGTAGATGGAATACTTTTTCAAGTTGCCGGTGAAATGATGCTTGCCGTATTTTACGTCGCATTGAGCATCGCCCCATGAACATTCCTTCGCGTCGAATGTCGGACTTTCTTCATACAATGTGCCGTCCGGCAGCGTTACCTTAATGTGAAATTTAGGATGCGGTGTTTTAGACTTAATAACTGCTTGTGAATCCGCAAAGAACTGGATGACGGCGTTTGTCCCGTCGTCGAGGATGCAGTCAAAGTACCACCACTCCCAATTTTCTTTGCCAAAATCTCCACGGCGGCTGTCTTCCCATGCTTCGATATTGTATGGGCTGACACCATATCTTTTGTAGTCTTCTGGCGAATCGCATAACCTTGCTTTTGCCATGCTGATTTCCTCCTTGCATATCGATGTTATTATCTGTTCATTCAGACTTAAACTATCAGTCAAATCGGCATGGACCGAAGAAAAGCTGGTCGAAAGGCTATCGGTTCCGCAGAGCTATGCGCTTGCAGCGCTGATCGGGATGACAAGCAATTTAATGGCCGAATGGGTCAAAAGCGGTTTCCGGGAAACGCCGGAAGAATTTTTTCAGATCGTCTCAAAAATTGTAAATGGTATCCCTCAAAATATATTTCACTGATTTTGGCCGCAGTGTTCTTTTTAATTATTCCTCTGCATCCACTGTAACATCGGACTTGAATTCCACGGTGAATTTATTCTCGTAAACGGTAACTTTTTCAACCAGCCGCCGGACAAGCGGCTCGTCGTATTCCGTGATGGCGGTCGGCTGTTCCGCAGGAAGATGCCCATATCGGCAATCCGGTTTTTCAGTTCGTCGCGGTTGACGCTTTCAATCATCAATTTTTGCTTTTCATCCCGCAACCGGTTAATTTCATTGCCGGCTTTTTCATAATCCGCGTTGGAGGTGGCCAACTTCAGAAGCTCCGCTTGCAACTCCTTCAGCTGCTTGTCGATGTCGGCAAGGATCCGGTTGTTCCCTTGGCTCAGGACGGTTTCGATTCGCTGGGTTCGCTGGGGACAGTTCATGTCATTCACGCATTAAACTTGTCCAAATGCAAGGTTTTCATGAATTGTCCCCAGGTTCCCGGTCAGGCTGACAGATTCGGTTTCTGGGAAATTTGAGTATATGGTGAAGGACAATCATCCGCCAATTATCACGGAGTATGTATTCCGAGATGCGCAGGAGGCCAAGAAACGCAGATCGAATGTCGTTACAGATGAAAACAGCACCCATTGTAAAGCACAGAAATATAGTTCCAAGAAACATAACTGGTAAATCAGGCAAAATTGGGGAAATGGCAGCATGCGCTGACAAAAATATCTACGTCTTTTTCTTACTTAATATGGCTATATTGTAAAACTTGTTTTGCAGGAATATAATTGTTTTAGGTTATTCAACCTGCGACAATTTGTCTACTTAAAGGGAGCGATTATGTTGAAATACGGAATACGCAAGCCTTCGCTGAAAAAATCACTGTCAGCGCGCACAACAGGAAGAGCAAAACGCGCGGTTAAAAAAGCACTCATCCCCGGATATGGGCGTAAAGGCATGGGTTGGTTCACAAATCCAAAGAAAGCCGCATATAATAAGATTTACCACAAAACTTCCACAAGTTTATTTAAGCTCTTCAAATAAGACGATGCAAGACGGAAAATAGAGAAGACTGAAGGGTGCAAGGTGCAAGGGACGGTTCATGACGTTCGTGCATCAAGCTTGTCCAGATAGTTTGACCAAATGCAAGATTTTCATGAACTGTCCCCGGATCCCCGTCACTAACCCTTAATTCAAAAAAATCAATGCGATTTGTTAGTACAATCTTATATATTTCATATTGATACAAAACTAAAGGATTTTAAAGTTAGAGAGTCAATCTATGTATAATTTATACAAAATGTCTACAATATTTCATTTATATTATATATAATTAAATAAATGGATGACTAGAAAATCTTTCCCATAAGAATCTTTATATAAGGGGATAGTAGTTTATGGTTGATAGAATTAATGTACAAGCATTTGTTTTTTGCAAAGAACCATCCTTTAAGGTTCTTATCTTAAAGCGAACTCCTGAAAGGAGTGGTTATTGGCAACCAGTATGTGGTGGCGTTGAAAACGGGGAAAAATTGATAGAAACTGCACTACGAGAAGTTTTCGAGGAAACTGGGATAAAAAATATCAAGTCAATTATAGATTTGGAATATACATTTACATACAAAGAAACCAAAAAAGGTATATTAATGGATATGCAAGATTATTGTTTTGCTGTTGAAATTGAAAATGAATCTGATGTAAAACTATCTGATGAACATGAGGAGTTTAGGTGGTGTTCATATATCGAAGCCAAAGAATATCTAAAATGGGAACATAACTTGATTGCATTAGAAAGATTAAAAGAAAGAATCTAAATGTTAGTGTGTTTTCAAGAGATATTGGCTCTAATATTCTAGAAATAAGAGTTAAGGGGACTTTTGCAAATTTCCCTTAAAAATAACACATAACCAACACTATTCTTAAACATAGCCTATTAGATTAATAAACCTTATAGCTTTCTGAGGGTATTTGAATTGAAGGTTGCTTTTGTAGATAGGGATGAGACTATAATCAAGGACTATGAAGACGAAAAATGGGGGCATATAAAAGAACCAGAATTTATAGAGGGTGTATAGAAGCTTTAAAAGAAATAAGAAAATTTGGTTACCAGATTATAATTTTAACAAACCAATATTTAATAAACGATGGTGTAATATCAATACTTGAATACAAAACATTCACAGATAAATTAATCAAAGAGTTGAATTAAAATGGCATAGATATTCTCGATATTTTCTTTTGCGCTCATTCAAAGAATGAAAACTGCAATTGTTCTAAACCTAAAACAGGGCTTATTGAAATGGCATTAAAAAAGTATCCAGAAATTAATCTGACCAAATGTTTTGTTGTCGGAGATGCATTGTGCGATGTGGAACTTGGCAGTAGGTTAAAAATCAAAACTTTTGGGATCAATGTGAATGCCAAATCCGTCAATTACATTCAGGTAAAAACACTTCTTGAAGTAGTAAAATATCTATAGATATTGCAAAACATTTGGACTATAGCAATTATGATTTGTGGGGAAATATAATCCATATAGAGGGGATAAAGTACTATGATAAAAAGTAGAATAAAAGGCGTACCGGCTTTAAATGAAGCAAAAGACTTACTGAAAGAAGCAGGAGAATCTAGTCCAGGCCCCTGGGTTGACCATTCTCTCTATGCAGGGAAAGCAGCAGAATTAATAGCAAAAAACTGCAAAGGTTTAGACACAGAAACCGCATTGGTGCTGGGAATGCTTCATGATATGGGGCGAAGATATGATGTGACAGATATGAGATATGTCATTGATGGTTACAATTTCTGCATGGATAGAGGTTACAATTTTTTAGCGAAAATATGCATATAATTATAAGGATATAAAAGCAGCCTTTGAAAAATGGGATTGTAGTGAAGAAGAATACAATTTTGTCAAAGAATATTTGCAAACAATAGAATATGATGATTGTGATAGACTAATACAATTTTGTGATTTATTGGCCTCGCCAATTGGTGAAATTCATGTAAGACATCAATCTGACGACATCGTTGCACGTTGAGACGGTAGTCTTGATGTCAAGGGTGAAGGGCTGAGGTGTGCGAAAGCCCTTGGTTTCAGGCACTTTCCGGGTTTTCATACTCTCAGTAGGTTCGAGCGGGCAATCACTTAGAGAGAACATATCTAAGGCAATTCTCTCTGAAAAGTGTGAGGGTTGAGTTGCCTTGTTGGATGTCATGGGATCTGGTGTAGAGGGTAGATGTAGATTCGCAAAGTTTGCTATTCCAATTATAGAATAGTAAGATCTATTATCTTCCTGAGGGTATGGCAGAATAAAGGAGAGTTAAAAGCTATTATGTGGAAAGATATATATATCGAAGGTGCTTCTGGCTCGGAGGGCGGAAAGGTTCTTAAAGATGAAGAATATAAGAAGTCATGTAGAATTACATTTGAAATCTGCCCAAAGTACTATGCAATAACATGCGGAGTCTATGGAGCAATGGTTTACACAGTTTTTTTGTGGTGATAACTACAATAACATATATGAGGAAATGAACTGAAATTCTACGAGACATTTACAACAAAATATTGAACTTTTATTTTTTGATGACAAAAGAACAAGCTACCTTATAGGATGATTTTCCTATAAAGTAGCCTGCTCTTATTTGTTGATATCGACGCTGAGTCCGGATTTGAATTCCACAGTGAAGTGGTCGGCGAAGACGGTGATCTTCTCAATGAGCCGTTTGACCAGAGTCTCGTCAAATTCTGTGATGTCGGTGTCCTGCAGCGCTATTTATTTATGACCGTCATGACGGTGAGACTTTTAATGCCTATTATTGCCTGTTTATAACTGTTTACAAGCCTTTAACCTCTATGCAGTTGACGATTACCTGTCAAATGATTATAATAAGTTAAAAAGCCTGTTTTCGTTGTCATTAGGCCCCTGACTTAGGGAAAATTGTTGGATCTTTAGTGGTGCAGTTCAGCCTGTTTGCGACGAGTCCGGCGAATGATGTGTACAATTCGGTATGGCCGGTGTACCAGACACTCTTACGAAGTGAAGAGATAAAGCAGGAGGGCTTGCGTGGTCCGCGATATGCTGGCGACGATATCATAGTAGATGTGAGCGGAAGACGCCATGATGCAGCATGCTATAAGATCGCCCGTCACGTCTGGCTAATTTAGAATCACGGGGATAAAGAATGGCATGGACGGAAGCTTGTTCTCACGAATGGCAATGAGATACGTCCGAGACCGGAACAGACGGTTAACCCGCTGCCTGACTTGAAACCGGGCGAACATACGAAAATAGCCACAGACGTTGATACCCGTGGCTTTGAAGGAAATTTTGAATGCAAGTGGGAAATGCAGGATACTGATGGTGTGAGAACTGCTTCCCTAACTATAGATGGGATTTCAATACTAGCATTAATGTTATATTCCATACGAGCGATGGAGGAGAGACCCGTGGATAAGAACATAGAAAAATGGTCGACACTTAAGGAAGTACAGGAATACCTCGGAGTCGGACGCGAAAGCATTCTACAGTGGATCAATAAGCGCAATATGCCTGCCTATAAGGTCGGCAGGCTTTGGAAATTCA
>ENA-UOOI01002866-UOOI01002866.1-fermentation-metagenome-genome-assembly--contig:-NODE-2866-length-13963-cov-19.818090_pt1 | contig 13963 bp, 23 predicted proteins | sample MGYA00245779_ERZ724027 | MGnify/ENA primary metagenome ERZ724027 (study PRJEB28704, sample SAMN03018318) | fermentation metagenome | biome: anthropogenic terrestrial biome; feature: soil... | reverse complement strand
GGGCACCGGTAAGGTCCGGGCCCGATTCCTCGTCCTCTTTGACGTCCCATTTGTCGAAATAGTCGCCTATCGCCTGCGGGATTGCTGTTGAAATGCCCTTGGAAACCTCCTTCAGAAAATCCTTGATGTCGAACGTTTTGCCGGCAGAGTTCTCGCCCAGGGAGAAATCGGCGGCTGATAGCGTGTCATACGAAAACTCCCCGGTTTTCAGAGATTCCAGGGGCCTCGTCCATTCGGTGGTCCCGAACTGCACGGGGATGTTCTCCATCTCCGAGCTCAATGATAGGAAGGACAGCTCGCGGGCCGGAATGCGGCCTCTCGACCTCTTGGATGCCGTTGCGGCCATGGTCACGTCCTTGCGCATAAGCACGCCGCAGTAGCCGGGGGCGGACGCATCGTCGTCGAAGTTCCTGATCTTCGGGGCGAGATTGCGACGGGTCGGTGTCAGGAACATGGTGCACATTCCGAACTTACGGGTGTTGCCCATGAACTTGATCAGGGCCTGGTTTTCGGCCGCGGCGTTCAGATCGGCGATCATGAAGTTCTGCGATTCGTCCAGGACGAATGCTATCGTTACCTTTCCCATTCCATACTTGCGCAGGATCTCTCCCGTCTTGCGCAAGGCGTCGGCCATGGTGTTGACATAATGCACTCCCGGAGGGTGCCCCATTACTATGCGCCCTGCGTCGTCCCTGGTACCGAATACTATGTTCGTTATGACCTCGACGCGGCCGCACGTCGGATACCGTCCATTGACCAGTGCATGGAGCAGCGCAATAACCGCGTACGTCTTGCCGGAGCCTCTCGGACCGTCGACGATCCAGTTGACCCCCGGACGGAACTGGTCCTTGAGGAAGAGCGACAGATCAAACCCCATCCTCTTCTTCCCCTCCTCCGAAATATTTTGAAATGTAGCTCTTGTCGTAGTTGCCCGAGGAACCTATCAGCCCCGCCTCGCGCATGATCATCTCGTACACGGTGATCCAGGATTGGAACGTGTCGTAGTCCAGCTTCCTGTAGAGGTCCTTCGGCAGGGGATTCTCGCGGAGCTGCGCTATGTACTGCTCGTTGGACCACAGATCCCTCTGCAGCGCGGGGCTCAGCACCGACGCGAAGTTCCTGATGTAGAACGCCCTGGTGTCCATGCGGCAGAGCGCGTCCAGCAGGTCTCCGTAGCCGGCGTTCAGCGGCCTGACCACGTCCAGATAGAGGGCGACGTCACCCATTGCGTATCACCACCGTCTCACCGGGCTTGCGCAGACATGCCGCCAGCCATAGATCGGAATCGGGACCTTTGGTACCCATGCGCGCAGAGAACTCCGCGTCGCCGATCAGTCTGCCGGTTCTGATCATTCCCTCCCGTTTCTGCTTCAGGAATTCGATCGCGAGAATGCTTCTGACCGCCTGCCTAACCTTTAGAACGAAGGCTTCTATTTGTTCATCATCGGCAATTTTCTCGTCATCGGAAAAAATAGTCTCCGGAGCTGCGTCAAGAAGCGCGATTACGGACTCAGGGTCCAGCTCCGACAGGACCTCTTCCAACTCGACCTCTAAGATCTCCAGTATCGAATCGTACTTGAGGGATGCGACGCGGACGGCGGAATACGAAGATCCAAGAAGGGCCATCTCCTGAGTGGAGTCGTCAGGATACGTTACGGGCATCCTCTGCGTCTGCTGCGGCATCATCGTCCTCACCTCCCTTTCTGATTTCTCTTATACGTCTGCGGAGCTCCGCCTCGACCTCCGGGCCGTCGATGTCCAGGGCGAACATCTGCTCGATTATCGCGGCGGCACTCGTGTATCCTGCGTTGTTCTTCTCGACCTCGACGCGCGTCGCCCTGGCTTTGGCCTTGGCGGCCTCCGCAAGAGCTTCGTGATATGTGTCCGTTTTAACGAGGAATGTAGCAGGGTCCTCGATCGTGGATTGCGCGAACTCGATGAAATGATGCTCGATCTTCGGACGGAACAGGTATCTCGGGATCTCGACCACGTTCCCCTCGGAGTCGAGCTTCCTCGACGTCCATATCTTGAAGAGTCCTACGGTGTCGGGAACAATCGTGTGGGATTGCGCCACATAAGCGGTCAGCTCCGCAGATAGGAACCTGGAGCTGGTCTTGTGCGTCCTGGTGCGGCGGGCGAACTGCAGGTCCATATGGAGCGGGCACCTGGCGCCCACCAACGCTTTCACACACCCCCAGCAGGCCTGCGGCATGAGATATCTCCTGCCGTCGCGGAAGTATGTATAGAGTATGCCCGCGGTCGAATTGTTGTAACCGTCGATCATGTCGACGGCCACGCCGTCTCCCGGGTCGGATATCGAATAGCCTATGGAGTAACCGGTGATGAAACACAGCGCCATGGTCTGCACCGGCATAGACATCAGCATAGGCCAGGCGATGGTTCCCGAGGCCACGGCCGCAATTTCGGCCATGATCAGGACCACGAATATGGGGCACCGGACCACCAGGCCCTGTCTGGTCACGCGCCGCGCCCAGAACCCGACGATGCAAGACCCGATGCCGAGAAGGAACCCCGCCAGTGTCCACGGGACATCCATCGACATGAGCATGTCATAGTATGATGACGTCTCACCACCCCCAGATTATCGTGGCCAGAACCGTCAGTATGAGGATGGCCCCCAGCTTGATGTTGGTCGTCATACCTGCGTAGAATATACCTGCAACCTGGGCGACCAGCAAGAGCACTTTTCCATACTCTATCAAGAAGGAAAAGATCTGCTCCGGCGGGACAAATAGCACCAGCAGCACTACTCCCGCCGCCAGGCCGAAGACCAGTGCGGCCGAAACAAGTATCGAGTTAGCCATCGAGATGTCCCTCCCTTGGCAGTACATGCATCGATTCCGCGAGGGAATAAACGGCGCGTGCTATGGATACTGCGATAAGCATCCACAGAATTATGTGCATCAGGCACCTCCTGCGACCCAGCCGAACGGGTTCTCGCCGAAAATATAAGAGACATACGTGTAGGCGTGCATCCTGAGGTAACCGGCAACAGTTCCGTCGCCGTATGTGGTATAGAGCGACATGCACCAATCGACCAGGTGTACAGTCTCCCACAGCACTGCTGTGATCAGCAGGACCACTGCCAGACCTATGGCGGCTCTGGATAGAAAATATCCGAGCATCAGACGACGCCTCCGTTGAGCTGTATAAGGACCATGCCTACCAGTGTTATGACCGATAGGACCAGGAAGATCGCGCCACTGATCAACAACAGCCCCTTTACGATCCCGATCATATCATCACCGCCAGTACGTCCGCGTAGAATCGGATCAGGGCGACGGCGCAGTAGACTGCACCTATGGCCATCATGCCCGGTAAGACTATGCCGCGCAGAGAAATCATCCGAACACCTCTGCAACCCAGAAGTCCAGATATCCCATCGCCATCAGGAGGGCAAAGAGGACCAGGGCACCAGCGATGATGAACGCGGCGGCCTTGATGACAATCCCGAGCATCAGAACCTCCACGGGAGCCAGCCCAATGGGTCCTCGTTGCCGAGGGCCACCCTTGCTATCCAATCGCTTGCAACGACGCCGATCAGCGCCACAACAAGCCCAATGACGATAAGCGCCGGCATCCTGATGATGTAGCCTATCAGCGCAACAATGGCGCCCAGCTCTATGACGATGATCATGATCAACGTCGATGCAGACAGCACCTTGGGTGCATCAGAGCGGTCCCAGTCAAGCTCCTCGAAGACAGAGATGCGCTGGACCTCCTCAACGTCCAGGTGAAGGCTTGGGACCTGCGCCCCGTCGTAAACGATCTCGTCAGGCAGGAAGTAAGCGCCCTTCTGGACGACGATGCTCTGATAGTTGCCGGCGGTCGATGCCGCGGTCCATCCTACGGCCGTATCCGCCGCATCCCAGACCATGACCATGCCGTCCTGGCCGAACGTGTTGTTCTGTCCGGAGTATATCGTCCAATCCTTGAGGTAGACGTACGGGGTGAATATCACGTTCTCTGCGATCGCGGTGCCGTCGGATGCATAGATGCTCCCGTGGCAGTAAAGATCGAGAGATTGCGAAGAGATCTTGGTCATGCCGTCCTTCAACACCCCGCCGTAGCTCGAGTTATACTGAGCGATCTGGTCGAGCGCCATTACGTACATGGCGTAGCTCTGCTCTGCGTCGACGCCCACGTTCATCAGATGCGGTATCAGCGACGAGGGGGAAAGCAACAGGTTGCTCGTATGGGTGTTGGCCGAGATCGTCCACATTACCTGAGCGGACTCGGCCGCCTCGAACAGCAGGGCGGTGAGCTGGTCATAGTACTCTCCATAGGAGCGGACTAATGCCGCAGGCGAGCCGTGAGATGTCTGCGGTGTGTCGCACCCCGTTATCCGGAAGTCGAGCGTAGAGCTTTCGACGGTCGTTCCGTCCCAGTTAATCCCGATCTTGTCGCCTGAAACGAAAGCGTATCCGTAGGAGTCGTCGCAGACTATGCCCATGACTCCCTTCACGGGAGCGGCGCTCTCGGAAACGGAAGACATGAACGGCCCTCCGTATGTTCCCGGCGAGAGGCGGTAGAACCCGGACGGAAGAGACGATATGTCATTTGCTCCCTTGGTAAGGGGAATTGCAGAGGATCCTTCCGCTATCGAAGTAATCGTCCCGGACGTGGTGTAAGCCCAGATCGTAGAGTTCTCGGGTGTCGCATCGTCACCGACGGTCTGCGAGAGATAGACGATATTGTCTGTACCGGTGACAGTCGCAAGGCTGCAGAAATCGACGTGCAATGTCGTTGTGGCGTTCCCGGTGCTTCCGTTGTCCCATATCAGCTCTATCTGCAGCTGTCCGCCGTAGTTGGTCGCATCCCACTCGTCGCGCAGATCGACGGATACTGACGCCGCGCGGTCAAGGACGTCCTGGGTGTTCAGATTCCCGGTGGAGACTGAGTCGTACACTCCGCCGAACTCAAGGACCCCGTCCGCGTTGAACTTCGCTCCCTCGTACCATACTGACCCGGCGGCTATCTCCGCCGCACGGTTCAGGTATGCGTCGGTCAGCTTCCACGTCTGAGAATCGCCCCGGACAAGGTCGGACGCGACCATCAGCAGGTTATATTGCTGCTCTGCGGAACGCTGTGCATCCACGTTCCTGGCGTACGCTTTGATAGCTTCGCTGTCGCCGGCACCGACGTCCGTCCGTCCGTTGTCCTGGTTGTAGTAGTCATAGATCCCCATCGCAGAGGAAGTCCCAGGGATAACTCTGAGCCACCACTTGATGGCGTCCGTCGTTCCGTCGTCTATCAATCCGGCAGTTACGGTCGGGTCCGCCTCCGCCTCCTCGGCGGTCGCAAGAGGGGCCGCGGTAATTGTCAGCATGAGTAACACCGACATTGCCGCAAGCGTTGCGACAGCTGTATTCCTGTGTTTATAATTTAAATCCATTTGATCACCATCAAAATTGCGACTGTGGCGCATAGGAGAGCTGCGCCCGCAGGCCAGATGCTACGGCTCGCGACAGAAGCAAGCAGAAGAACCGCAGATGCCGCTCCCAGGGCTATCGGCCAAATAGAGATCGGTTCGTCCGGTTCGTCCGGTTCAGGCTCCGGCTCGGTCACGATCTCGACAACCTGAGAATAGCTGGCCGACCCGGAAAGGCCGACTTGCTGTAATTTGAGAACGTAAAATCCAGGCTCTGTCGCCATGCTCAGGTTTCTGCCCTCGTAGATGGATACTAAGTCTCCGTCAATAGTTGACAGAGACCACGAATACCGTGCGACCGAATCCTGAGTGTATCCGGTAGGGAAAGCTGTAACCGTGCCTTGTGAAACCTCTGCATCGAACTTTACCCATGGATCGGACAACGATGATTGATATACATCTATCCGCCACGATTTTGCCCCCATATACACAAAATAGCTACCCGATTCCTGCGTTACACCAGTTACAACACGCCTATCGCTGTCGTACGATAGCCATGTAACCTTTTTGCCTGTGCTGTCGAAGACAAGGATTTCGGGGTCCGAGCCAATGAAGACTCCGTAGTTGTATTCCTGATTTCTGGCCACAGACGTTGGAGGAACATCATTGTAGAATCCGATGTAGCGCTGGAAAACCCGAACGTCGCCGTCAGAAGAGACGAGGTAGGCCTTCACGGTATAGAGCCCGGGGCCCCAGGTCTGTGATACGCTCAGGCCACTGATAACACGCCCGTCTCCCAGGTCCCAAATGACCGAATCTCCCGGGCCTGCATCGACCGAAAGCGTGGCTTCGAACCCCTGTTGAGAGACCGATATGCCGACAGGCTCCGCAGAGCACTCCTCAGCCAATACCGGAATCAGCAGACAGGATGCCGAAACAATCACCGCGAGCCAAGCAAATTTCACTTCATTCACCTTATTGGTAGAAAATCGCTCCGTTGCTCGGCGAATTGGTTACCACTAGAGCACTGACCACCGTCAGGGTGAATGTGTGCGTCTGAGACGCATACCCAGGGACGCTCAGGACGACCGTGATGTCATAGGACCCTGCGACCGGGGGTGTTCCCGATATCGTACCTTCTCCGACAGAACCGGAAAGCCATTCTGCGCCAGACACCGTTATCGATACGGCTGGAGTCGTGCTCAGCTGGTGGCTCCACGGCGTGCCGGCTACAATGTTTGTTGCAGGGGGAGCAGCATAATTGATGGAGGGGTTCCACTTAGCCCACAAGGTGAGGTCCGTGTATGCGGTCCAGTTCGACCCCACGGGTCCGGTAATAGCGCCGTCCCATTCTGTGTAATACCATCCGGCGAAGTCATAGCCCTCTTTTGTCGGGGTCGGCAAATCCCCGTATTGCTCTCCGTTTTCGCGGTAGATCGTAGGAACGGAGCTCCCGCCCATGGAGTCAAATGTGATAGAGAATTTAGGCTGGATCACAAAATTCCATTTGTAGCCGGCGTTAGACGTTACCGAGTATGTTCCGGGCGTGGTGAACGACCCGTTCATATCGATATACGAAGATCCGTCGTAAACTGAAGATGAGAATGTCACGCCAGGAATGGATCCCGAAACAATTCCGGACCCCAACATGATTTTATCATAATTGGCAGAATCTCCGACCGCTCCGGTAAATGTACCAGAATAATGAGGTTCAACATGGAGGATCCATGTCCATGTTGCCTGTCTCAATTGGTAATTAACCTGCGTTTTTGCTACAAGGATAACCTGATAATCGCCAACGGCATTGGGTGCTCCCTTAACAGTTATGGTCTGAGATTTGGATTCATAAGTTGCAGATAAAAATGAGGGCGACAAGCTCACTAATTCGAAATCTCTTACACCTGTTATTTTTTTCTCGTAGAAATTTTCTATCTCCCATGTATCGTCCGATAACGTATTACTTGCTTCGGTGGCCTCAGACTCGGAAACAGTAATCATTGTGGCCCCGCCTGCCGCAATCAAGAGACAGACGGACGCCAGGGCCATCAGAGTTTTAGTCTGCCTTCTCACAATCTGACCCCCTCGAATCCCTCGATGAGTTCGGGTAGCTCTACTACGTCCAGAATTCCAAGCGCAGCTATTGCGATGAGAATCAGAACAACTACTGTTACGCCCGGAGAACGGGATGCAATTGCGGCGATACCGAACATGATGATGCCCGCGATGAGGATCAGATCGGTCCCGCCGATGACTATCCCGTCATCGACTGGAACTGTCTCGATATCAGAAACGGTCTGATAGATAGTCACGTCCGAAGTCAATGGCGCAGTCCAGTCAAACTCTATGGTCCTGTCCGAATCGATATAGTAGGTGACGGTCTTCCCTTCAGGTGCGGCTGGCATCACCACAGCTTCTCCGTCCTGGACCATGATCGCGTCCACAATTGTTCCGTCGGTCCCTCTGATCGTCAGAGTGTGCTCGGTCACGCCGGGAGCGACGTCGGACCATGAAGCGTATACTGATACGGGGGCCTCTAGGCCCTGTGACCAGTCGAACGGCGCAGTCAGTTCCTCATCCGCGTACCATCCAAGGAACTGGTGTCCCTCCCAGACAGGATCTTCCGGCTGGACTGCGGCCGTGTGCACATCGGCGTATATTTTGTCGATAGCAGGCGCTCCGGCAGGCTGTATAACTTCAACATAAGGGTTGCCCATGACATGCAACAGATAATAAGCAGTTGCACTGGAGCCGCCGTTATATGAGTTATATACCGTTTGAGTAACAATGTAGTCGCCGGGCGCCGCATAAGTGTGCACAGGGTTCCATTCAGTACTTACAGGCGTTCCATCGCCGAAGTCCCACTCGATGCTTTCCGCGTCAGATCCATTGAACACCATGTAGATTTTCAGCGACCAGAATTCGCCCTGGTCCGGTATCTCGGCATCCTCGGGAATCTCCGCGGCTAGTGCGACGCCGGCGGATCCCAGGATGGACAGGACAAATAGAGAAATGGCAGCGACTGCTGCACTGGACACGAGCGCATTTCTTTTCCTGTCAACCTCAGACATAGAATATTGCTCCTGTGCCCGGATCATTCGTGGGGATCAGTTTCGAATAGACCGTGAATGTCACCGTTAGATTGGCAGTTTCTCCGTAGCTTGATGTGGCCGTGAGGTAGATCGTCTGAGCGCCCATGCCGGTAGGCGTACCGGTGACCTTGCCGGTCGCGGTGTCAAGGGACAGACCTGCCGGCAAAGTCTTGCCGGATGTAACTGCCCATGTGAAGGTTCCCATTCCGGTCGCGGTGGGGGTCATATTGACTGTTCCGCCGGTGACGATGTTGGTCTGGGATCCGGAAACGGACATGTTGGCCGCGATGTTGAAAAGGATCGGGATCTCGACCGACTGTGTGGGATTGGTTGTAGTAGCAAGCAACGTAACCTGATACTGGCTTCCGGCGGCGGCCCCTGCCGGTACGTTGACTGTCAGGGTCTTGCCGGAGAGTGCTCCCCAGGTGCCGCCCGTTCCGGCGGCTCCTACACCCTGCGACTTGATGGTCACGGTCGGGTTGAGATCTGCGGGGAAGGTGGGAGTATATGTATATCTCATTCCGGGAGCGATCGTGATCTCTGTCGCCGTGGCGGCCTCCGCCTCGTCTATATTGGACATGAGCAGTACGCCGCCGCCTGCAAAAAGGACGGAGACGGCGATGACCGCCATGAGCTTCGTGTTGATGATGTGATTAGACATTGGTAATGGTCCGACCGCCTGATCTGATGTCGAGAGGTCGTGACATTATCTTCCAGGGCGTATTTAGATAATATTTGACTGGCGTTAACCAAAAGGTTAATGTCATGATTCAAAAGGAAATCCTTTTGGTTAACAAGGAAATTTTAGGAAAAAATCGTTGAAATATTTAAACGGATTGTGTTTTTGGTCAATAGTGTTTTCAGAATAGTAAAAAGAGGCTGTAACCCCTAGACTTTCTGCGTTAAACTCTTATGAAGAAATATCGGAAGCAATGATTATATCAATACTCATCGGTGTGGTGTCGATTGAGAGCAATGGCACGCAGTGTAGAGATTGATCCAGACGACATTCGCGGAAAGACCATAATCCGTGAAGAAGAGATAGAGGGGGTGATCCAATCAGTGAAGGTCATCCCTTTCGAACGGAAAGATTTCAAACTCACTCATGAAAACAAGCACCTCAGGTTCAATGTGAAGCTTGAGGGAGAATATGAAACATATATGGATATAAGGGTCTCGACGAAAGATTACAATAATTTTTCGGTATTGCTCCGTTACAAAGGTGCCTCAGGATCCATGTATATTATCACAAGATACAATGGGTTCCATGGTAACCATGAAAATCCGGATGGAAGCATCATTTCCGGTTGCCACATACACAGGATTACAGAAAGAGCCCAGAGAGACGGACTAAAAGAAGAAGCTCATGCAAGTATTACAGCTAAGTATGATACATGGAAAAAAGCAGTAGATGTGTTTATGTCAGATATGAGCATATATTTCAAAGGGGAAGAGAACAATACAAAATTGGAAGAGTGGTTCCCGTGACTGGAAAATCCGAACAGATGATCGACGCGATAAGACGTTCGATGTGTGCCGATACCGGATGCACCGAACTAGGTATGAACAGAACATTGTTGCATACAGGCCATTTCTTCCCGGATGGAGACGAGTTCAGAATAGTCCTGGAATACAGAGAAGAAGACGGATGGGTCATCACAGATGACGGCCATACTGCTATGTGGCTTTCGTATGAAGATTTCGAGATTACAGACGTGAGGAAAGATATACTGAGACGTATACTCAATACAAACGGTGTAAAATTCGACGAAGGAGAAGTATATGTCAGATGCAACGGGAACAACGCTGGCAGGGCACTGAAGTCACTCATACAGACGATACAGCAGATATCAGATCTGATATTCCTCAGAAAAGAGACCGTTCGAAGTACTTTCAATGAGGAATTGAAGGAGATTTTACACACGTCCTTCGGAACCCGCTGTAAATTGAATACTGTTCAGAGAATCCGCGATGAAGATTTCACTTTCGATGCATATATCGAAGCAGGCGGCGTAGGTAGGAGTCCGATTTACATTTTAAGTGTTCATGCCAAAGATCGCGGAACTGAAGCGTCCATAGCTTTGCTCAGTGTAGAGGCCGAACGTTTAATAGAAGGTAAGGGAGAGTATCATAGAACGCCAGGGGCCCCATATTACATGACAGTCATATCCGATGATGCAGGCATACCCAAAAAGACGATGGACAGGATCATCAATAAATCGGACATAGTACACATGGGCACGACTGATGTTGTAAAGAGGGTAAACACATACGCCTGAAATTTGCATTTATTTTTCGCAATTCTTGAACAAAGTGATTAGACCATTCTCTCTGAGTTTACGTTGCAGCGTCGAATAACTATAGCCCATTGCTTTTGATGCGGCGTACATAGTCATGCCTTTGGCGGCACACTCGACGACCAGCTCCATATCGATGTCCACTTTCGGCCGTCCTATCGGCCGTCCGGACTTCGTGCCGTGCTTTTTTGCGTAGTTCAGTCCCTTCCGGACCTTGAGGCTGTGCATCTCCCTCCACTGCTCCCCTTGGTTGGTCGCGATGTAATTGATCGTCTTCTCCATCCCGTCCTCCGGGCGGATATGCATGGATGTATAGCGGAGGACCGTCCCCCTCGGCTTGATGATTTTAAGCAGCGCCTCCATGTCGTCGTTAGAACGGGAGATCCTCGTAGGGTCCTGCGCCACGATCATCGACACTTGATGTGTCATAAGGTATCCGATCATGAGCTGCGGTCCCGGGCGGTCAAGGGTTCCTCCGGAGAATCCCTCGTCCCGGAATACCTCCATGACCTGCATCTTGTTGAGGTCGCAGAACTTCCGGCAATCCTCGACCTGCATGTCGGGACGTTGCCCCTTGTCGTCGGTGGAGCTGCGGACATATATCACTGCCGTCATACCTTCATAAGGAGTCATGCCTTATCTCCTGTTTCGATACATGCTCTAGGTCCAGCCACTTTCTCAATGCTCTGATATCCAAGTACCTTCGCAACGGCCGCGAGGTCCACGAGCCGGCTGTTCGATTGGTTGATCTTGATGAAGAAATCTAGATCCTCCATCATTTTCCACAGTTCCTGCACTTTGCGTTCCGAGGTAGTTATTTTTCCCAGGATCAAGACCTTCCTGAAATCGGCTAATGTTATCTTTTCTTTGCTTCCGGGCTGAACAGGTCCGTATATCCAAAGGAACTCTCTGTTGAGTGCTGCAAGGATACCGTCATAGGTTATTGTTGGTCTTCCCATTTTTCCGTCTCCATTTTCAAAGAGACACACACAGACACACACACGCACATTCTCCTTTTTTCTGTCGGGGCCAGACGGTCGTCGTTACGACCGTCATGCCCCGACATAGCGTCCACTAACCTATCACGTCGGTTCGGGCGGTTGGGATGCGTCGGGAAGTAAGCGAAAGGGGGGCGCGACCGACGTCGGCGGACTCCCCCTTTTTCACTACCCAGCAATCCGTTTTTTACCCGCGTATGTCCGACATGATATTGGCTTGCGTGTGTCTGTGTGTGCGTGTGTGTGTCTGTGTGTGTCTCTTTGACTTTACGTCAACCCGGGACTTTAACCCGAGAGAGCATGTGTTCTCACACATTCTCAAGTCGACGATCTTTTGAGTTCTGCACATTAAGGTGTTTCCGATCATGACCTCACTTCCTCCGCGGAAAATGAATCCAATCTTGTCTGATTTTCATCTGTCCTATATTCCGTCCTCCTGTTCCTGTGTGCAGCCATGTGACAGTCCGCACACAGAGTGATGAGATTGACGGGATTGTCGGCTCCGCCGCAATGTCTCGGAAGAATGTGGTGGACATGCAGATCGTTCATATTGCCGCAGATTCTGCAATGGCGATCGTCCCTTTCGAGAACAGCATCCCTGACGATCGGCCACCAGAAACTACCAAAAACAGAGGATCCTTTTACAGCAACATCCGTTCCCGTTTCGCTGCAACCTATTTTGACAGCCCGGACCAGCATATGCATGGCAGTCTTCCTGCGAGCCTCATTCCATTCCTTTACGTGGAAGTCGGTCATATCAGGTCGCCTCCGAGAATATACTCGGAGGGGCCGAAGCCCCTCCTTCCCATTTTTCTGACGGGTCTTCCCGCACAAAATTTGTTTCACCGGCGGAGGAAACTATCGGAGTAAACTCCGCCGGCCTGAAAGCCCCATCAAGAATTTGGATGATGGGATAGGATGGGGCTGTCAGCGTGAACCTGCGGCCACGGTCGGCCGCAGTAATTGGTTCGATCATTTCCGGGGAGCGGACAGGATTATACGTCTCGCTTCCGTCGCAATGTCGTGAGCCAACGTCTCCATCTCCATGCAGGCGTCCGTGTCCACCAAAGGTGAGTACGCGAACGAGACCTTTGCCAACGTGTGTATGGCCTGCCCGTCCTCCACGATCTGGAATGTCAGCGTCTTCTCCACCAGTTCGTCCGGGCGCACAGCGTCCGCTGAGTATTGCATTTTCATCTTTTCCAACTCCGGCACTACACAAAAGTAGTGCTAATGTTGATAAAGCTCCATCAATATTTATACACATCGGTGTTATTTTTGTGTATATGAGGTCGGACAATAAGCCCAAAGTCAACGTGACAATAGACCCCGAAACGTTGATCTGGGTTGATAAACAAGTAGAATCCAAGCGTTTTGCCAGCCGGTCGCATGCTTTTGATGCGGCATTACATTGGTATATGTCATACCTGGAGAAGGGAGAGTTGCCGCCGCGCTGATGGAGTTGGAAACCATACAATTTATTCGACAGCAACTCATTTCTAAACTGTTTCATCGAGATCATTCTTCGGCCTCCTCGGACTGCAGCACGTAGACGCTCACGTAGCCACGCTTCCCCTCTACAGGGAATTTATCGAGGAACCCCTGGTCGCAGAGCTTGCTCAGTTTGCGGGAGACCTCTGCCTGTGCGCACCCTATAAGCTCGCTGAGGTCTGCGCTTGTTGCTTTCCCGCCCGCATCTGCGAGTGCCGAGATCACGATCTCGATGGAGACCATTAATCCGGAACCTCCGCGCAGGATATGATCTTGTTAAACTCATCGATTGTAAGTGTAAGAATCGCACCTGGTCCTAGGATGACATGGACGGGGCCTCCGACATGACGGGAGACCATGATCCCCCTCGAGGGGAAGGACGCTCTTACATCGTCGATACTTATGTCGGCCAACTCAATCAACTCCGTAGACGTTGTTGCCCCTTTGTTTGGCCACGGTGCGGATGACACCTCTCCTGAGGATACAGATCATCTGCTTGACATCCTCGTCCTTCCACCCGTCAAGCTTGACGGTCAGATCCCTGAGCGTCATAGGCCTCTCTTCGAGCATGCCCAGCACTTCTTTTCTTAGAAACCAGTATCCGGGCATGCTTTTTGGCGAGATCATGCCTGGGCCCTCCAATCGGCCCGCCAGACATGGGCGTCCCGCCGGACATCCACACGGCGGACGAGCCCG
>ENA-UOOI01002865-UOOI01002865.1-fermentation-metagenome-genome-assembly--contig:-NODE-2865-length-13968-cov-2.953640_pt1 | contig 13968 bp, 16 predicted proteins | sample MGYA00245779_ERZ724027 | MGnify/ENA primary metagenome ERZ724027 (study PRJEB28704, sample SAMN03018318) | fermentation metagenome | biome: anthropogenic terrestrial biome; feature: soil; material... | reverse complement strand
TGGCGGTTGGGGCTCCCCGGTGGAAGCAGCCGTAATTGAATCGGTAATGCAACTAGAAGGGGCCAATGCCAGCAAGGTGGACTTCGTCAATATCGGTGATGTTGACTTCTTTACAGCAGTACAGCGAGACATTGACTTTGCCTGGGCCTTTTATGCTTGGACAGGTATCGAAGCTGAACTGCGCGATTTTCCCCTGAACATGATTTATGTCAAAGACTTGGCATCACAACTCGACTACTATACCCCCATTTTGATTACGAGCGAGAAGTTGGCCAAAGAAGACCCGGAGCTGGTCAAAGCCTTCATGAGGGCTGTCACCCAAGGATATGAGTTTGCCATAGCCAACCCGGCAGAAGCAGCTGAAATTCTCATTACAGCTGAGCCAGATCTAGATCCAAGGCTGGTGCGCGCCAGCCAAGCCTGGTTAGCCGACAAGTATCAAGATGATGCTCCTCGCTGGGGTGAGCAAAAACTAGAAGTTTGGAGCGGCTATACGGAATGGATGTTCCAAGAAGGGCTGTTGGAGAAAAACGTAGATGTTACACAGGCCTTTACCAATGATTTCTTGCCCAATAAATAATCTTAGCTGGCGCTAAGTGGAAGGTGACGCAAGATGCTAAATGCCAGGAGAGTTCTCTTCAAGGCAGGGCCGCCGCTACTGGCGGTCCTCATCTTACTATTAGCCTGGGAGGTCTATGTAACGGCCTACGATGTGGAGGCTTGGCTGCTACCGGCACCAACGGCAATTCTGCGGGAAGCAGTCAATAGTTGGCCCCGCGTCAAGATGCACACGCTAGCCACACTTCAGATAGCGGTAGCTGGTTTCGCCCTAGGGACAGGCGTCGGCTTAGTGCTAGCTGTGGCGCTGCACAGTGCATTCCCAGCGCTACGGCAGGCACTCTATCCGCTGATCATATTGTCGCAGAACATCCCAATCATCGCCTTAGCCCCACTTTTGGTCGTCTGGTTTGGCTTTGGCATCTTGCCCAAGGTGCTGATCATCGCTCTTATGTGCTTTTTCCCGATCTTGATAGCGGCGCTCCAAGGGCTAGACTACCCCGACCCCGCCATGCTCGATTATCTGCACATGATTGGGGCCAAACGCTCCCAGATTTTTTGGATGCTGGAGCTACCCAACTCCCTGCCTCATGTTTTCTCAGGCCTCAAGGTATCAGCTACTTACAGCATGATGGGGGCGGTTATTTCTGAATGGTTGGGTGCGCAAAAAGGGCTCGGTGTCTATATGCGTTTGTCGGCGGCTTCTTTCCGCACCGACCGGGTGTTTGTCAGCATTGGCGTGATTGTAGTGCTCAGCCTACTCTTCTTTGCTAGCATCGCCTACTTGGGAAAAAAACTCGTTCGTTGGAATAACCGCAGGGAGGGGAACTAATGTTAGAGCTGAAGCAGATCAGCATGCATTACGGTGCAGGCTCGGGGCGTATTGAAGTACTGCAGGATATCTCCCTACAGGTAAAGCAAGGAGAATTTGCCGCCGTCATTGGCCCCTCTGGCTGCGGTAAAAGCACCCTTTTCAAGTTGATTGGCGGGCTGCTGCAGCCGACAGCCGGGGAAATTTGGTTGGAGGGGAAAGACATTACTGGGAAGGCGGGGCATATCAGTTATGTTCCCCAGCAAAACACTCTTTTTCCTTGGCGCAGTGTAGAAAGCAACGCCGCTCTGGCGCTGGAAGTGGCAGGCACGCCTAAAGAAGCCGCTTTAGCCGAAGCGCGCACCTGGCTACCGCGCATCGGCCTCAGCGGCTACGATAAGGCCTATCCCGAAACCCTTTCTGGGGGTATGCAGCAGCGCGTTAGCTTTTTGCGTGCCCTGCTCAGCCCCCAGGAGCTGATGTGCCTAGACGAGCCTTTCGGCGCACTAGATGCCCTCACACGCGCTGAGATGCAGCAATGGCTGCTTGATATCTGGGAGGAGCATCGCCGCAGTGTGCTGCTGGTTACCCATAGCATAGAAGAGGCTTTATTCTTGGCTGACCGCGTTTATGTTTTATCGCCTAAGCCGGCGCGCATTGTGCAAGAGATCACCGTGCCTTTCGCTCGGCCACGCACTGCCCAAACGATGACTATGCCCGAATTTGTTGCCTTGCGCCAACAAATCCATGCCTTGCTCGGCGCGCGCTGAACCCAAGAGGCCTTGCCAGCGGCAAGGCCTCTTGGGCGTCATCACCTAAGCTGCATCTGGCTCGTCGCGCCGAGAACGGCACCAGCGACTGAGAACTAGTGCCAATACCCCTACGACCAAAACTTTCTTTATTAGCCCCCGATAAATACATTTAGTGCTACCCGCAGTCTTTTCCTTGCCCTTAGCCACTTCCTGGCCATCATCATTCACGACTGCTTCGCTAGGCACCGCCTCCTGTACCTGCTGCTGTTCAGGCATCTCTGGCAACTCCGCTTGTTGCTTATCCTTGTCAGAACGCATCGGTAAATTGTTGCCTATCACTAAAGAACAGATAGTAATCAGGTTCACGTTACTGCTCATCATTCCACCCCTTTCTGTTTTTAGCTTCTCACTATAAGCATATATGCATTGCTAGCAAGGCACAAGCTTCTCGTGCCTATGGGAATAAATTCGGCCAGTTGCTTAGTTTATTCACCCAGCGAGAAAACTGCTTATTGCTATATGGACAGCCCGCCTAATAGTACTACATTGTGAATCAAATACCAAGGAACCCATATCCATCAGATGCTCCCTGACTCCCTATTCATTAAGAAAAAGTCATAAAAACTTGTTTTGATAGCAGGAATCTCCCTCTGTTTCTTGAATAGTAAGCAATAAACCTAAGGCAGATAATTGGATGTTTATCCAACCCTGTCTCAATGGCGCAAAAAAGAAAGGAGGTATAACAATGATTCAAGGCACCTATTTTGTTCTTGGCACCTTTATTGTTCTTGGTGTTATCACCATCGGCATGCTACTAGCGACTCGCTCTGGTAAGGTCACCCCGAAGATTCGGCGCATCCCGGCCCTAGACTCGATTGAGGAGGCTGTCGGTCGAGCCACTGAAATGGGTCGGCCAGTGCACTTCAGCCCTGGCTACGGTGAAATTACCACTTCTACAGCCCCCCAAACGTTTGCATCGCTTGACGTTCTTGGTTATGTAGTCGCCCTGACAGCCCGCTATAACACCCAGCTGATCGTTACCTGTAAATCACCCCAATCCTTCCCTATGATCCAGGAACTAGTACGAGAATCCTATTCAGCCGCCGGCAAACCAGACATGTTCCAGGAAGATACAGTCCGCTTCATCTCTGAGGCCCAGTTCGCTTGGGCGGCCGGGGTACTAGGTATTTTCAACCGAGAGAAAGTGGCAGCCAACATCATGGTCGGGTACTTTATGGCTGAATCCTTACTCTTCGCTGAAGGCGGCGCCCAGGTTGGCGCTATTCAGGTAGCGGGCACCGGCAACCTAGCTCAAACTGCGTTCTTCGTAGCCGCTTGCGACTACACGCTCATCGGTGAAGAGCTATATGCTGGTGGAGCTTACTTGTCTCAAGACACGAGCAAAGTTGGCAACCTAGCCGGCCAAGACATAGTCAAGCTACTGACCATTGCCTTCATTATCTTGGGCACTATCCTTGCCACCGCGGGGAGCACTTGGCTAGTAGAGTTAAGCAAGATGTAGACAACAACTGAGATTTTAACGACAAGGGGGGATAAAAGTGAAAAGAAGCGTTCCCGTGCTAATTGTGTTCTTGGTAGGCGTCCTAGTGCTGGCCACCTACTTCATCGAAAGCCCCGGGCTTAAGCAAGTCGGCAGTATGCTGAACAACTGGGGTGTCATCATAACTGCTTTCGCCGTTGGGTTGGCATGTGTTAACATCATTCGCATTCATGCGGCCCATATAGCTAACCAGCGGACGGGGTGGATCAATAGTGCGGTTTTACTGATAACGATGTTTCTTTTTATCATCGTGGGCATCTATAGCCGCAATAACCCCAGCAACGAGGGGGCAGCCGAATTATTCTCCAATCTGTTCAACTATGCTTACAGTCCGTTCAGCGCAACCATGTATGCGATGATTGCCTTCTATGTAGCTTCAGCTTCCTACCGTGCTTTCCGCATGCGCAGCGTGGAAGCAACACTGTTGCTTGCGGCAGCAATCCTGGTTATGCTCGGCAATGCACCCATAGCCGAGCAGCTTTGGAACCAGTTTCCTGTAATCGGGTCCTGGTTACTGACTGTAATTAATACAACGGGCCAGCGGGGCATTGCTATTGGCGTCGCCATCGGCGGTTTTGCCACTAGCCTACGCATCCTGCTTGGCTTTGACCGCGGCCACCTAGGAATAGGTGATTAACCAGCAAAGGAGGTGCCAATAATGTGGCTAGAGCGTTTGCAGAATATAGACCGCAGGGTGATCTATGTTGTTTTGTTTGTCGCCCTGCTCATCCCAATGCTTAAGCCTATCGGAATCCCGCTCACTGTCAACCCTACTACACAGCAGGTCTACGATTTGATCGAGAGCCTCGATCCGGAAACGGACATTGTGATGATAGGTATGGATTACTCCGCCGCTGGCTCGGCAGACGTACATCCACAGGCAGTGGCAGTAGCTAAGCACTTGGCTAACCGCGGCATTAAGAGCATCATGGTGGCCTTCGTAGAAGATGGCCCGATGCTCGCGGAAAGAGTGCTGAAATCTCTCGGGGACCGCGTCGTTTATGGCGAGGATATCGTCAATTTGGGCTACCTGGCTGGTGGGGAATCGGCTGTCAAGAAGTTTATTGAACAGCCCGCAACCACTTTCACTAGGGATCATCGCGGCACTCCCGTTGCCAATTTGCCTATCATGAAGAACATCAAGGATATCAACGACATCACGTTGATTATGGACTTCCAGACAGGAGCCCCTGGTTACCAGGAATACCTGCGCCAACTACCGCCAGGGGGGCCGCTTTATGGCGTTGGCATCGTCACTGTTAGCGTACCTAACGTTATGCCCTATCTTAACTCCGGCCAGTTTGCCGGTCTCTTGCCTGGGCTGCGTGGCGGTGCTGAATACGAAGTCTTATTGGGTGAACCAGGTGAAGGGCTGGCTCGCATGGACGCCCAGTCCCTTGGGCATTTGGTTATCATCGCCTTTATCGTAGTAGGTAACGTCGCCTATTTCGCCTCGCAACGAAAAGAGAAAAAAGCCAAAGGCTAAGCCCGTTTTCAGGTACTAATGTACGGAGGTGACAAAGCATGAACGTATCAACTAACCCCTGGGTTTGGTTCATGGGCATAGGCATGCTCGCGTTGTACTCGTTCCTCTACAAAGAGAACCCTATCTACCGGCTGTTTGAACATATCTATGTCGGTGCTAGCGTGGGATACGCCGTTGTTACCGCCTATGGCAATATCGTTGACCAAGCCTGGACTCCCCTTACTGTCAAGGGCGAGCTAAACCTAATTATCCCAATTATCCTAGGCTTGATGTTATACACCCGTTTCTTCAAGCCGGTAGCCTGGCTTAGCCGTTGGCCCATGTCTTATCTCATGGGGCTAGGCGTCGGTATCTCCATTTTTGGCTTGCTACAATCGCAGCTGATTGCCCAATCACGGGCGGCAATGGTTCCTTTAGTTGTTAAAGCAAGCGACGGGTCATTCCTGCTCGGTAAATCTATCAACAACATCATCATGGTTCTCGGTGTACTCGGTGTGTTGTTCTACTTTTTCTTCTCAGTGGAACACAAAGGACCGGTTAGCAAAATGGCCAACTTCGGCCGCTTAATCATGATGGTTACCTTTGGTGTTGCTTTCGGTAACGTCGTCATGGGGCGTATTTCTTTGCTACTCGGTACCATCAGCGATATCTTCGGCACTTGGCTAGGGATTATCTGACGATGCTGCAACTAACGATAACAATAAAAAGCCTGCCCTCCGGTTTCGCGGGGAGCAGGCTTTTTCGCTGCCTAAAGTTATACCAGTGACCGCAACACAGGGGCTAACAAGTCGAGCAAGGCCCGCAATTCATCATCAGCCTGCAGATGGGCAAGTAACTTGTTAGCGACTCGAGACAAACTGGTGGCCGGCCAATGTTTAATGTCCAAGGGGCTTTTGGAATTAACGGCATTAGGGCCACGCTGGAAGAGGGCTAGATGCCCCACGAGAACCAGCTGAAAATAGATTGCTAACCGCCTGAGGTCTACTAATGTTGGTGTTTCCGCATCAACATCAGTATTCTCCCGCAGTTTATCCAGATATGCCGTAAAAGACTCGACTTCCTGCTCTACCGAAAGCCCTAGGGCAGGATCACAGACTAACTCGATAACATCGAGAGCTGATACATCCCGGCGCAGATCCGCCCAGTTGAAACTACGCGCCCGCCCGTCCCTGACAAAATAACCACGGGGTGAGGCATTGGCTAAACGCACCCCTTTCTCCAGTTGGGCAGTAGCATAAAGAGGCCCGGCTGCACTCAGTGCCTGCTGAATGCTTGCAGTTGCCAGCTGCAAGCCGTTATCCAGGCTCGCGTAAAGCGATTCGCGCATGGCCCGCTCATTATGGCTAGGGCCTGGTGGCAAGATGGCTGCCAAATCTGCACTGCGACCATGAAAGACAGCAATATCCTGCAACAGCTGCAGTAACATGCTGCGCCTGGCGGCATCATCTAGTTCCTGCCAGACGTCATCAAAACGTTGCTTACCAACAGATTCGGTAATGGTAATCAGGCGTTGTTCATCATGCGCAATAAGGCGAGGGAACACTACGCCGTTAACAGACGCAGTGCGCAGCTGGTCCACTTCTCTATTTACCATAGCCGCTTTGGCGGCAGTCACCTTCTCCTCAGTGGCTAAATCCTTAAAAGGATCCTCCTTTAGCCTGGCACCAACGTCGAAACTGCTCTGCATCTCCGTTAGCCCCGGCATCATGCTTGCTTCCCCATTGCTGGGCAGGTTTCTCTGCTCCCTTTCTTGATGCAGCTCCTCCAGGGGATAGACAATCTGCACCGAAACTGACCGCTTACTCTCATCTGCAAACTCGGCCTCTATGTCATAATAGGCTCTCTCCTCTGGGGCACCTGTCGGCCTATCAACGGGCAATTTAGTAGTCTGCAGACGTACTGGCCCACGCCCTAGTGCGTCCTTCAAATAACGTGCTAGATACCGACGGTTGAGGCGCAGATCACCTGGATGGTTAATGCGCCACGCCAACAAGATTATAGTGACCACCAGAATTACATAAAGTAGTATCATATCACCCTCCGTTAAGCTTGGAGCAAGCCCCTACCCCAATTCTACTACCTTAAAGCCCCTTGCTAGCATGCCCCGGGCAAGTAACAACAAGACCACGCGGTAGATAGATATTACTTCTGCAAAAGTCCGACTTATCCTGCTGGCTAACGCAGGTTTAATGAGGTCGTGGTCCTAATTGCGCGCTGGTGGCCTACCTGGGGCCTGTGTTAACAGGTAAGCGCCCGCGCATAGCGAATAAGGTTAACAGTGGGGTTATGTCAAGAAGCTCGCTTTGGTTCGGGGAGGTGAGAGGTGTTAATATGCGCAGAATAATCCATCCGTACTTAGTTTTAACCTTGGGGGTAATTGCCGTTTCTGGCGCTGCAATTTTCATTAAGCTTTCTTCGGCTCCTGCACTAGCAATCGCTAGCTACCGGATGCTCTTAGCAAGCTTGCTCTTATTACCAGTTGCATGGCTCAGGCATCGGCGAGAACTACTCACTTTGCGGCGGCGGGATGTGGGCCTGATTGTGGGCAGCGGTATTGCCTTGGCCATCCACTTTGCGGCCTGGATTAGCTCCCTCCAATATACCTCTGTGGCTAGCTCAACCGTCTTAGTTTCAACCCAGCCGATTTTTGTGATGCTCTTCTCCTATCTGCTGTTCCAAGAAAAAGTAAGCCGGCACCAACTGATTGGCTCCGGCCTCGCGATAGCTGGCAGTATTACTATTGGCCTTGCAGATACGCAAGGAGTAGCCACAGCCCCGCTGCGGGGCGATTTATTAGCGTTAGTAGGGGCCATTGCTGCCGCCGTCTACTTTCTCTGTGGCAAGGCAGTGCGGCAACATCTTTCGGTAATCCCTTACGCTGCAACGACTTATAGCGTAAGCGCTGTAGCATTACTGAGCTTTGCCTATCTGTCGGGCATCCCGCTGTGGCCCTACAGTAGACGAGAATGGGTGCTATTTGCGGCCCTGGCCCTCGTTTGCACTGTTATCGGGCACAGCTCCCTTAACTGGGCTTTGGCCTATCTGCCTGCGGCAGCAGTAGGCATAGCTACCCTGGGCGAGCCTCTGGGCGCGAGCATCATGGCCTTCTGCCTGTGGCGCGAGCAACCTTCGCTGCTGCAATTAGGCGGCAGTGTCTTGCTGCTGAGCGGTATCATGCTGTTCCTGGTGCCAGATGAAGGTATGTAGAATGGGGCTGTTGCAACTAGCTCGGGGCCGAGGGGTACTGCTGTAAGCACGATTGGAGCCTGCTCCTGTGCTCTAGGTAAGTACCCCGCAGCATTCTTAGCCGCTTAGCCTAAGCTTCTATCTCTTGCATGGGTGATTTTGCAGCAATGCTCTGCACGCGACGCACAGCAATCATCAAGCTGGAGCTACCATAAAATAGCAACGTCTGCGCTGACTCACCGACCATAGCAAAAAGCAAGGGAGCGCCAATACAAGCCGTCAAAGCACTGCGATCATGGTCTTTCAGCACCAAGAAGCAGATACCCCAGATAGCGATTCCCAGCAGGGCGTCCCTCAAGCTGCTAAAGACGAGACAACTGCCGACAAATGTGGCCAAGCCCCCGCCCCCCTTGAAATTAAGCCAAACTGGCCAGTTATGCCCTAGAATCGCAAAAGCTGGCATAGCAAAACGTAGCTCACCTAAGGGGGCGACGGCGCTAATTGCGGCAGCCACCCAGCCTTTAAACATATCGCCGGCCAGAGTTAGCAGGCCGGCTAACCAACCGACCTCTTTAATCACGTTAGTCGTACCTGCATTGCGTGAACCCAGGTAGCGGATGTCCCCACCGTGGAATAAACGCGTGCTGATATAGGCAAAAGGGATTGACCCCACTAGGTAGCATAATGCTGCATACTTAGCCACTGTCAGCCCACCTCCTCATAATCACTATTACAGAACTACTACTATAATAGTACCATATTCTTTTACTATCAAACAAGTAATGAGGTTACAGTGCCGTCACTAGTTGCCTTTTGTAAGAGCTCTATACCTGCCTGCAAACTCAAAGGCACTTCAGGTATTAGGCCCAACCCGACCAATTGCATACCTAGCTGTACTACAGCTGGTGGTTCCAAACCCGCCGTACGTAGCTCATCGACACAGGTAAACACTTCGGCGGGGCTGCCTGCCATTATCAGCTGGCCCCGATGCAAAACATAGACTAGGTCGGCTATATCCGGTACTAACTCCAGGTCGTGGGTAGACAAAATAACGGCCATACCCAGCTCTTGATTCAAACGGCCAATAAAGCGCACCAGCTCGCGTTTACAACACGCATCTAGTCCGCTGAAAGGTTCATCCAGCACTAGCAGTTGGGGGCAAGCAACTACGGCGCCAGCTAGGGCTACCTTCTGCTTCTGCCCGCCGCTGAGGTGGTGCGGCACCTTAGCTAGCAGATTGGATATACCTAATTCTTGCGCTACTGCCTCCACCCTCTCTTCAATCTGCAACAGGGGCACCCGGCGAGCCCGCAAGCCAAAAGCAATGTCATCAAAGACGGTAGGTCCGATAATCTGTTCGTCCGGGTTTTGTGATACAAAGCCAATCTGCCAGCGTACGTCATTGAAAGCCTTTACCGGGTCTCGCCCCAACACTCGCACCTGCCCGCTGGCAGGGCGCAATAGGCCTAAAATATGCTGTAGCAAGGTAGTCTTGCCGGTGCCCGTGGCTCCGACCAGCGCCACTTTCTGGTTAGGTTGCACCAAGAAAGGGATGCCCTCGGCTTTGACCACCGTCTGGTCTGGATAAGTATAAGAGAGCCCCTTGAGCTCCACTACTAGGTTAGCCAAACCGCAACACTCCTCCCACCACGACTAGAAGCGCTGCCACCAACGCCAAGTCGGCTACTCGCCAGGCCGCGCTAGTAGCGCCTAGATATACACTGGTTTGGTAACCCCGCAGCCGGTAATTCTGATCTAGGCGCTGGCTGACCGCCAAAGTATTGACCATAAGATAGCCCAGCGCATGCAGCGTAACCCAGTTGCTCCAAGCAAAATTGCTGCGGGCAAAGGCACCTCTTTGCCGCAGGGAAAGCAGTAACCTCTCCAGGGATTCTAAAATAATGAAAAAGAGCCGATAGGAAAAGAAAAGCGCATCCGTAACGAGGTTGGGTAGCAACTTGGCCCCAGCCCCGAACAGCTGCGGGAAAGGCGTGCTTGCTAACAGTAGAGTAAGCAATAGAGCCGCAGACACTGCTTTACAGATAACAGCAGTCGCTGCGGCAGGCGACACAGATAATTTAACCAAAGCAAACGGCAAACTAAAAAATGCGGGATAGAAGGCTATGCCAAACAACCATAGGGGCAGGCGGGAAAAGAATAGCAGCCCTAGCAAAAGACAAGACAGCATCATACCCTGCCTCAGGTTGTTCGTAGCTACAATACCTGCTAGCAGTATTAAGGTGGCAATTAGTTTAGGCTTAGCTGGCAAGGCGTGTAAAAAACTGCACTGGCTAACAGCTAAATGGTCGATGCGTGCGAGCCTTGAGCTCATGCTGCTCCCCCTTTCGCTGTTCGTCTAGGTGCCAGTGTCTTCAAGTAATAGTTCGGGCTTTACTTTTTGCAGATACCCAATAATGCCCCAGGTGGCCAGTGCTTCAACGGCTAAACCCAATATGAGAATAAGGCCAAAGGCAGTAATACCACTTAGGCCCAGGAATTCTACAGGAGCAGCAATAATTTCGTTCTCCCCAGCCGTGGCTGGCTCTATGGCGACATCGTGATCAGCATCCGGCCCATGCCACCCTAACTCAAATATACCTGTGCTGAGGCCCACCACGCTTAAGGCCAGTGCCGAGGTCAGCAACAGCGCCAGGCCGGTGGCCGTAATGGCACGCCAATTAAGCCGCCACGGCAGCAGCAGGCGATGATAAAACCACCAACCCAAGACCACTTCCAAACCAGTGAGCAGAGTATTGATACCAACCGCCGTGAGGCCACCATGCCCCAAGAAACTGAGCATAATGTTGACGACAAACACAGCAACGAACCCCAGCCAGGGGCCCACAACAATCCCCGTCAAAACGGCCAAATTGAGGTGCACCGGTAAAGGCCCTAGGGGCACGCCCATGGTCAGCAGCATCAGGGCACTCATGGCGGCCAAAAAAGGCAGCTTGCGCCGCACCCTCTCCGCCTCGGCCTGGCGCAGTGCTACAGCTAGCCAAATAAAGGCTGCTATGTACGCCAGCAGCCACCAACCTACAGGTAACACCCCATCCGGTAAATGTATATGACTCATCAGAGCCCCTCCAGGCAATTTATTTGGGTTAGAACAACCCTACCCTATATAAATATTGCCAACCGGGGCCCAATATAACCCGAGACAGGGGGACGGAGTTTTCGCCTGCCAATTTATTGCAGGCGAAAACTCCGTCCCCCTGTCCTACCGCAGGCCAGGGTAGCCCTGCTGCCGCAGGGCTTCGTAGAGTACGAGCGCCACTGAGTTGGCCAAATTGAGGGATCTGGCTTCGGCGCGCATAGGAATGCGCACGGCGTGTTGCTGCTGGGCAGCCAACAACGGCTCGGGCAAGCCTTTGGTTTCCTTCCCAAACACCAGAAAATCATCTGCCCCGTAAGCAACCTCGCTATAGTTATGCTTAGCTTTGGTAGACAAATACCAAAAGGTACCAGTGGGGTAAGCGGCCCAAAGCTCCTCTAGGCTAGCGTGTTGCTGAACATCAACCAGGTGCCAGTAATCGAGCCCTGCCCGTTTGACCCACTTGTCTTCAATGGAAAAGCCTAACGGGCCCACAAGATGCAGGGGACAACCGGTGGCCGCACAAGTGCGGGCGATGTTACCCGTGTTCTGCGGAATTTCTGGTTCAACCAGAACTACGTGCATTGCTTTCGCCTCTCTGTTAGTCTAGTCCGCCAACCCTTGTGGCAAGGGCAGGGTAGCTGTTGCATGGGGGAGCGCGACGATTCGCCCCTGGAGAGGAACGCTGGCCAGATCCGCCAGCGGGACAAAACCGAAACTCTTTACCAAAGCATCATCCAGGTTGGAATGCAGATAAACGGTGCCCTTCTCCAGTATTTCGGAAACAAAGAAGCATTTATGCTTGCCCAGCACAAATTGCTGTTTAAGCTGCTGAGCCAACACCTGCGATGGGAGCTGCTTCGGTGCCCATTCGCTAAACTGGCCTGATCCTACCCCTTGGGAACACTCAGCAATCAGTATGATCTTGCCGCCTGGGCGCACGATACGGGCAGCGTTCTGCAGCGCCTTCACTGCCTGATAAAGGTTAATATCATAAGGGAAGCCGCCAGCGCTAGCCACCACTGTGTCGGCAAGCCCTGGTACGGTTACGGCTGCGCTTTCCAGCACTGTACGTGTTCCTGCCAGGTGCGCCCGGTTAACGTCGCCAGCCTCAATGGCAGCGATAGCTCCCGCCTCATCTACGATGCTGTTAAGCAGGAACTTTGGCCCGGTGAAAGCGATGCCTTCCATGAAATCTTCATGCACTGGGTTACCCGCTAACACGCCAGGCGCTGCCCGAGGATTGAGCATCAAGGAATGGTTAAAGCAGATGGTCTCATAGCCCGCCACCCCGGGGAACAGGGCCTTACGGCCGCCTCCAAATCCGGCAAAGGGGTGAATGGATACTGCCCCAGTTAGTATCCGCAGGTCGGCTTCTACAGCTAGCTGATTCAGCCAAACCTCATTACCGCGGCTTGTGGTGCCTACGTGCACTAACCGGGACTTGGCAAAGCAATCATGTGATTGCACCTGGAAGCGCTGCCCCAGCCCATCCGGTAATACGGCCGCTAGCTCATCTGCCGTTAGCACTCCATGGGCACCGGTACCCACCATGAAGGTGATATTGGCGTCGGGCACCCCGGCTGTCTCCAACTCTTGCAGCAGGGCCGGAATGAAAATGTCGGCACCGGTAGGACGGGTGGAATCACTGACCAGGATAACTATTTTGCTTTGAACATTGACTAGCTCTCGTAAGGGTGGGCTAGCTGTCGGGTTACGCATTGCCTCGCGCACTGCCGCCACCGGGTCCGCTAACGGTTTTAAACCTTTGCCTTCAGCTACAAAGGTTTGCGGTGGTAATTCGTACTCTAGAAATCCATTTCCGTAAGCCAAACGCATAGACTGTGCCCCCTATTTATTCAGCACTGATTGTAGAATTTTTGAGATGAACTCGGTTTTTGCTTCGGTATAGCCGTCTCGGTCATAGGTATATTGTTCGGCCAGCTGCTGCTTCAACTCGCCATAGGCGGCGCGCGCATCCGGGTGGCTGCGGAGATAATCACGAAAGGCCAGATGCCGAGCCAGTTCCCGGCTATTTGCTGGACAAACATAGAGATGATGAGTCATCCATTCGGCGCGTGGCTCGGTCCAAGGGACCGTTTCATCTTCCCGCTTAAAGGCCTCCCGCCCTTCAATACCTTGGTTTCCCTGGTGCTGATAACCCAGTTCAGCCAACAGGGCGCAGACCTGAGGTAGCTCTGCCTCCTCGGCAATCACGACATCTAGATCAATGATGGGCTTAGCGGGCAACCCAGGGACGGAGGTACTGCCTACATGTTCTATACTTTGCACAGCCTGGCCGAGTTGGTGTTTTATAACTGCAGCCAGACGCGAAAAGACGACTGGCCAATTAGGATCGTAGTCAACAATTCTAACTGGATTTTTTGCTTGCTCCGGCATCATCATTCCCCCCAGCTGTAATCAACTACCCCGATAATAATTAACGCCTGCTAGTAAAGCAAGCAGAAAGGGCGTGTCGCAAATAGCGGGGCTGCGGGGTGCTTGCTGTAAGCACGATTG
>ENA-UOOI01002864-UOOI01002864.1-fermentation-metagenome-genome-assembly--contig:-NODE-2864-length-13969-cov-6.575176_pt1 | contig 13969 bp, 8 predicted proteins | sample MGYA00245779_ERZ724027 | MGnify/ENA primary metagenome ERZ724027 (study PRJEB28704, sample SAMN03018318) | fermentation metagenome | biome: anthropogenic terrestrial biome; feature: soil; material... | reverse complement strand
CTTGGGGTGGGACCGGGTGATGAGGTAATCTGCCAGAGCTTCACCTTTAGCGCGAGTGCGAACCCGATCAAATACCTGGGTGCGAATCCGGTATTTGTAGATAGCGAACCGGAAACCTGGAACATGTCACCGGAATTGTTGCAGATAGCAATAGAAGACCGGATCGCCAAAACGGGTAAAAAGCCGAAAGCGATCATACCGGTGCACTTGTACGGCATGCCGGCAAAAATGGACGAGATTATGGCGATTGCACATGAGTATGAAATTCCTGTACTTGAAGATGCAGCCGAAGCGCTGGGAGCGGAATACAAAGGACAGAAATGTGGCACTTTCGGAGAGTTTGCCTGTCTCTCCTTCAACGGCAACAAGATGATTACCACCTCGGGTGGGGGCGCACTGGTTTGCTCCACAAAAGAGGAGGCCGATTTCACGAAGCATCTGGCCACACAGGCGCGGGACAATGCGCCGCACTATCAGCACTCGAAGGTGGGGTATAACTATCGCCTGAGTAATATCTGCGCGGGTATCGGGCGGGGTCAGATGTTGGTGCTCCAGGAGCATGTGGAGGCCCGCCGGAACATCAACCTGAAATACCGACAGTTGTTAAAGGGTACCAGTGGTGTATCGTTCCAAAGCAATCCTTCATCGGACTTCCACTCGAACATGTGGCTTACCTGTATCGTGGTGAATCCTGCTGAAGCGGGCTTTACACGGGAAGATCTGCGCCTGGCCATGGAGCAGGAGAACATTGAAACGCGTCCTCTCTGGAAGCCGATGCACCTGCAGCCCGTTTTCGCCAATGCACCATTCTACGGAGATGAATCAAGAGTAAGCGAAAATCTTTTTGATCGCGGACTCTGCCTTCCTTCCCATCCCAATCTCACCGAGGAGGATCTGCAGCGTGTGGTGGATGTGATAAAGAGGGGTGCTTTTTTACAATGACGACAGGGTATCCACCAACGAGTTTATGATTAACCCTCTGGAGGGGAGGTGTGGTATTCACATCCCCCGCCGGACAGTGGCATGCCCTCGTGGTACGGAAGAGCGGAACCGTGTCTCCGAGGTGAAGGACGGACCCTGTGCTCCCCTGCAACCGGAGGCTATCCTGACACCGCTGTCTTAAACTTCTGGTAAGTTGTCAATCTGACTTATCAGGAATTCAATAATATAGTCCCAGATAAAATTCTGCTATGGCAACAGAATTTCCAGCCTCGGTCCACTCATCATACCTCAACATGAAGAAGCGATAACTGCTTTCCGGTATTGCGACATTTCCAGTCGACCTGCCCGGATGGCTTGGATCGGAACTGTTGGAGGGCAGATCACTTCCCGGCAGGTGGATGTTTTCCTCAATAAGGGACCATTTCTCCATATCTGTTATACAGTCGGGATCATTGCTTCCGAAGAAACTTACCTTCCGGGGTTTCAGATTTCCATTATTCATACCGGACCTATAAGCGAGTCTGAAATAATTGAACGATTCCTCTTTACCAAGATCAATAATAAAATAGATATCGTTCCCGTCACTTGCAACACTTCCGAAGCTATGTGAAACACCGGTTTGGGCACGATTGTCGAGATACGTTTTTCCAAACCCTTTCACCATGGACAGGTACGTGCTTTCATTGCCATCGAAATGTGACTGGGGGGTGATTTGTGCGTCAAGGCCCGAGGCCGCATAAAAAAGAGGATGGGAGAGATGGGGCGACTTGTTTTTTTCCGCTATCTGTGCCTCGCTGTTGTTATTAAGGGGGGAGCCGTCCGAGATCCGGGTTTCGGGGGCGGCATACCAGTAGCTCCTGTTGAGATCGATATACCTGACTGTGGATAGCTCAACGCCCTCGGAAAAAACCGTTACGCCGTCAAACTCGTACATCCTTTTGCAAGTTACTGCCAGGCCGTTATAATCATTCAGGGTGATGCTGCCCGTATTGGTAGACTGCGATTTTGTCTCACCCGTGGCCTTGTCGGTCCATGTAAACACATAGCCACTCCAAAATCCATCGTTGGGGCTTGGCAGGGTAAAGGTGGTGGTGGCTTTATCGAACTCAATCTCCGATGCATCGGGAGCCTCCAGGTAATACTCCCAGAGAGAGTGAAACAGGTCTTCGCCGCCGGGCTCCGGAAGATAAACAGATCGATACCGGAATGAACTTGCTTTAAAATTCTCCAGATAACCGGTCGTTTGGACAGAATCAATGAACAGGGTATGAGGTGTTTCTTCTCCATCTTGTTTCCACTCAAACTCGGTTCCCAACAATCTCTTGTCTATATTTACCTCGTACGTTACGATGAAGTCATCTCCCTCCCGTTCCTTGGACGCAACAAGGCGGTTTTGTAAAAGTGACTCCCATACATCACCGTATGATGTTGCAGTAATGGCTACCGGTATAGAACTATTGCCCTTGTCGTCGGTTATTGATAGTTCAAATATGTAGGTTGCTTCCACAAGATCATCGATGTATATGTTTGTTTCTTCGGACGGATTGATGGATTCAATAAGATGTTCCCGCTTATTAAACCAGTAAATTTCAACTTTCGATGCACGGGGGTCGTCCAGTGGCGGAATTACAATGCGTATACGGTTGCGCCCTCCAACACCTTTCACCTCAGACTCATCGAGCTTGGTGAGGTAAGTGATTGGCCCATCCTTGATGAAGTCGCTGTATTTGTAATCCATGGGACTACATGAATAAAGCAGGAAGAGGACCAGGGCGATTGAAAATGGGATTTTATTTTTCATCATATGCTGATATTATTGAGTAATATTTTATTAAAGTAAGACTACTTCTCGCTATGGCAGAGCGTAAAAGGTTTGGCTCTGCTCATTTACTTGACGGAATAGTTCATCAGTTTGCACCGAAAAAGCTTATTTCTCCTATCTGAACCGCCCCGGCATGAGCACTTGCTGCAAAACATTTAATTACCTGTACACGAACATAGCGTACCGGCTGGTCAATAGCATTGAGTGTCATCTCATGTCCGTTTGCGATGATTTCATTGTCCTCGGCAGTGCGGTCGTTCGTGCCCGGATAGGGATCAAACGAGCCGTCGGCTCTTGAAAGATAAAACAACCCCAGGTCGAACCATGCTTCACTATCGTTGATATCGTCCTGTAACTCACTCGGGTTATCCCCATTATATGCTGCCCCGTAGACACGGATAATTTGCGGATGTCCTCCACGGAACTGATTGGAGGCATCGTTGCGCGGCCACAACACGAAGCGGCTGAGATTATACCGATCTCCCAGGTCGATGGTGAAGTGCTGAGGAAAGGGAGCCAGCGGTTTCGTGTGATAACACTGTGAGCCACTCCCTACGGCGCCGTCAAAAAGCCTGTCGAACGAGACGGCCGAACCGGACCAGGAGTGCATTTTATGACCCCAGAAGTTAGATGGCAACGTGTAACCGGTCTGGTCCGGGACGTATGATCCGTCTCCCGACAGGTTGCAGAGGGCAACTTCCTTAAAGAGATTTTTCGGGAGTTCCATTTCGAACCAGGGAGAGCAGACCGTGTCTTTTGGAGGCGACCAGTGACCCCACCGGTCTCGGATCTGAACACGGAAATTCTGGTCAATGTCGGGTTGATGCTCACGGTTAAAGTATTCCACACCGGGATTCACCGTATAGTAGGTGCCTACCTCCACCCATTCACCCGTCGCTTCATCTTGCCTGAATGTGCGAAAAGCAAGCTTTGCGCCTGTCTCGTTTTCGGTGATCACGCGAATACCCATGAAGGTGGGCATGATTTGCAGGTTATCGTATGCAACCAGGTAGGGAGGACGCATCGGGTTGACCGTTACCTCTACCGGCTCGGAAAAGGTCTGGCCATGGCTTACTGAATATAGTTTTACCTTATAATTGCCTTCTTTGCCGAACCCGTCTACCAACACCGAGTCCGTGTAAAAGGATGCAGTTTGGTTATATTCCAGTCCATCATCCGTTGTCCAGATCGCCTTTACATATTGCAGGTTCTCGTCGTTCGGACGATCGTAATATATGATGGAAGCGCCACTGATATTTTTAACCTCGGTTACTTTTACCTGAAGAGGAACCTCTGTGCTTCCCGTGGGATTGTTCACCTGATCATCCCCACAGGAATAGAAGATAGTTAAAACTATGAATAATGCTGTTTTAATCGGTCTCATTGTCATCTGAATTTTTTAATGGTTACCAACCGTAGTTTTGAAGTGTATTCTTATTTCTCAAAATCTCCTCGTCCGATATCGGCCAGAAATAGTCCCTGGGAGTGAAATTTCGCGTATAGACCCATGTTTCCCTGTAGTACAACAAGGGATCGGAAGCATCTAGATTCCATCCGGTTATTGGCTTATTATACTCATCCATGGCCAGCTTCCAACGCCGCAAGTCCCAAAAACGATGGCCTTCAAACACGAATTCGACCAGTTTCTCCTGCCTGATTATATCTCTTAATCCACTTTGTCTTAAGTATTTGAAAGGGTCATTTGAGTAATTGGACCAAGACTCCTCTATGCCTTTTAATCCGGCTCTGCTTCTCACCGAATCGACATAAAATATGGCTTCATCCCTTGCTTCCTGCGTGTTGTAGGCTTCGTTGAGAGACTCGGCATACATCAGGTAGAGGTCGGGTAGACGAAAAACCGGGAAAGGATAACGGGTGTACGTAACGGTGGTGGTTCCGGAACAAACCGTGAGCCAGTGAAGTATTTTCTTTGGCCATAATCCTGTGACGTTCCAGGAGTGAGAAACCTGGTTTTGTGTGTATTCACCGGAGCGTACATGGGGAGCCTGTCCTGTTTCGCTATAATTACCGTGCCCAAACCATATGCCACGGTCGAAACCGATACTGGCGTAGAGTCTCGGCTCACGGTCGAAAAAAAGACTGGCCGTGGTCTCCCCTACCTGCAAGTAATAGATCTGATCCGTCCCGGCAATCTTTGGTGTAAGCCGGCTGTTATAATCCCATGTTTTGTCCTCCCTGACAGGTACTCCATTTTTCGTATAAAACTGATCAACAATTTTTAGAGGAACAGCGAAATTGTTCCTGTTCGTGGTTTGGGTATTTGCCTGTGAAGCATTAAAATCGCGAGGATAAGCCTGTATCTGGTATGATTGTGGCCAGCTTCGTGAATCGGCCCATATCACATCACTGTTCCACCGTTCTACTAACGATCCCCGTATACTCAACTTGAGGCGGGTTTGTTCGGATATGTTGCCAAACTGAGTTCCTGTATATCGATACAATTCGTTTTGCCCGATCTCTTCAAAAAAGTCGATCGCTTCTTTGCATGCCTCTGCTGCCTGTTTCCACAGAGCCGTTTTTTCCTCTTCCGTTTTATCAGGATTAAATATCTCAATGCCTCTGCGATCTGTTAACCCTGCATAATCTGTATTTCCATTGAACAGGGGACTGGCAAAGGTGACCAGCATCTTGGCCTTCATCATCAGCGCGACTCCCTTGGTAATTCTTCCTAATTCGGTTGCCTGATCATTTGCGGTAATCATCAAGTGGTTTCTGGAGAGAACATCATCCATCTTATTGACGCAATATTCCACACACTCGTCCATGGTGTTGCGGAAAACATGGGTTACCTCGGTATCGTCCTGTACACTTAAATTCACATCCTTTATGGGAACAGGGCCGTACATACGTATAAGATAAAAGTGTAACCAGGCCTTGATCACTTCCACCTCCGCTATCCAGCGGTTACGTTCTTCCAAAGTAATGTCGGGTACCCTGCCGATGTTGGCAAGAAAGATATTGCAATCACTGATTCCGCGGTACAGGTTCTTCCCCCCGTTAATTCCTCTCCAGAAGTCGAAAAGAGGGCTATTGGAGCGTTGTCCGCCCAGTGCAAGGTTTTTTGCATTGGATGCACCTCCGTATTGAACGGAGACCCATATTTCGTCACCTCCCAACAAGGCAGGATCATCATTATAAGAGCCACTTGTGGGAATATATGAATAGCACATGAAGAAAAATTTTTCTGCCTGCGAACGCATCGAGAAGGCATTACCTTCAATGGTTGCAATCATGTCCGGCACCACATCGAGGTAGTTATTACAAGCCGTGATTATGCTGAAAAAGGAAATAATCACGAGATATCTTAAACTTTTCATTTTTTGCTGTTTTTAAAATGATATATTTACTCCCATGTTAAAGGTACGTTGAATGGGATAACCCAATCCATTACCGGCCATCTCCACGTCCCAGAGCTTAAATTTGCTGATGGAGAATAAGTTGGAACTGGAAAGGTAGATGCGTAAGTTGCTGATTTTTGCTTTTGACATTATCTCTTGGGGCAATGAATACCCCAGCTCCACTGATTTCAAACGCAGAAATGCCCCGTCACGCATAAACCATGTATTCCGGTGATTGTTATGACTTACCTGGCTCAACGCTGTGGCTAACCGCGGCCATGTGGCATAGGGATTTCGGTTGGCCTCGCTCCAGTAGCTCTCCGCAATAAATTTCATCAGGGCATTATTTCCTTCAGGGGTTCCCGGTGTGTTATTTTGACCGGTAGTATTGAAAAAGGGGGAGGTAGTGTTGTAGTTAATCCAGAACGATCGGCGATGCATTCCGTTAAAGAAGAATGAAAAGTCGAAGGATTTATAGCCGACCGATGCGCCGAAGCCATACTGTATCTCCGGTGTGGTGGGATACCCGATGGGTACCATGTCCCGGTCATTAATGATTCCGTCGCCGTTCATATCCCGGTATTTAATATCACCGGCCATCACCTGCGTGCTGCCGAACTGTGTGGGGGAGTTTGCCACATCCGCCTCGTCAATAAACAACCTCTCGGCAATATAACCGTATTGTTGAGTTGTTGGATTTCCTATGCGTAGCTTCCACCACTCGGTGTCATAGTCATAATCCTCATATTTAGTATATTCGCTCACCGCATATGTGAAGTTCACTCTCGACTGTATCCAGAAGGATTTACCTCCGGCATAGTTATGAGTGATTGAAAAGTCCGTCCCTCTCCCTTTCGCCTCTCCCAGGTTCGCGTTGGGATTGACCCACAGTCCCATTGAATAAGGGATTGTGCGACGTTCCTGCAGAATACTTTTGCGTTTTTCGGTGAAATATTCCCAGATGACATTAAAGTCATCGAGGAGCGTCAGCTCCATGGCGAGGTTTGTCTTGTGCGATACTTCCCATGAGATCTCGGGGTCCGCATATCTTCTTATCACCATTCCGGGGCGTGAATATCCGTCGATCTCATAACCAAACGTGTATCCGCTCCCTCCTGTCAGACTCACGTCCGACAGATACAGAAACCGCTGATCGCTGATGTTGTCGTTGCCCGCCAAACCGTAAGAACCTCGTAACTTCAGTTGAGTCACTGCATGCTTTAACGGAGTGAAAAACGGCTCGTTCGACAACATCCAGCCTGCGCTGATGGAGGGGAAGAATCCCCAGCGATGTCGTTTTGAAAAACGTTCGGAGCCGTTGTAGCCGAAGTTGGCCTCCACAAAGTACTTGCTCCGGTAAGCATAGGAAGCCCTGCCTGCAAGCCCTACGTTCCTGTATGGCAGTGACCCCAGGACGGTATTTACGGCAGCATCGGTGGCCGGAATGGTCCTGTTGCGCATGGTAAAGACCAGTTGAGAGCTGATGTCATGCTCCTCATCGATGTTCTTGCTGTAAACTGCGGAGGATTCAAAATAGGTGGTGTTTATTACCGAAGGGGTCTGGACATAGGATTCCAGGCTCTCCCCGCTGGCATCGGGATTGATGATCTCCACCTTGTAATCACCGGTCAGATAATTATGGCCCGTCAGTTTATAATAGTAGGGAGAATAGGAACGTGAAATCTGGCTCAGCGCTTCCCTCTTCGTGTTGAACAGAGCCCGTACACTTAATCCGTCGATCATAAAGTTCAAGTTCTGCTTTAACTCGATCTGGGCGCCCATGATGGATTTGTTATATTCCCGGTAGCCACGCACCATCTGTGCGTAAGGATTCAGGTACTGACCGTCTTCCGCGTTGCCAAAAAGTGTATGGGTAACGTACTTGTGGTCCTGGTCTATAGGATAGTAGGCGGGGAACAGGACAGGGTTACTCTTCATGATCAGACCATACATGGACGATCCGCTGTTGAGGGGGCCGCTATAGTCTTCAAACGTTCCGTCGAGGCTCACTTTCAGTTCAGTTGTTTTGGAAACGTCGATATTCACGTTCGACCGCAAGGTATATATATCAAGATTGATGTTGTTGTTAAAATTGTTGCGGGGGTCCACCTTCAGGATGCCGCCATCTTTTGTATATGCTGCGGCGACATAATAACGGGCGATATTTCCTCCTCCGCGTATATTTAGATTCACCCGCTGGCTGGTGGAGTAGTCCTTCATCAGTTCCGACTGCCAGTCGGTCACCGGATACAAGAGAGGATACAACCCCCTTTCGGTATTCTCTATTTTATCATCTGAGTAGAGAAGGGGAGCTTTAGGATCACGGGTGATAAACGCTTCATTATGCATTTTCATGTAGGTGATGGGATCGGCCAGCTCAATCTTTTGAGTAGGGTGCGATACGTTATTTTCAATTCGGATGTTTAACTGTGCACGGCCTACTCTTCCCTCTTTTGTTTTTATCAGTATCACGCCGTTGGCACCTCTTGCTCCGTAGAGGGCAGTTGCCGCCGCGTCTTTCATGATGGAGAAGCTTTCTATGTCGTCCGGCTGGATACGGGCCAGTTCTGTCTTGGATATCTCAATATTGTCTACCAGGATAAGTGGATCGACATTATAACCGAAAGTGGTGACCCCGCGGATAAAAAAGTCCGCATTATCCGCACCCGGCTCTCCGGAGGTCTGGTAGGAGATCATTCCTGCAATTTGCCCCGCAAATGACGTGGTCAGGTTGCTCGTGGGCATCTTCAGGTCGGAGGGCTTCACCGTGGAGATGGAAGCGACCACACTCTCTTTTTTCTGGGTGCCGAAAGCAACCACGGTGACTTCATCCAGCATGCTGGTTTCCTCCAACAAAATCACGTTGATTACCGTTTTATCCGGCTCAACGGTGAATTCCTGCGGCACAAAGCCGATGAAGCTGAACCGCAGTTTACTTCCTGTTTGTACATTGGCAAGCACGTAATCGCCATCGATGTCGGTCGATGTTCCCGTGGTAGTCCCCACAACCATGACGGTTACACCCGGAAGAGCATTTCCGTCGGAATCCAGCACCTTTCCCCTTATCGTTAATTGTTGTGCCATTAACGAATGAGAAAGTGCACACAAAACAAATAACATGATTGTTTTTCTCATCTTTATTGATATTTTAACAATTAAATAATGTGGTTTTTTCTATACAGCTGATATCTGATCCTTCCTCAGATATTGTATGCAAGGGCTATGTTTTCAGATCATTTCTTTTGAAGTTTTATGACCTCGCTGCCGGCGAGAAGAAAAGTCCCGGTTCCATAGACCTCCCAACTCTCTGCTGAGAAGTTTTTCTGCGGATCGCCGGCTATCGGCTGTACCCATCCTACGCGGCCCTCTTCATTCACACAACGGATTAAGCCCAGCCATGCTTTCCAGACCACCGGAAGGAAGGTTTCCTTATCAAGCAGCTTATTATTGATTCCCCATGCCAAGGCATAACAAAAGAACCCCGAGCCGCTTACTTCACCACCGGGATAGGATTCCGGATCAAGCAGGCTTGCCCTCCATAGGCCATCTTCCTGTTGAAGAGCCGTTACCCGGTGAGCCATGTCTTTATATAATCCTTCGTAAAAAGGACGTTTGGAATAGTTAGCGGGCAGTTCCTGCAGGATGCGCACCAGGCCGCCCATCACCCAACCGTTGCCCCGCGACCAGAAAATTCTTTTTCCATTCGCCTCGTACATGTCGGAGTCCTCGTTCCCGGGAACATAGCGCAGGTCGCGTGCAAAAAGTCTTTCGTCTTCATTGTACAGCAGATCGTAACATTCCATAAAGTACTTGTCGTTCGCCGTGAAGTAGGAAGGATCATTCAGCGTCTTTCCCAGTTTGACCAATACGGGAGGTGCCATGAAGAGAGCATCACACCACCACCATTTGATTATGTCAATGTCCCCCTTTACCGGATAAGGCTTCTCAATAAAAAGATTGACCGTATTGATAGTGGGCTCGATCATCTCTTTTTTTCTCTGTATCCGGTAAAGGTCAATATATGTCTGGCATATGGCAAGGTCGTCGGCATGGTAAAAACGTTTTCCGGCCTCCCATTGGTTTGTATTTCCCATTCTTAGCAAAGCATCGTGGATCTTGTCAGACCCGGTCGTTTCCCAGGCGGCAAATACACCGGCATAGAAAGCCCCGTTGGTCCAATCTTTTAAGTTATGTTTAGGGTTTTTCAATTGCCAGTCGACGGCTTTGATCATCATTGACTTTATATTTGCCCTATCGCGTTGGGACTCATTTGAATCAGTAGAGCAAGTGGCTGACATAAACAGTAATGCAAGTAATAAGATGTTTTTTTTCATGATTGTTAAATGATTCATTTTTTTAATATAATGTCGTTCTTGTAATAATAGTCTGTTAAATATTTATTTAAACCATTGACAACCAGTGAAAAGCTTTGTGGAACATATGGAAAGTTTAATCCGTTATTAATTACCGAAATAGGAAATCTTTTAAAGCTGTTTCTCAGGCTGATAATGAGACAAGATTTATCCATCGGAGCAAAAGTAAATGTTCCGTATTTTTAATTAAAAAGAATATAGTTGATTTTTACACGGAATCGATTGATTTTTACTATCTTTGCGAAAGTGAGTTCTTTTTGATGACCAAAAATGAATCGTGGTGAAAAGGGAAAAAGAAATACCGGATAAGCGCGATGAGTTGATTAGGGTGTTCTCCGGAATATTGAAAAATAGATCATTCTTGCTAACTTTGCCCTTACATATCACTTAAAATAATTGACAAGATGATTGCGGAACCAACAGAAAAGTTAAACAGGAGGCATACAGGACGCAATGTACAAAGAGTCCGGATGTATTTTGGTGTGAAGCAGGAAGCTTTGGCTGCCGATCTGGGCATTAGTCAGCAGGACGTGTCAAAGATTGAACAGCAGGAAGAAATTGATGAAGGAATGCTTTCTCAGATTGCCGGTGTGTTGGGCGTATCCTCCGAAGTGATTAGAGATTTTGACGTGGAAAGGGCTATTTACAATATAAATAACAGCTATAGTGATGCAACTATTGCTGAAGGAAGTACTGCTGTTGTATTGCAAATAAATCCTATAGAAAAAATTGTGGAATTGTACGAGCGTTTACTGAAAAGTGAAAGAGAAAAAATAGAATTATTAAAAAACAGTAAGTAAAAAACATGTTCGTAATATAATCTATATTATGATTATGGAAAATGAAACCTACACAAAAGCCTTACACATAGGTAGAAAAATTGAGCGGATACGTCGTCTTCGCGGAATGACGCAAGCTGATTTGGGAGACTTATTGGGAGTTACCAAACAGGCTGTTTCTAAAATGGAACAGACTGAAAAAATGGATGCCGGAAAACTAAAACAGGTAGCAGAAGCGTTGGGTGTCACAGAGGAGGGATTGAAAAATTTTACAGAGGAAACCGTCTTATATTGCACAAATAACTTTTATGAAAACTGTCATGTAAGTGCCTCAAACATCGGACCTATTTCCACTGTGGAAAATCTCAATCATTTCTCAATGGAGCAGGCAGTAAAACTATTTGAAGAATTATTAAAGATAGAAAGAGAAAAATTCAAACAGGAAAAAGAGAAACAATAGAGCTCTTTAAAGTCATAAAGTTTTTTTCGGCAACTATATTCCAGGAAAAGCAACAAAATACACTCTCGCCAGGAACGGCAAAATTATCTGGTGTGGTTCCTACTGCCATTGAGATGCCCTTGGTGCCTGCGAGGGTCTTGAATATGATACGAACCGCGGATATGGTTATTTATGGAGAATATTTAGAATAAAGGTGTATTTTCTTTTATCACAGAAAAGCTGGTAGCGTCATAAGGTTTAGTAAGAAAAAATCTTTGTTTTAACTGTAGCGCTCAGATATTAATGATTACAGAACAGTGACCCACTTGGGAGTTATTTCTTTCGAGTCATCTGCATCCAGACTGTTTCATTTTTGGAGTTCTTGAACGTTATATCGTCGGCTTTAAAATAATAGCTGGCAATTGTTCCGGTGATTACCTCCTTATCCTCATTATTTGATGTAAGGGTAACGGTGGGATAGTTGAAGTTGTATGTGTATTTGGCGATGGTGTCGTCTGATCCACTTTTCTGAAGAGTGTATGTACACTCCTTATGGTCGAACTCTATTTTCATGGTATAACCAAATGAAGAGTGACTTTCCCACAAGGTCCAACTTATAAAGGCTCCGGGCCGTGATAAATCGCTTAACATGTTTGGGTTGGGTCGGGAAGCTTCCAGATTTTCTTCCTCTTCATTGTCTTGGCTGCATCCAGTTAAGGTAAGCCCGCCTGCCACGAGGAGTAAAACCATAAAGAACCAGGAGTATTTATTTTTCATGGTATCCGTTTTTTGCCTGCTTATTGTTGCCGTTTTATTGCCAACCACTTTTCTTGTTTTAATCATGGGAACGTTTATTGCCTAACCTCGTATCGTTTTGCAAATGTATGATAATTTAAATAAAACCGGCAAGACCCGTGCAGTTTTTTGTAAGCATAAGACAAAGTCTATGGTTATTTTCGAGTATAAAAGAAAATAGCTACATTTACATCAAATTATTCGAGTATGAAAGAAAATTTTGAGGCTTGCGACTTATTGATATGATGCATGCGGATGAAGATTTGCAACGTGTGATAATGTGATAAAGGGGGTGACGGAAATGTAGAGCCGTATATGCGGCTGGGACCGGAGAATATCATCGGATGACATGCTGGATAGTATGCGCCCGCCCGGCAATGATGGAGGAGTTGAAGCGATTTATTGTGAAGACTTGTTATGACATTTAGTAATATGTAAAGTAAAAATATGGTAATTTGTAAAACAGTATCGTATTAATTTGTAAAATAGCACTTCTTTCGTATATTTGTATCAAAAAACATGCTTTATCTTCCGAGAATAGTAGAATCTGAAATTGGGCAAAAATTGAGGGCCTCTGGTGCTGTATTGATTAAAGGACCAAAATCATGCGGAAAAACAGAAACTGCAAAACAGTTTGCCAAAAGCATTTTACAGGTGGACAGAGATGAACAGGTGCCTGTAATCATGTCGATTGATCCCAAAATGCTATTGGTGGGAGAAACTCCTCGCTTACTGGATGAATGGCAGGAACAACCGAAATTATGGAATTATGTGCGTCATGAAGTAGACGACAGAAAGCAAAAAGGACAATTTATTCTCACCGGGTCGGCAAATCCCGACGAAGAGGTAAGACTGCACAGCGGATCGGGGCGTTTTACAATCGTAGAAATGCAGACAATGTCGTGGCGGGAGATGGGTTATTCGACGGGAGCGGTGAGTATGTCAGGATTATTGCGTGGAGATCGTATCTCTTTTTCGCAGAATGAAATTTCCCTTGAAGTAATCATTGAAAGAATGATGAAGGGAGGCTGGCCCGCCCTCATTGGTGTTCCTCTCGAAGAGGCCCTGTTACTGAACAGGGGGTATGTGGATTTGTTGGCAGATATCGATATGAGCAGGGTTTCAAACAAGAGAAGAGACCCGGGGAAAGTACGAATGCTGCTTCGCTCAATCGCACGAAATGTGTCTACATTGGTGGATAATACCACGTTGGCTAAAGATATGAAAACAGTGGAAGATGCTGATTTATCACGGCCGACGATCATTGATTATCTGGATACATTGTCACGATTGATGATTTTTGAAGAACAACCCGCATTTAATCTGCATATACGATCTGCAAATTCGTTGCGGAAATCTCCAAAGCGGCATTTTTGTGATGTCTCCCTGGCTATAGCCGCGCTTAGATTAACCAAAGAGGCGCTATTGAAAGATCTGAAATATTGTGGGTTCTTGTTTGA
>ENA-UOOI01002863-UOOI01002863.1-fermentation-metagenome-genome-assembly--contig:-NODE-2863-length-13969-cov-25.671410_pt1 | contig 13969 bp, 9 predicted proteins | sample MGYA00245779_ERZ724027 | MGnify/ENA primary metagenome ERZ724027 (study PRJEB28704, sample SAMN03018318) | fermentation metagenome | biome: anthropogenic terrestrial biome; feature: soil; material... | reverse complement strand
GCCGCATAATTCGTTTTTTTCGGAGTGAAATTGCAAACTTCTATTGACACTACCGCGCCCTATCGGAAAGATTTCCGTTCGCAAATGTATTACAAGATTGATGCCGGGATTTTGCAATACGACAGGATAGATATTTCGGCATTTTGGGGCTTCGCGAGTTTACGGGATAGCTGTTTTTCGATTTTGGCGGGGTTGTGCGAACGGGTTGGAAATAGTATACAGAAGAAAGGGAAATCCAATATGAATATAAAGAAAATCACGGCCAACAACACTGAAATTGCGGTTGTAAATAATGATGAGGTTTGTATCTCAGACGTACAATCTGCACTGGACTTCATGATATCAGTCAACCATGAGACAGGGAACCACTCTATAATCATAAACAAAGAAGCGATCGTTGAGGATTTCTTTATCCTAAGCACAAGGCTTGCCGGTGAAATTCTGCAAAAATTTATCACTTACCAGTTTAAGCTTGCGATCGTCGGCGATTTTTCCGGCTACACAAGCAAGCCGCTGAAAGACTTTATCTATGAAAGCAATCATGGAAAAGACATCTTCTTTGTATCTTCTGAAAAAGAGGCTATTGAGAAGCTGGACAAAGCATGAACAAAGTCTTTGGGAATTATGCGTGAGAAATACCGGCTGCCGTTTCTTTCAAATAATCGGAACGTAGAAGATTACTATGGGATACGGCCCCGATCCCAATGCTATTTATCCAGATGAAAAGATTCAGAGAGTGTGCCATATCAAATACGACAGTGTGATTCTTGGCATCTGCTCCGGAGATTCCTTCATGTTGCAGGAAAACGAAAGGATATACCGTTATTATGAATGCCGCCGATCATATAGAAGACTTATCCTGCATGCTGCGTCGGTATTTACTGATAAGGCTGATAACTTTGTTGGGGATTTATGCCTGGAAACAACTGTCGGGATGATGGCTGCGGGGGCTGCTATGACCAGCGGGTAACAGGGAGGCTTATTTCTCCGGGGCTGGCAAGGGACCTCCCGCGGCGGCATGGATGCCTTTCACGGACTGCCGTTCAACAAGCTTTACGCTGATGACGGTATTCTCAGGGATGGCGTCCGGATGTTCGATCTGGTATCTCAAACGCTGCACGGCCCGCTTGCCCAACGCTCCTTTGTCAACATTCACCGTGGTCAATTTGGGATTCACCTTTTCGCACATATCGATATTGTCGAACCCGACGATCGAAATATCTTCCGGCACATTGACGTTCAGAATTTGGAACGCCATCAGGAGCGCAATGGCCGCCCGGTCATTGGAACACACAAAGGCTTGCGGAAGGTTCCGTGAGGTCTTAACCAGCCGGACAATCTTTTGCGTGTCATTGCGCAGCACCGCTTCTTCGATGTCCGACAGAATGGAATACTGCCTGGTGTAGTCATCCAGGGCGGCGGCAGAGAGCTCTGGGCAGTGAAACTTTAGCGCCTCTTTGAACCCGAAAAAACGCTCCTTGATGCTCAGGGAATAGTCTAAATCCCCAAAAAATCCGATCTGTCGGAATCCCTGGTTCAGCAGATAGTTGGTAATGATATAGCCGCCGAGCTTATTGTCGGTCAGGACACTGTCCACCGTGTACATCAGGGAAGCGTGATCAACCAGCACGAGCGGAATTTCATACGCCTGTAGCCTGGCGATATTCCCATCGCTGATTTTCCCAATGACCGCAATGCCTGAAACCCGGTATTTTGCCACGCAGGATGGAACCGTTATCGCCTGGTCGTCGAAAAAATTCATGATTGTGTCGTAGCCGCTTCGTTTTGCCTCTTCCACAAACGAGCACAGCACCTTGGAGTAAAAATTCATATCGTCGGCGTAGAGGTTCTGCATCATAACGCAGAGGTTTGTGTGGGAAAACGTGCGGATAAACTTATTCTTTTTTTCCAGGTACCCCATCTGTTCGGCGGTTTTCAAGATTTTTGCACGCATTTCGTCACTGACGCCCGCTTTATTGTTCAGCGCGAGGGAAACCGCGTTGATGGAGATATTTAGATGGCCTGCAATGTCTTTCATGGTAACCTTCATGGCATGCAGCTCCTTTTCCCGCCGGCGAGCCTCCGGTAAACAGAAATCCTCCTGCGCTCAGCCGACGCCCAGATGCCGGTATAGATCATCTATCGCGATATCGGCACGGCAGATTTTGTCGTCCGCCGCACCGTAATAAATTTCAACCGTACGATTTTCGAAGATACAGCCGCAGGTAAAGACCACATTGCCGAAAAAGCCATTCTTTTCATACTCCGCTTCCGGCTCCAACAGCGGAACTTTTGATTTGGCGATGATTTTCATGGGATCCGCAGCATCCAACAAAAACGCGCCGAGGCAGTACCGGTGGCTCCGGTCCGCTGCGTGATAAATTTTGATCCAGCCTTTTTCCGTAAGGAACGGAGGGGCGCCCCCTCCGATACGCCCGTTTTCCCAATCCGTTTCTGAAACTCCGCAGAAATGCCGGTGGTTCCCCCAATGAATCAGATCCTCCGACTCGGAAAGCCAGATGTCCGGCGTGCCGATGGAACGCGGAACCGGGCGGTTGAAAGCCAGATATTTTCCCCCGATTTTTTTGGGGAAAATGGCGACGTCTTTATTTTCCGGAAGAAAAATCAGCCCTTTGCGCTCAAATGTCCGGAAATCATCGGTCGAAAGGAGCGCCGTAGCGGCGCCGTTCGGAGATACCGCCGTATAATTGATGTAATAGGTTCCGTCAATACAGGTAATCCGCGGGTCCTCCATGCCCCAGCACTCGTTGACCGGATCGGGCAGCAGCATCGGCTTTTCATCCACACGGAAATGGACTCCGTCCCGCGAGCGGGCAATGCGCAGATGGGAAAGGGAGGTCAGACAGACTACGCCGCTGTATGCGTCCTGTCCTCTCGTAATGATTCTCGAGTCGCTAAAATTATAGTCCGGGTATCTGCTTTTTTCAAGAGACACGATCTCGAATTCGGCACGGCCTTCTTTTTCCGTGATCACAGGGAAAGCAATGTAGCCTTCACGGTCACACCGCACGGATTCCGCAACACGGCAGAGCAGAATATATTCGCCGTTGTATTTCGCCGCACCGCAGTTAAATATCCCGTCTACTCGAAAATCCTTATGAGTAGGTTTCACGTCCCGCGTGGTCAGCAGCGGGTTTTCACTCCTGCGCACGGCCGCGCTCCGCGCGGCGGCGGATACGATGAACGGAAAAGCATGGGATCTGGGCATATCTTCCATGTGCAGCACCTTCACTTCAACATAAAGTTGATTCCTTCTTTAAAATATTTGGAGAAACATAAAAATAGAATAATGATCGGCAGAGTTAGCAGGATAGAAGCGGCATACATCGGCCCCGGGATATTGGAGTTCTGATTGAACTGGGTTGAAATCAGAACATTCAGCGTCTGAACGTTAACGTTTGGCGCAATCAGCATATCCCACATTAATTCATTCCAGCGAGTCATAAACACGGACAGAAACACAATGATCGTAATGGATTTTGTGGAGGGCAGGGCGATTTTCTGAACGATTTTGAAGTCGGAAGCCCCGTCGATTTTCGCCGCCTCAAACACCGACTTCGGAATGGTTTTGAAATAGTTCATGTACATAAAGATGCCCCAAACTGAAATCACCAGCGGCAGAATCATCCCGGAGTAATGGTTGGCCAGAGGTTTCACAATCATATAACGGGGCACAAGCAGGATAATGACCGGAAAAAACATCTGAAACAGGAGCGACGCTTCAACGATATTTTTGCCTTTATACTGCATATTGGTCGAGGCGTACCCGGTCAGCAATCCGACCGCAACCGAAATGAGCGCGGTCGGCGCGGATACGATGAAAGAGTTCAGCAGCGCATGGATCCACATAAACGGGTTGGAGGCACCGCCGCGGTTCAGCAGATATTGGTAGCTGCTCAGTGTGAAAGAATGCGGCGCAATGGTCTGGTCCACCTGGTCCCACGGGACCAGCGACTGTATAATCAAATAATAGTATGGAAACAAAGTGACCACCAGCAGAAGCAGAGTCACCACGATAATAACGACCGTACTTGGCCTGATCTTTTTGCGGCTCATGTTTTCTCCTCCTCGTATAATAAGATTTGCAGACGGTTTTAAGAGAGTCTGCTTAGTGCACTTGTTTATCAGCAGGCTTTAAGATGCCCGTGATATAATGCTGTCAGGTCGGCAGGGACAAGCTCTGTTTTCTCCTGTTGAGCCGCGAGGCTACTTCATATAAAGTCTGTTCCCCTGAGCCGGAAGTTAGCTGCAAACTCATTAGCTGTTTGCCGGAGGCAAGACCGCCCTTTTAGCAGTAAGGGATATCGCATTGGCCTTCTCCGGAGTGATTCTAATATGCGAGGTTGCTGATGCTCCGGTTATCATGGGTATCTTAAAGCCTGCCGATCTGAAAATCCCACTGCGGGGAGGTGAGAAAATTGAATCCACTTTACGTTGGCATTGACGTGAGCAGCAAAAACAATGTTGCCTACCTCATGAAACCGGACGGCGCCAAACACAGCAGTTTTTCCGTGCAGAACAATCGCGGAGGTGCTAAACTGATGTCAGAAAGGATTGTGTCGGCACTTACCGCGATGCAGCTCAGCGACGTGGTGATTGGTCTTGAAGCCACTTCCATCTACGGTGACAGTTTGGTGTACGCGCTCCGGGAAGATGGCGGTCTGGGCCAGTTTCAACGTAAGATTCACATTCTCAATCCAAAGCAGGTCAGAAAGTTCAAAGATGCTTATTCGGACCTGCCCAAGAATGATTTTGTGGATGCCTTCGTGATTGCCGACCATCTCAGATTCGGCAGAATTGCGTCGGAGGTCTACATGGACGATTATCGTTACAAAGCACTGCAAACCCTGACCAGGGCTCGTTTTTACGCTGTACAGAATCTGACGAGAGAAAAGCAGCATTTCGCAAACTATCTGTTCATGAAGTGTTCCGGGCTGGCACAGGAAAAAGTGCTTCCCCACAACACAAGCGCCACCACAATCGCTCTGATGGAGCAGTTTGAGACGGTGGATGATTTAGCCTACATAGATCTCAACGAACTGACAGCATTTATCGCCAAATCCGGTCGGGGAAAATTTGCTGATCCGGCGGCTACTGCGAAGGCTGTTCAGGCCGCTGCCAGAGGTTCTTACCGTTTACCTAAAACCGTGAGTGACTCTGTGAATCAGGCCATGTCGGTTTCTATCGCAGCCATGCGGGCTTTGGAAAGCCAGATCAAAACGCTGGACAAGGCTATCGAACAGCAATTTGAGATCATCCCCAACACGCTGACCTCCGTCCCCGGCATTGGCAAGGTATACTCGGCGGGCATTATCGCCGAGGTCGGCGATATCCACCGCTTTCAATCTCAGGCATCCCTTGCCAAGTTTGCCGGCCTCGTCTGGTCCCAACACCAGTCCGGCGACTATGAGGCGGAGGATACCCATTTGATCAAGTCCGGCAACCGGTTCCTTCGGTACTACCTGCTGGAAGCCGCCAACTCCATGAGAAGATGCGACTCGGAGTTTCGACGCTATTACAACCTCAAGTTTAAAGAGGTCAACAAGTTCCAGCACAAACGCGCACTCGCTTTAACTGCCAGAAAACTGGTTCGGTTGGTCTTTCGACTGCTGAAAGACAACCGCCTGTACATTCCACCGGAAGAGTATTAAACTCTAACGGTGTTGTTGCCCTGTTTTTGAAATTGCAGGGGCAGGGCTTGGGTAAGTGTTGTCTTTTTTACGCATTCAGTGCGTTTACGGTGGCTTCCTTATCTGTTTCATTTGCTTTTACCCTCTTGACTTTGTACCATTAGACTTTACCAGCCGAATTTTCCATTGACCCGGTCCATAATCCAGGTGATGATCTGAATGGTCAGGTAAATCTGAATCGCATTGGCGATGGCCATGGCGGCGCCGTAACCCGCGCTGAACCCGACAAAGGAGGTGTTGTAAATTTCCAGCTGCCAGGTTGTGGTGCTCAGGTTCGGTCCTCCGCCGGTCAGTAAAAACGGTTCGGAAAAGATTTGGAATGAGAGTCCCGCCGCCAGAACAATAACGGAAGTGATGGTCGGCGTAATCATAGGAAGCGTGATTTTAAAGAACTTTTTTACTCCGGTGCAGCCATCGAGCAGCGATGCTTCATACACGTCTGCGGGGATGGACTCAATGGCCGAAAGCACAAACAGGGCATAATATCCCGACATCTTCCAGATGATCATCCCGACCAGAATCCAGAAAGCTGCGCCGCTCTGCAGCCAGTTGACGTTGACCCCATAGTGCTCTCTTAAAAAGACGTTCAGCATGGAATTGTAGCTGAATACATATTTGATCATCACGGAAGTTGCCACGCCGGAAGTCAGATAAGGAATAAAGAACAGCGTTGCGGCAATTCCCTTCAGCTTATCGGGGAGCTTGGAAGTCAGCAGAGCGATCCCCACGCCGAACATGAAGCACAAAAGCACGATCGGTACCAAGTAGCGAAAAGAGTTCCAAAACGCCGCCTTCACCTTTTCATCTGTAAACAGGCGGATAAAGTTCTTCCATCCCACAAAATGATAGTCCGGCGACATCAGGTTCCAGTCGGTCAGGGAAAGCCAGACTGCCCACCCGAGCGGGAGTAAAAGAAAAATAGCCGTGTACAGCACATAGGGTGTGTTGAACAGCCAGGCCGTCAGGCTCTCATGGTTTCGCCTCATCTTTTTCGGCGGTCGTGCCGCCGCACTGTTTATCTGCATCCAGGATGCTCCTTTCCGCATGGAAAGAGATATCCCGCCTTCACTCCGCAGTGCGGAAGCAAAATCGGGCCTCTCTGCACTCACATCATCGTATGAGCAGCTCTATCGTTTTTTATTGCAAGCCGCCAGCCGATTTCATGGCCTCAGCCGCTGCGTTCACATAGGAAGTGGAATCAGGGGTGCTCCCGATCCTGGAGCCCGCCACTTTTCCCGTAATGTAAGGGGTAAGCCCCTTTTCGGCAAACGACGTAAGTATATCGGCCATCTTCTCGTGCGCCATGCAAGGGATGCCGTCCGCAACAAAAGCGCTTACGGCTTTCATAGCCGGGTTCTTGTCAAAATAGGCTTTCAGCGCCTCATTCGTTTCCAGGTCGCCTCTTACCGGCAGCATGGTAGTGGCGTCGAGCCAATCCAAATCGAAAGTATCCTTTCCCGCGCCCGTGAACACATATTTCAGGAATTCGACGGCGCCCTTGTGCTGCTCGTCGGAAATATTCTTATTCTTATACAGCACCAGACCCTTGGAATCGGCGAAAGTATAGGGCTTGTCTCCGGCCTTTTCCACCAGCATCGGCCCGAACACATAGTCGCCGTCCAGACCGTACTTTTTACCTGCGGCCGTATTCGGCGCAATATCCCATGGAAGGCCCAGACCCACGACGACTGGAACGGTTTTCTGCTGCCATATTTTCGGAATTTCGCCTGTCAGGAGAGAATCTCCCATGGAGCCGTAAAGGTCGAACACTTTTTTCGCTGCCGTTTGGTCCATGACGAGCTTGTCGCCGTCCACCAATCCTTTGCCGCCGGAAAGCGCTTCGTACTGTGCCTCGAAATCATACCATCTTTCCCACCATGAATCGGGCCTTGTCAGCTCGTACCGGTACATAAAGTGGCTGACTCCCAGCTTGGTGTTCAGGTCGCTCTTTTTGCTGCCGTATGCGTTCAGAAGGGCATTGAAATCGTCCACCGTTTCGGGCACTTTTGCGACGCCGAGCTCTTTCAGCGCCTTGCTGTTGTACGCGTAGCTGATGGGGTTGACATAAAGCGGAATCACGTACTGCGCCCCGTTGACCGCCCATTCGCTCATTGCGCTGTCGATTTTTCGCTCCGCGACGATCGCCTTGAACCAGTCTTCCTGGCTCAGATCATACACGGCCTGCGACGTGGCGAGCGTTGCGCCGAAGCTGCGGCTGATATTTTCCGAAACCGCAGGAACCGCGCCGGTTGCGATCGCGTTTTGAATACCCGCTTCCGAAGACGGCTGCGCCGGCATCTGCTGAACCGCCACCTTAACGGTTTTACCGTCCACAGTGGTGCCCGTCTGGTTGAACTTTCCCGCGTATTTGTTCCAGATGTCGTAATTGTATTGCTCCGGAGCACACCAGAAATTTACGGTGATTTCTCCGCCCGCAGAACCGCCGCCCGCCGAAGGACCCGCCGCAGAAGAACCCGAACCGCCGGAGTTCCCTCCGTTTGAGCAGCCGGCCGCCATGGAGATCAGCATAGAGGCCGCTAGCGCCCATGCCGCTGCTTTGGACTTTTTCATACCTAAAACCTCCCTTTTGTTGGTAACTCTATTATTGAACGAGTTTACTTTAATTTCAATAAATTTTTACTTTAATTTCATGTCTGAACTGCTATCTGCCCATATTACATGCATATATTAAGATTACTTTATGTAAACGTTTGTTGGGCGGCACAGAATTTCATTCGAACGAAAATGAAATTGGAAAAGTGGCAGGCATCCAGCTGGTTTTTACAAACCTGCTCTCTATACTCTACCCATACCCATTATAAAGCCCATTACAGCAATTCCATTGCAATTTGCGAAACATTAATCCACTCGCATAATTAACCGGGAAGGCTGTAGGGCTTACAACCTTGTAAAAAGTGAAGGCCCTGTGCGGGTATCGCCGATGCGGCTTGCAGAACGGCCAGCAAACCTGCGGCAGCCGCGGACAGCCTTGTTTACTTACGACCACATTTTTTAATGCATCTTTTTTTTCACGGTCCCTGAATATCGGCAAAACGGCGGCCAAAGCGTTCCGCTTCGGCCGCCGTTTTACACAGTTTCGTTGTCTTTTACGCGACAGCCGCGACCGCGACGGGCCCCTTCTGGTTTTGAATGTAGAACCCAGATGCGCTGCCGGCTTTGCCGACGGCGGTAACACGGAAATAATAATTGTTCCCGATGTGGTTGACATACGAAACCTTAAAGACTGAAGACGTGCCGGCCCAGAAATTCGGTTTCGCGTTGGCCGTCAGTTTGAATACGTAGGTTTTGCCGGATTTGACCTTGAAATTGCCGTGGGTATCGCTTAAAACATAGGACGGATTCGTCTTGACCGTGGCGACAAGGAGCTTCGTCCCGTTGACATAGACGCCGGCCTGGTCGCCCGGGGCGCCGCTCGCAGTGATCTTGTAAAAGTAATCGTTGTCGGTATGTTTTACAAGCTGCATCGTGAAGATGCCGGGCGTGCCGACGACAAACACCGGGGCCTTGCCGTTCTTGCTCGTAATTTTGAAGGTGTAAGCGCTGTTGACGGAAAGCGGCGCGCCCGTGTCGCTGACGAAGGTTGGATTGCCTGATTTGACCGTGGCGACAAGTAGTTTCGTCCCGTTGACGTAGACGCCGGCCTGCGCATCCGCGGCGCCGATTGCAGTAATTTTATAGAAATAGTCGTTGCCAGACTGCTGCACGAGCTGTACCGTGAAAATGCCTGGTGTGCCGACGACAAAAACAGGGGTCTTGCCGTCTTTGCTCGTGATTTTGAAGGTGTAAGCTCCGTTGACCGAAAGGGCCGAGTTAGTGTCGCTGACAAACGTGACAGGCGCAGTCGGCGGCGCGGAAGGGGGGGTGCCGACGGAAGAATTTCCTCCCGAGGATAACAGCTCCAAGCCATTGACCGCCGCGGACAGGGAGGCGCCTGCCGTATCGATTTCAGGTTGGGCTGCATTCACATTTTCCAAAACCGCTTTCGCATTGTTCAGTGCGTCCGTGAATTTATCCCAGCTGGTATCCGTGTATCTGCCCTTTGTACGGTCCTTGTTAGCATCGTATAATTTTTGCAGCGCGGACTTATCAATAGACGGCGGGTTTCCTATGCCCGGAACAGTCACGGTAAGTTCTTTCGTATCCGCCGTCGTGCCGTCCTTGCTTACAATCAGCACGAGTTTCACATTGGTATCCTCGTCTGGCGGCGTAATGGTGCCATCCAGTGCGATAACGTCCCCGTTGCCGCTGGATTTTATTGAAATGTCATAGCCTTCCACGCTGGGGAGTGTCAATTTAGTTGCGCCTTTAACCGGCGGTTCCAGCGTCGTGATTTCCGAAGCGATTTCTGCCGGAGCCTTTTCAACCTGGAGCTCCTTTCCGTAGACTTCGAACTCATAGATGGAATAGCCCCACCCCGGGTTAGTCGTCTTTGAAGAAATGGTCCGCACATATTTTGCATTGATCGGTGCAAAGATGAATGTCCGATTCGGGGAATTGTTTCCCGTTACAGCTTCGATATCACTCCATGCCATATTATCCATGGAGTATTGAAGCTTAAAATCGATTGGATATGCGCCGCTGTCAAAATACAGAGCGATTGTGCTGAGCGTGTATTCGCCTTGTAGATCAATCTTAAATTCCGATTGCTGAGGTGCTCCGCTCTGTGAGCCCCATCGCGTGGCCCTGTCGCCGTCCACCGCAGCGGACGGAAGGTTGGAGCTTCCGCCGTTGGTTGTCGCCGTAGCCGGCTTATTCAGCGCAGCGTTAGTCAGATCCTGATTGCTGATCGTAACCTGTTTGCTGGCCTCCGCGCCGAATCCGTCTACCGCAGCGGCTGTTACGGTTACGGTCCCGTCTTTGAGCGGAGTCACGACGCCTGTGGAAGAAACCGTCGCTCTATCCGTATCGCTTCCATCCGGATCGGCCACCGACCATTCTACACGGGCATCGGATGCATCGTCAGGAGTTACCGTCGCTCCTAGCTGCAGCGTAACACCCTTGTTCACAATTTTGAATTCGCCAGTTTGCGAAGTAATGTTAACGTCTTGTGCAGGGACCGTGGCCTGAGGTGCCCCAAATACTTGAAATTCTTGAATCCCTATCTGGTAATTTCCCGCTTTTGAGGATTCCATGCGGACGTACTTTGCATCCTTCGTCTGGTCCAACACGATAATTTCAGAATAATCGGTTTTTCCGGTATCGATTTTTGCGCTCCGCGTATATATCGTGTCCCAAGTCAGGCCGTCCTCAGAGGTTTTCAGAACAAACGCCTGTGGCTGATCACCCTCGTACCACCGGATTTTTACGCCTGTTATCGGCACGGATCGTTTCATCTGCAGCTGGAACCACTGGCTGTCGTTGTTGTCGGCCGCGCGCCACATGCTGATAAAATCTTCGTCGATCGCCTGAGCCGGGCTTCTCGCCGAATCGGCCTGGCTCAAAGCCGTGGCGGTTCCGCCATAAGCAAAGCTAACCGTATTTTGGCCGGTCACGGTAATTTCCTTCGTAAGCGGAGTGGGAACCCCTTCTATTTGTGCGGTTACCGTAACGGTGCCGCCTTTTACGCCCAGCAGCAATCCGTTTTGATTGATGCCTGCGGCCGGGTCATAGCCCGAGTCTTCGATGCCCCAGGTGACGGCGCAGGGATTCCCGGCACTGTCTTTGACAGAAAGCTGAAGCGTGCTGCCCTTGACAACTGTAAATTGTCCTGTCGAGCTTTCAATCGCCGAGGCGTCTATTACTTCGACTTCGGCCTCGACGCGCTGGTTGTTAAACCCGATGGTTCCGCCGGCCTTTACCGTACCGGGTTTCCCAAAATCCGACTGATCCATTTTGTCCCACGTGATGGAAACGACGCAACTCCGGTCGGCGCCATCTTCGGAATATGTCGCGGTTGTCCAGCTGGGCAGAACGGGAATTTCACCGGCGACAGTTTTCGCTGAAATCACCGGGACCTGAACGTTACCGCCGTAAACCTTGACCGTCGCCGTCGCCGTAAGATTCGTGTCGGCTACCGTTCCGTTTACAGTCACCGTTCCGGCGTTTGCACACTGGTCGTCGGTTATGGCGTCCCAGCTCACATATGCATCCAGAGAAGCGTCGCTTTTATCTTTTACAGGAACGGATTTTGGCAGATTGGGGTGCGTCCCTTTGATCGTATACACCGTCACGTCGGAATCGGAAGTTGTCTGCAGCCCAGCTTCCCCGTCGGCAATCGCAACCGGGGTACCAAGATCCATGCGCATCCCGTTGTTCATGTAGGTAAAGTCGATCATGGTTGAAGCGGTAAACGTGGATGGCTGTACGCCCTGCGGATAATATTTATCCGGACGGCTCTCCTCTGAGAACTCCACGGATTTTACCACGTTGCGAAGCGCCGCGTTGATGTACTCCTTCCACATCCCCGCGAGCTGCGGGTACTCTTTCTCCCTTTCCAGCAGAGCATAAGCAATGTGACAGCCATCGCCGTATTTATAGAAATCGAATCCGACAAGATCGGCTGAGGAATCGTGCAATTTCAGATAATAATCTACCAGACGGTCGGTCAGATCCTTCGGGAAATCCGCATACAGGGCCGAAGCAATATAATTTGGCACATCTGCCTGCCGGTCATACTCATAATGCAGACCGCTGTCGGTAAAACAGAAATTGTAAATTTTGTCGCTGGAATCGCCAGGGCTCGGGGTGAAGAACCACTGTCTCGCATTTTCACTCATCTGGTTCTGAAGGTTTTCCCACATTGAGATATCATCGTATTTCCCAAGCACCTGACATATTTTAATCGCGTAGTTTACATCACTGTACCACTGCATGACAAAGGAAATATCTTTTTCATCCTGGTAGACCCGTCCTCCGATTCCCCAGTGCGGGTTGTTATATCTCCACTGCAGATATTTTTTGATTTTCGGATACAACTCGTTCAGCTCTTGATTGTCGGGTTTGTTTTCATAGCAGACCCAAACCATGTGTGCTTTTTGGGAGGGAAGAGATTCCCCGGACAAAATCCCGTTGTCGTCAATGGAATTGATAAAGCCTTCCGCGGCGCTCCACGCAATGTCCGGCTCAACATAGGCCATTTGCTGAATATCAAACATTGATTCCCACGCGCAGCTGTTGGGGGCGCCGCTGGTACCGGACGTGTACATCGAGGCCTTCCCGAGGGTAATCTGATAATAATCGTACCCGGTTTCCGGGGTGGGTTCCAAAATATTCTGGTAGTTGAAGGCCCATGCGGCATAGAAAGAGCGGCGGTGCTGTTCGGGAGTGACCCCTTTTGCATCCACGCCCTGGATGCCCCAGACGGTGGGCGCCGGCACTTTGCCGAGCTTTCCGTCCCAATACGTTTTGGTCGCCGCCAGCTTATCCGACAATTTTCCGCTTACCGCGGTATTCGCCCTGCTGATCACTGTGCTGGAAGAACTGTCGTCGACCTTCGCGGCCAACGTAAGTGAAAAAGCCACTTTTGCCGCATCATCGGTAAACGGAATCGAAACGGCCCAATTTTTTCCGCTCACTTCCGGCCTTATCGTTTCTTTCACCGATGAATCCTCATTCAGCAGCATAACTTTATAAACAAAGTAGTAACCGTCGGAATTTATTAATATTGAATTATCGGAGAGGACAGTCATTCCGTCAATCGCGGCCGACATCGTCATCGTTTTCCCGCTTACGCCGCTTGCTTCCACGTATCGGACAAATGTGTTTTTGTCGACGAAGAATTCCGTCATTTCCACAGTCCCATCCGAACCGTAGGACGCATTCGCCGTCAGTTTGTACGGATACCACGCAGTGGAGATACTTACGGCATCCCGAGCGCTCTGCCCCGTGGCGGACATCTGGATTTTTTGCAGGTTGGTCAATTCCCTGACTCCATTGACAAAAAGGCCGAGATTGAGGTTCATGCCTCCGTCATAACTTGGACGACTCCCCGGATTAACCACCATGCGGCTTTCCGGATAGCTTAACCATCTCCATTGATCAGCATCGGAATTTACAATGCTGTCGCTGTCAAACGCGGGATCGCCTGACAGCTTCACATTGCCGACATATTCGGCCCGATCCGGCGAAGCAGCGCTGGCGCTAAGCGGCGTTAATGCGAGCATGCTCGGAAGCAGTACTGCCAGACACACGATCAAAGTGAGTACTCTTTTCATTTTCATCATGAAAGCTCCCCTCTATAATAAGCGTATTGTAAAGTTAAATGAAAGTTGAGGACTCGTCAGCCCTTCTGGTACAAT
>ENA-UOOI01002862-UOOI01002862.1-fermentation-metagenome-genome-assembly--contig:-NODE-2862-length-13972-cov-2.753180_pt1 | contig 13972 bp, 14 predicted proteins | sample MGYA00245779_ERZ724027 | MGnify/ENA primary metagenome ERZ724027 (study PRJEB28704, sample SAMN03018318) | fermentation metagenome | biome: anthropogenic terrestrial biome; feature: soil; material... | reverse complement strand
CTCCAGAACATTGACCGCCGGATCATCTATGTCCTGCTCATTCTAGCAACGGCAATACCGATGATCAAACCTTTCGGTATTCCGATTTCCACTGGCGCTCAGGCTGAGAAGTTCTTTCACATCATGGACGCGATTCCAGCTGGTGAAAAAGTGCTTTTCTCGATGGACTACGATCCCAGTGGTGGCCCCGACATCCACCCGCAAGCTACTGCCGTTATGCAGCACATGATGGATAAGGGTGTTAACGTGGTTTTCATCGCCTTCTGGGAAGGAGGGCCCATGTTAGCTGAGCAGCTGATTCAAGTTTACGAGGCGCAGGGTTACGAGTATGGCGTGCATTTCGCTAATCTCGGCTATATTCCCGGTGGGGAATCAGCCATTAAGCGTTTTGGCGAGGATGTCATGGGCCAGGCCACCAAGGACTTCCATAATAACGCCACCAGCTCTCTATCCATCATGAAGGGGATTAAGGATACGCGCGACTTTGCCGCGGTTATCGACTTTTCCGCCGGTAATCCTGGTATCCAGGAGTGGGTGCGCCAAGTGCAGGGCTCGTTAGACATCAACTTCTTAGCAGCCTGTGTAACCGTTAGTGTTCCTCAGACAATGCCTTTCGTGAACGCTGGGCAGGTCAAGGCTCTCTTGGGTGGTATGCGCGGCGCTGCTGAATACGAAACCGTCATGGGTAAACCGGGTCCCTCTGTTGCTAAGATGGACGCCCAGTCCCTGGGTCACTTGCTCATTATTGCTTTCATAATCGTTGGCAACGTGGCCTACTTCTTAGATAAGAGGGCCAAGTGAGCAAAAAACCGGCATTACGAGATAAGGAGGTGAGAGGATGAATATTTCTACAGATATCTGGGTGTGGATCGGGGCGCTAGGTACCATTGCCATGTTCTCCTTCATTTTCAAAGAGAACCCCATATATCGTTGGTGCGAGCATCTCTATGTGGGCGCGGCTGCTGGTTACGCCATCAGTGTCAACGTCAAGTCCATCGTAGACAAGGCCTTCACACCGCTCTTCCAAGATGGCAAGCTCATCATACTGATACCAATAATCTTCGGCATTCTACTATACGCCCGTTTCATTAAAGGATTTGCTTGGCTTAGCCGGTGGCCCATGTCATTCTTAGTTGGCGTCGGGTCCGGTTTAGCCATTTACGGTGTTGTCAACTCGCAGCTACTCGCACAGGTCAAAGCCACGTTATTGCCGCTGAACAGTGTCGATAACGTGATCATGGTCTTCGGTGTGCTCTCGATCTTGTTATATTTCTTCTTCTCCATGGAACACAAAGGCGTCGTCAAGCATGGCGCTAGCGTAGGTAGATGGATCATGATGATTACCTTTGGTGTATCTTTCGGTAGCGTGGTCATGAGCCGTATTTCCCTACTGCTCGGTTCTTTAGAGACGCTTCTCGGTAACTGGCTCGGCCTGTTATAGTGACTACTTAGAAGGGCTGCTGTAACACAGCCGGAGGGCTGCGGGGTGTTTGCTGTAAGCACAATAGGGGCTTGCTCCTGTGCTCTAAGCAACACCCCGCAGCCCTTTTTTGCGTGCTCGCGGGTAGGATCATGGCCCTGATTGACAGTCTCCCCTTTCCTGGCTTTCTCTTCGCAGCAATATTGTTATACTATAAGAGACAAGACTTAGGAGAGGGTGGAAAGCTGGTGCCAGAAAAGATATTGATCGTGGAAGATGATGAATCCATTTCCGAGTTGATAGCCTATAATCTCAAGCAGGCGGGTTACGCAGTGCTCACGGCTTTTGATGGCGAATCGGGCTTGGCCCTGGCTTTGCAGGAAGAGCCGCATCTGGTTTTGCTGGATATCATGCTGCCAGGTATTGACGGCTGGGAGGTCTGTCGTCGGCTACGGCAGGCTAGCGACGTGCCTATTCTTTTTCTTACGGCAAAAGACGCCGAGTTTGACCGGGTCCTCGGCTTGGAATTAGGCGCGGACGACTATGTAACCAAGCCCTTCAGTCCGCGCGAGTTGGTGGCCCGGGTAAAGGCGATCTTGCGGCGCGTTAGTCGACCATCTGAAGTTGAACAAATGACTATTGGGCCGGTCACCATTGATTTCCGCAGCCACCAGGTTACCCTAGAAGGGGAGACGCTTAACTTAACGCCAATGGAATACCAATTGTTGCGCATACTGGCTATGAACCCGGGCCAGGTATTCAGCCGGGAGGAGTTACTCTCCGAGGTGTGGGGAGAAGACTTCTTCGGCGACCAGCGCACGGTCGATGTCCATGTTAGCCATTTGCGTGAGAAGCTGGGGAAAGCGAGTGATCTAGTGCATACCGCGCGCGGATTTGGCTACAAGCTGAAGGAGTGACAAGAAGTGCAAAGCAGTATCCGCGCCCGCCTGACAGTCATACTGACCTGCCTGCTGCTCGGTAGTGCGCTGCTGCAGGGCCTGTTACTATCAACGCAGATTAGCTCTCGCTTTTTGCGTGCCACGCGTACTCAGCTTTTGGCGCAAGCGCGACAAGTCGCTCTGGCCCTCAGTTCACAGGCCACTGATCAGGGTCAGTTGTTGGAGCAGCTAGCGGCAGCCGGCGAAGTCCGCATTACTCTTTTTGACCCGGCGGGCGAAGTGCTGCAGGATTCGGATTTGGCTGCTGATGACCCCGCATTAAGCCAGGCCCAGGCCCGCCCGGAAGTAATAAATGCTTTGAGTCAGGGAGAGGGCTGGAATGTACGCCAGAGTGAGGCTACCCAGCAGAACACCATATATGTAGCTGTGCTTGCTGACCTGCCCGACGGGGGCACCGTTGTCCGTTTGGCCTTACCCCTAGTACAGGTGCAAGAGGCTTCAGCCACGCACTGGCTGACGGTTGGCTCCTCCTTCTTGCTGGTAGCGTTTCTCGCTATTTGGGTAGCCATTTGGTTAGCGAGAGATTTGACTCGTCCTATCGAGCAAATGACGCAAGCGGCGCAGCGCATCGCAGCAGGTGACTTAAGCCAACACGTGGTGGTTAATCGGCAGGACGAGCTGGGTATCTTAGTCGACAGCTTTAACCGCCTAGCAGACACAAATCAGCAACGTTACCAAGAGATTGTCGCTTCCAAGGCCCAGTTTGAGACCGTAATCCAAAATACAGTGAGTGGTATCTTCTTGCTTGACGCTAAGGGAACCGTCTTTCTGTCAAACCCCAGGGCGGGGCAAGTGCTCGGTTTTGACCCAGTGGAAGATGTGCCAGATCATTTCAGTCGCTTGACGACCGATCCGAACTTGTGCCTAGCGCTAAACGAGGCTCTATCTGGGCAACAACCCTATGAGAAAACAGTAACTATTTCTATACCGGCACAACGGGTGATTGAGCTACATGTGGTGCCTATAGCAGCCAGCGAGCGCTCTGTTGCCGTATTCTACGACATAAGCGAAGCCAGTCGCTTAGCGAGCATTCGGGCAGATCTAGTGGCTAATGTGTCCCATGAACTAAAAACCCCGGTAACATCAATTCATGGTTTTGCTGAGACCATACTGGATGAGGGGCTAGTTTCGGATCCTAATGGGCGTCGCTTTGTAGAGATAATCTACCGGGAATCCTGGCGTTTAATGCGGCTAGTGAATGATTTATTGGATTTATCTTATCTGGAGCTTGACCCTAACGCCATCGAAACGCAGCCGGTGGATCTTGTGGAGATTCTAAAAGATGTGGTAGAGCGAGATGCGCAGCAGGCAGCAGATAAACAGATTGAGCTGAAACTAGTAATCGGGGTGCAATCAGCCATTACTTTAGGCGATCAATATCGGCTCAGTCAGGCTGTAGATAACCTGATTGGTAACGCTATCAAGTATACTGCGCCTGGGGGAGAAATCCGGGTGAACCTTCAGTATGAAAAGAACGGTTTCCAGATTGCAGTGCGTGATACCGGCGTGGGTATTGAGCCAGAGCATCTGGGGCGCATTTTCGAGCGGTTCTATCGGACTGATAAGGCCCGGAGTCGCCAACATGGCGGGACCGGCCTGGGCCTTTCCATCGTCAAACACATCGTGGAGTTACATGGTGGCCAAGTATGGGTAGAAAGCAAGGTTGGCGTAGGCTCTGTTTTTTATGTTCAGCTGCCAGCTAGGCAGGAAAAGGTGGCCAAGACGCATAATTAGAATGACGAGGTGAGATAGATGAAACAGCGGTTATCTCTAGTCATTTGTTGTGTTGTGCTGCTTTTATCGCTGGGTGTAAATGTCTGGCTCCTGCGAGAGAACCGGCAGCTGTTAGCGGCATGGCAGCCCGTTGACCAAGCTTCATTGCAGGTGCACGTAACGGGCGCTGTTGCCAGCCCGGGTGTCTATACTTTAGCTAAGGGCGCTCGTATTGACGATGCCTTGGCCATGGCCGGTGGAACCTTGCCCGAGGCCCTTTTGCAGGGGCTTAATCTGGCCAAACCGGTTTTCGACGGTGAGCAAGTCCATGTGGCGCAAGCGATGCCTGCCTTAGGAACAGACAGCAATACTAACCCGTTTCAGGCTGCGCAAACTACTGGGCTCATCAATATAAATACGGCTTCCGCGGCAGAACTGGAAACATTGCCGGGCATAGGCCCAGTTAAGGCGCAGGCCATTATTGATTACCGCCAGCAAAACGGTGCTTTTGCCCGCACTGAAGACTTGACCAAAGTCTCTGGTATCGGGCCTAAAACCTTTGATAAACTGAAACACCTTATAACAGTCTGATTTCCTGTTGCTAATATCAACCTCTAGCTATTAGCTTCTTATGCCGGCCTCCTCATCGGGTTATACTAACCCCGACGAGGAGGTGTTTTTTATGTCAGAAGTACAGGCAGCAACCCCAGCTGAGCTTAAAGCCATCGCGGAAGAATGCAGCGAGTTTAGCACCCTTTATGAGTCAGGAGGGCAAATGACCTATGCCGTAGGTGGCGAAGGAGATAGGCGTTGCGATTTCTGCATCCATTGGCAAGGTGGGGAGTGCGATATCTATCAGCGGGAAAAACAAGAATAGTAACTGCCGGCCCAGGGTGTTTCACGGGAATGCCCTGGGTCAGCCGTATTTTGTCTCGCACCCCTTGCTTTCCCTTTTTTCCCCCTCCAGCGCATAGCTCCTTGCCCAGAGCGGAGAGAATAAAAGGGAAGTATTAAGGAGGATGGTTATGCTTAAGAGGAGCATTGCCTTGGCTATGGTCTTTCTTCTAGCCATGCTAATTGCCGTACCAACTGAAGCAGTTGGCGAACGTAATCTATATTGGGGTAACAGTGGAGAAGATGTGCGTTTGGTGCAGGTCAAGCTGATCAACTGGGGCTACCTCAGCGGCGGAGCTGATGGCGTATATGGTGCCGACACTTTTGCGGCAGTGCAGCTGTTTCAGCGACGTAATGGCTTAGCTGTAACTGGCAACGTAGACGATGCCACTTTCAGGGCTTTGGGATTTACCCCGAAGGCGAATGTAGCGGCTACAAGCCCAGTGAATAAGACACCAGCAACCCAGTCCCCCGGTACGGTCAATGCTAATGACCTCCACTTATTGGCCAAAGCCGTTTATAGCGAGGCACGGGGAGAACCCTTTGAGGGACAAGTAGCCGTGGCTGCTGTAGTCTTAAATCGGGTGCGCAGCCCGCTATTCCCAAACACCGTTGCTGGGGTTATCTTTGAACCACTAGCTTTTACGGCAGTAGCCGATGGGCAGTTCTATCTGGCCCCCAATGACGAGGCCTACCGGGCGGCGCAGTTGGCGCTTGATGGCTGGGATCCCACAGGAGGAGCCACTTCAACCCGGCAACCGCTTCATCCCCTTGGATCTGGTCCCGACCTTACATCATGACCATCGGCAGTCATCGCTTCTTACGCTAGAGCGGTCAGCAAAGAAAGGAGGCAACAGGTATGCGCATCACCCCCCGGGGGTTACGCTGGATAGCCCTGGTACTTGTGCTGGCGCTAGGTGTTAGCATTTGGTGGGGCGTCAGCCAGCTACGGCTGCACAAGAGTTTTGCTGTTAGGCTCGAGAACAACTATCAGCGGGCCTTTCATGAATTGGTGTGGCATATTCAGACGGTAGAAAACGAACTAGCGAAACTGAGTGCTGCCGGTACGGCGGAGCAAGAGACGGAGAAGCTGGCTACAGTTTGGCGACAGCTCTATGCTGCTCAGGAAAAGGTGGGCCAACTCCCTCTGGGGCTGGTGCCCTTGGAAAATACGGAAGCCTATCTTGCCTCCGTTGGCGACCAGGTTTTCGGATTGGTAAAACGGGGCACGGGGCTGAGCCCTGCTGATAGGGCACAGGTCGATAACATCCAGCAGGGCGCGGCCAAACTGGCAGGTGAATTAGCAGCGCTACAACAGACAGTGCTCACTAGCAATCTGCGTTGGACCGATGTGGAGTTTGTCATTGCCAAGGCACGCAATCAAAACCAAGTGCGCGACAACACCGTAATTAACGGGCTGAGCTTAGTTAACAAACAAGTGCAGGAGTATCCCGAAGTTCAATTTGACCAGCGCATTGGCGTTTTAACCCCGACGCCCCGGCTTGTAGGCGAGAAGGTGACGGAGCAGGAGGCGGCAGCTCATGCTCTGTGGTTCCTAGCCCCGGGTAACGAATCTGCCTACAAAGTAGAATCGGCAGAACTAACCGGCGGTACCATACCCGTCTATAACTTCGTCGCAGCCAGCCAACCGGATAACACTCGGCGCATCAACATAGCTGTAACAGAAAACCTGGGGCGAGTGCTGTGGATGCTTGATAGCCGCCAGCCCGGTGCCACGGGTGCTTTGCCTGCCGAGGCGCTGGAACAGCAAGCCGCCAATTTCTTGCGGCGCCGTGGTTTTAAGAACATGCGCCTAGTGGGCCAACACGAATATCAAGGGGCCATGCTTTTCGCTTATGTCTTTGAACAGGATGGCGTGTTGATTTACCCCGATTTGCTGCGTGTGCGTGTGGCTAGAGACGACGGCAGTATTATTGGTTTCGAAGGTAATGGTTATACAGCATGGCATCGGGAACGAAAGTTGGCTAGCCCCAAAATAGACAGGCAAGAAGCCCACGAGGCTTTGGCTAAAGGGCTGGAGTTGATCGGCCCCGCCCAGCTTGCTGTCATCTTCAACGCCCGGGCAGAAGAGACTTTAGTGTATGAGTTCCCGGTAAAACGGGGCAGCGATACCTTCTTGGTCTACGTCGATGCCCAGACGGGAGAAGAATTGCAGATCGTGCGCCTGGAGTCAACAGATCTACCCAAACAAGCCATGTCTCTTGGCCAATAGGGATGCCAATCGTGGGCCAGGGGGACGGCACATCTGGTCTACCGAAGGTGGACCTTGATGTGCGTCCCCCTGGCCCACCCTGCCCGCAGCTGATGAAATCAGCGCGGGCCCCCCTGCGTAGCAGGACTTCCTTCAAGCCACGCTGAATCTATCAGGTAATAAGCCTGGAGATGAGCGTGGCTAATTTATGCTTTATACTAGAGCGCCCGCCCGCCACGCTCCCAGGCAAGCGCGAGGTGTTTGCCATGCATCGCCCCTTGGTAGTCATCGCAATTGGCTTTGGTGCCGGGATTATCTTGGCCGCTTGGCAAGGCTTATGGGCCTTTGCCTTGCTGGCTTCTCTGTGCATTGCCTGTTTACTATGGCAACAGCGCCCCAAACCGCTTTTACTGGCACTGATCGCAGCAGTCTGTGGGCTCCTTTGGCTGCAGTTGCGCACCCCAGTTTGGCCTGGTGCCTACGAATCGTATCAGGCCGATGTGCGCATTATCACTGCCGAGGCTACGGCTAATTCAACCCAGCTCACAGTGCAAGTGCTGAGCTTGGCCGGGCAGCCCTTACCCTGGTGGAACCCAGTCAAGGCACGGCTAACTCTCACCCAAGCCAATATCTTAGCCCCCGGTGATCAACTAAGCGGGCAGATTAACTGGCGCGCGCCGAGCCAGCCTTTGAACCCAGGCGAATTCAACTACGCTGCTTACTTAAATCGGCAAGGCATATTGGCTAGTGGCTTTATCAATGACGTAAACACCCTAGAGCATACCTTGGCTGCTCGCAAACCCTGGCCCTTGCGCGATTGGTTATTGGCTCGTGCTGCCCGGCTAACTGGTGCTAGTGGGGAGCTACTAGGCACTCTAACCCTCGGCACTAAGCCGGGGACTTGGGCCGAAAGCTGGCGGCAAACTGGGTTAGCCCATGTGCTCTCCATTTCCGGCTTTCATATTGGTTTAGTTCTGCTGGCCCTTTTGGGATTACTTAAGCTATGTCGTCTATCCATTAATCAGGCAAACCTGATTGCCGCAATTTGCTTGTTGCTCTACGGTTATGTTTTAGGGCCTAAGCCAGCAGTCTGGCGAGCCATTATCATGGCGCTCATAGGCATGTTAGCAGTGGCTACCCGCCGTATGCGCGATTGGCCCAGCGCTATTGCTGCGGCTGCCATCCTCTTACTGCTGTATAATCCGAACTTCCTCTGGGATGCTGGCTGGCAGCTGTCATTTGCGGCTACCATCGGCATATTAGCGCTCTCGCCTTTAATAAGAGAACGTTTACCGCTTCTGCCCTGGAAACTTGATTGGCTTATCAGTGCCAGTTTGGCGGCCCAGTTGGCTACGTTGCCTCTTGTGCTGCATCATTTTTACTTACTAACGCCCCTGAGCCTTATATTCAATATCATCCTCACCCCGCTACTGCCAGCAGCGTTAATCACGGGCCTTCTTTACCTTTTGCTACCGGCAATAGGTGGACTAATGCTGCCTTTCCTGGATTTCTTCTACTCGACTCTGCTGCGTTTAGTTGACTGGTTCGCCAGCTGGCCACTCGCTAGCTTTAGCCCTGGCGCGCCGCCGCTAGTGCTATTGCTCGCGTATATTGTCCTTTTGGTGCTTTTGTTTTCACAACGCAATCATTGGCGCCCTTATGTGGCAACGGCGCTTGTTATTAGCTGCGCCTTACTATTCATGTGGCAACCGCTAGAGCGTTTGGTCAGTAATACCTACGATTTCTGTGTTCTAAGCGTAGGGCAGGGCTCTGCCAGCGCGTTGCATCTTCCTGGCGGTGATGCTATCCTTTTCGATGTCGGGGGAGGAAATGATGCAGTTGGGCGACAGGTTATCGTCCCCTACCTGCGTTATCGAGGCACCTGGAAAATCGACGCCATCTACCTATCGCATTTACATGACGATCATATTGTCGGGCTAAGCGATGTCTTGGCTGCTTTTCCAGTGAGCGCCCTTTATGTACCGGCCACCAGTGCGCAGACCCCAGCTTATGCCGAGCTGACTACGATTCTGCAGGACTACGATGTGCAGATTCACCATTGGACCTTGGGCGATACCCAGCTGCATGGGGCACTACAGGTGGCTGCCCTTAATCCACTACCAGGCCCCGCTGAAGATGAGAATGAAGATTCCCTGGTGCTGGCCTTAGAATGGCCCAATCTAAGCGTTTTAGTGCCAGGAGATATCGGGGCGCGCGAGGCGGATTTGCTGCAGTATTTGCCCCTGCAGCCAGATGTGTTACTCGTGCCCCATCATGGCAGCGCGAACAGTAGCAGTGAAGCGTTCCTACGTGTATTGCGCCCCCAGCATGCCATTATCTCCACGGGACGGAACCTCTATGGCCACCCCGCGCCAGCCACCCTCGGGCGCCTAGCCCGCTATGGCCAGCAGATCTGGCGCACCGATCAGCATGGGGCTATTACCATACTCAATAACCATCACGGCCACCGCATTATCCCCTTCCTACAACCGTAGGGCCTGTAGGGGCGATTTGCAATCGCCCACGACCCACAAAACGCACCTACAACCTACAAAACCCGCTTTCATATGTTACTATAGATAAAAGGGGGATGAATCAATGGCCAGAGCTTTAGATAATTATAAGAACCTAGTGCGCGAGGTTAAAAATGGCCACATAGCGCCCCTCTATTTCTTCTATGGCCCCGAGCAAGTATTGGCCCAATATGTCGTTGGTGTTTTACGGGAGGCTTTGATTGCTCCTGGTATGGAGGAGCTTAACTTTGTGCAGCTCGATGGGCAAAAAGCGCAGGAGACAGAGATGGTGCAGGCTGTTGAGACTCCGCCTATGTTTGGAGCTAAGCGGCTCGTCGTCATTGACCAGCCGGCTTTTGTTAAGCCCAAGAAAGGGGCTGTTTATGAGCAATGGGAGGCGCTACTAGATAATTGGCCTCCCTATACATGCGCTATTCTGCTCGCGGCCGATGTCGATAAGCGGCTGCGCGCCTTCAAACATCTCGTAGAAAGAACAGCCAGCTACGAGTTTCCCGCCTTAACCAGCGCCGAGGCCAGTTCCTGGGTGGAGGATCACCTGCGTCGCGGCCAGGTCAGCTTCCCTGGGGGCACTGGCCGCTTTGTCGTTGCCCGCTGTGGCGCGGATCTAGAGCTATTGCGCCTGGAAGTAGAGAAAATGGTCAGCTATGCCGCGGGGCAACCCCTCAGCCAAGCCGACCTGGAACTCCTAGTGCGCAATGATGCCGAGACTAATATTTTTGACTTTGTTGATGCCATCGGGCTCCAAAACCTGAACCAGGCTTGGGCCTTGTTAGCAGATTTGTTGGCAGAAGGCAGCGAACCCGTTTACCTCATTTCCATGATCGCTAGGCAACTGCGCCTGCTACTGATTGCTCGCCATGCCCTCGACGAAGGCCTCAGCCAGCAGCAAGCTGCTGGGCAACTTGGCATTCACCCTTTCCCTGCTGGTAAGTGCGTGCAACAGGCGAGAAGCTGGACGGCTCCCAAGCTGCAAACGGCCATGCTAGCTTGCCTTCAGGCCGACGAAAACATTAAGACCGGTGCCTTGAGGGGAGAAAGCGCCCTAAATCAGCTTCTGCTTTCACTCAGACAAGTACAATAGGGGCGAGCAGGACCACGACCTTTATCAGTCGTCCTCCCGTCCCTGTAAAATATTTGCAGGCGAAAACTCCGTCCCCCTGTCCTACCGATATTTGTTCACCAAGGCCCGCAGTTTCTCAAAATCCGCCTCCGACACTTTGGCCATTACAATGGCGTCCAAATTACGATAAGCCTGGCGACTGCCTTGCTTATATAATTGAAATACCTCCAGCATCTCGCTTGGAGAAAACTTGGTTAGCAGCTTGAGGACCATCATTTTTTCTTGCCAAGTTAGTTTGCCGAGAAACATCTGCAAAGTCAATTGGGCTTCGGCCGCTGTGACTTTGACCACTTTCTCTTGCGGCACTAAGGGAACTCCTGTCGGCGCTTGGATAATATCAGGCATGACATCCTGGTGTCCCCAGCGGGCAGGCCGCGCGCGGAATGGTTGCTCATTGGTCGCTTCAGTGTCAATGGGGAAATTGCTTTCGTCCATTGCGTCCTGGCCCAAATCAGGTTCTGCATGATAGGTGATGTCCGGTGATGATAAATGTTCGCGGGGATCGTCAAGGCTAGCGGCAGGGTTTCTCGTCCAGGGGCTCTGCTTTGCTAGAACATAAATCAATCCTACCATGAGCATTGCTCCTAACCACCATTTATGCCGATTGGCTACGTTCCGCATTTACAACCCTCCCAAACTTCACCAGTTATTCTGTCCTAGGGGCCATAATGTTTATGCGAGCGCGGACGATATTTCGCGCCAGGGTGGTAATATCAGTGCACGCCAAAAAGCCCCAGGAAACTAACCTGGGGCCGTTCGTGCTAAGTTATGTGCAGGTGCCCTCTTATCTTGCTATTGGGCGGCTACTTTGTTTAACTGCTTTGTTAAACGAGATTTCTTACGAGCTGCAGTGTTGCGATGCATAACACCCTTACTCACAGCCCGATCTATGCGGCAAATTGCCAAACGCAACTGTTGCTCGGCGTTATCACCATTTTCTACGGCCCGATGAAAACCGCGCACAGCAGAACGAACCGTCGATTTAACGTGACGATTACGCTGAGAGCGCTTAGCTGCGATTTTAATTCGCTTTTCGGCAGATCTACTGTTAGCCAAAAGACTCACCTCCTTGGCCATTCTATCATGGCAAGCGATGCTTATGCAACCAGACAACGGCCAAGCTCTCTGCTACGTCGGGAATATAGCAGGAACTGAGCGGACAGACTAAAATTGTCCATCAAATTTTAACAAAAAACCGAGGAGGTAGCAAGATGCTTGGAGCAATTATTCGTTTTGTAGTGTCCGCGTTAGTCATTATGTTTATCGGTTTTCTGCTCCCAGGCGTACAAGTGGCCAACTTTACCACGGCATTAATCACTGCCTTAGTAATCGCTGCATTGGGCTGGTTGGCTGAAGCGCTACTGGGTGATCGCATTTCACCTCGTAGTCGGGGCTGGGTTGGCTTTTTTACAGCCGCTGTCGTCATTTACATCACTGGCATGTTGGTGCCCGGTTTTAAGGTCGGTGTAATTGGTGCCCTGCTCGCATCCTTTGTCATTGGCCTCATTGATGCCATAGTGCCTACTGAAATTCGCTAGTGAAACCGAGTAGCGAGGTGTTGCGGCAGTATGCTTCGGTGCATACCGACTTAGCCCTAGAGGCTCACGCAGCTGCCGTTAAGACCGATTGGGACCGGCAAGGGGTACATGTCGAAACCGAGGATTTCCCGGGCGGCACCGTTTCACGAGTGCAGGTACTCGATGCTCGCGGTGCCGCCCGCATGGGAAAACCCCCAGGTAACTATATTACCATCGAAGCCCCTGGACTGCGCGAACATGACGTAGAACTGCGGGAGCAAGTAAGCCAGGTGCTGGCCCGCGAAGTGGCCTCCCTGCTGCCGCAGCAAGACAAATCGGGTGCAACTCTGGTAGTCGGCCTTGGCAACTGGCATGTTACTCCCGATTCCTTGGGCCCGCTAGTGATCGAGGAGCTGCTTGTTACCCGCCACCTCTTTGAGTATGCACCCGAACATGTCGATGACGGCATGCGCTCTGTCTGTGCTATCGCCCCCGGCGTGCTCGGCATTACCGGAATTGAAACCGGCGACGTTATCTCTGGCGTAGTGCAGAAAGTGCAGCCAAATGCTATTATCGCTGTGGATGCCCTGGCTGCCCGGAGCATAGATAGACTGGGCACCACTATTCAGATAGCGGATACCGGTATCAGCCCCGGCTCTGGTGTGGGCAACAAGCGCCATGCCCTTAATCGGGAAACCCTCGGCGTGCCCGTCATTGCCATAGGAACACCATCTGTTGTCTATGCCAACACCATTGTACTTGATGCTATGCAGAAGCTGACTGAAAGCGTGCGCGAGGCCGCCGGCGCTCAAGCAAATGTGGGGGGCCTATGGCGCAATTCCTCACTAGAGGAGCAGGGGCAGCTAGTGCATGAGGTGCTGAGTCCCTTCTGGGGCAACTTAGTAGTCGCCCCTAAAGAGTGCGACGAACAGATTCGTCAGCTAAGTAAGGTCATCGCTGGTGGACTAAACGTTGCCCTGCAACCTGGCTTGGCAACAAGCGATACCCTGAGATACTTACAGTAATTCCAGTAATTCCACGGCTCTGGGCAAAAGCATGCCAGGAGCCGTTTTTTACGATAAAATAGAGTCAGCGCTTGCCTACATTATCAGGCCACACGCGCGCGAGTAGGACCACGACCTTTATCAGCAATCTGCAAGCGCAACACCTACTTGGCAATCTTCCAGGCAGCTGAATTTGTAAAAGAGCAGTTCAATCCCGTTATGGAACTACCGGTTCAGATCACTTGCCAATTCTCCCACCGGAATAAGCAATGCAGGCAGGAGAAATGCTTGTTCACGCCAACCCGCCACGGTTGCATTCGGCCGGTGTAGTAGGCCGGCCCGCTAAAAGAGACTCACGGGGCTAGTTTACTAATTCTGTATCGCAGCAGGAAGGATTCCTAGGAAAGGTGTCGAATATATGAAAAAATAGGTTTATGGAGGGATGAAAATGGATAACCTAAACAGCGGTTACTCCAATTACGTGGAGTGTGCAGTCAGTATGTATGATTTTTCGCTGCAGTTTGGGCTTAAGCTGCCTACTCATGAGGATGATCAATGGCTTCCTCTGGCACAGATTTTGATGAGTCCCCAGCACGTAA
>ENA-UOOI01002861-UOOI01002861.1-fermentation-metagenome-genome-assembly--contig:-NODE-2861-length-13973-cov-24.021339_pt1 | contig 13973 bp, 15 predicted proteins | sample MGYA00245779_ERZ724027 | MGnify/ENA primary metagenome ERZ724027 (study PRJEB28704, sample SAMN03018318) | fermentation metagenome | biome: anthropogenic terrestrial biome; feature: soil... | reverse complement strand
GCGGACAACCCATCGCCACCATCTACTCCCCTGAGTTGTTAAATGCCCAGCAGGAACTGATTGAGGCGGTAAAAATGAAAGACCTTCAGCCTGCACTATTACAGGCAGTACGGGAAAAAATGCGGCTATGGAAGCTGACGGATGAACAGATTGCGCGCATTGAACAATCGGGCGAGGTCTCTCCGCTGATCAATGTGACTGCCACCACAAGTGGAGTCGTGATGGCAAAGAAAGTGAACCAGGGTGACTATGTAAATACCGGTACTGTGCTCTTTGATGTAGCCAACTTATCACAGGTCTGGGCCCTGTTCGATGCGTACGAATCGGACCTCCCTTTCCTGAAAGTGGGCGACCGGCTGGAATATACACTCCAGTCGTTGCCAGGCAAAACATTCTCGGGAAAAATCTCCTTTATCAATCCTATCCTCGATCCGTCCACGCGGACAGCAAAGGTGCGGGTAGAGACAGCCAACCCCCGCATGGAACTGAAACCGGAGATGTATGCCAATGCCTTCATCCGTGCACCGCTGAAACAATATAACAATGAAATTGTTGTACCCAAGTCAGCTATTCTTTGGACCGGGAAACGATCCATCGTCTATGTGAAGCAGCCGGATACGGAAACGCCGGCGTTCCTGCTCCGGGAAATAGAAGTTGGGCCATCGCTGGGAGATGCCTACGTGGTTCTGTCCGGCCTCAACGAGGGGGATGAAATCGTGACTAACGGCACCTTTACCATCGATGCCAGTGCTCAACTGGCTGGAAAACGAAGCATGATGAACGATGAAGCGGGCCGGGCCGTTACGGGGCATGAAGGACATACAATGAATGGATCCACTCCTGCAACCACGGCACCAGCTACGGGTTATGAGGGTCACAACATGCAGGCCGCCGCTTCGGGCAGTGAACATGCGATGCTGGCGGTGCAGGGATTGTGTGAAATGTGTAAAGATCGTATAGAAAAAGCTGCGAAATCAGTTATTGGAGTTAATACTGCCAGTTGGAATTTAAATACAAAACAACTACATCTTGATTTTGATCCGGCCAAAACATCGGTCGATGCTGTTAGCAAAGCCATTGCCAAAGCCGGGCACGATACCGATAAATACAAAGCAGACAAGGCTACATATGATGCGTTACCTTCTTGCTGCAAGTACAGAGATTAATAATCAGATTTACAAACCAAAAAGTGAAAACAAAAATGAAAACAAAAATTTTAGTGACATTTGCACTGAGCGGATTATTGTTCATTTCCTGCAATTCAGGAACCTCCAAAGAAAATAAAACGGAGAGAGAGCACATAGAGATGACACCCGGAACGGTCAACGAAGAGCATGCCATGCTTGGCGTAAAGGGAAGTTGTGAAATGTGCAAGGATCGTATCGAGAAGGCAGCAAAGAGTGTGGAAAACGTCACTTTTGCAAGCTGGGATATGGAAAAGCAAGAACTCCATCTGAATTTTGATCCCGACAAAACCAGTATTGAGACTATCAGTAAGGCTATTGCCGCAGCTGGACACGATACCGACAAGGACAAAGCACCTGACGAGGTCTATAACGCTTTGCCCGCTTGTTGCAAATACAGGGAACCGTGAGAAACGGGATTAATCGTTGTAAAAACACCCGGTTTTGCAAAACGCTGCAAAATCGGGTGTTTTGGTTTCCGGTTAACTGTTTTATTTTTCTTACATTTGTAGACAATTAAAATCACGAAATAATGAAAAACTCTTTTTTGCTGGTTCTCATGCCGGCCCTATTGTTGAATCTTTCCGCTTGTTCGGAACAAAAAAAAAGCGATCCGAAAAATGATAAATGGACACTGGTCTGGGAAGACGATTTCAAAGGGAAACAACTGGATACTACCCAATGGACTAAAATTCCCCGGGGAAAAAGCGATTGGAACAATTACATGAGCGATTATGACGGACTGTATGTTATGAAAGACGGTAACCTGGTGCTGAGGGGTATCCAGAACCACGTTTTACCCAATGATACGGCTCCTTTTCTGACGGGCGGGGTTTATACCAAAGACAAACGGACATTCGGACTGGGCCGTTTGGAAATAAAGGCAAAATTAAATCCCGCTAAAGGAGCCTGGCCTGCATTCTGGATGCTTCCGAAAGAAGGGAAATGGCCCGATGGAGGTGAAATAGACATTATGGAAAGGTTAAGCCACGACAAGCTTATTTATCAAACCGTACATTCCAGGTATACACAAACCGACAGTTTACGGGTTAATCCGCCAGCCAGTTCCATTGTGGGTATGAATCCCGATACCTACAACGTATACGCCCTTGAAAAATACCCGGACAGCCTGGTTTTCTATGTGAACGGCACCCGGACAAAAAATTATCCGCGGATTACAACTTCTCAGGAAGGGCAATTTCCATTTGCTGACCAGGAGTTCTACCTGTTGCTCGACATGCAGCTGGGCGGCAGTTGGGTAGGGGCTGTCAATCCGGCGGAGCTACCCGTAGAGATGTATATCGACTGGGTACGCTATTACGAGCCTAAGAAAAATTAAGCCGTTACTTATACACGGGACTGACCCATTGTTCTTTCGGCCGGTATTTGCTTTCGGCCGCCCATCGGATTCCCCTCTTTTGAATCTCCAGGGCCTGCGGAACGTTAAAGTCACTCATTACGTGCCCCAGGGAGGAGTAAAAAACTCGTCCGGTTCCGTAGTACTTTTTCCACGCGACAGGAACAACACATCCATCAATCCATGAGGAATGCTCTCCAGTAAAAGTCGTTGTGGCAAGCACTTTCACGTTGGGATCGACGTGTACGAAATACTGTTCGGAGTGCATGTCAAAATCGTTCAATCCCCGGGTAACTTCATCCTTATGATCGGTAATCTTCACCCGGTAATCGATAATTCCGCCGGGATGAGCCACCCATTGTCCGCCAACCATAAACTGATATTCCGTATTTTCCCGGAAAGAATCCCCGATTCCTCCGTGCCATCCGGCAAAACCGCATCCTGCCTTAACAGCTTCCAGCAGCCCTTTTTCCTGCTCCTGCGTTATTTTGGCCATCGTGACAACCTGAACGATAAGATCAAGGGACTCCATCAGTTCCTTGTCGGCATACGTATCCAGTTTATCGGAAACAATTACCTCCGCACCTTCAGCTCGGAGCCACGGCACGAAGATGTCGACGGACTGCCGGGGTTCATGGCCATCCCAGCCCCCATAAACATACAAAACTTTCTTGCCTTTTAAAACCGTGCTCTCCCTCTCCGCATTGAGGATCATTCCCTGTGCAAGTACATTCTCAGGCAGTAAAACAGATCCGGCTCCCAGCGCAACGGATGCCTGGATAAATTTGCGACGCGATAACTTTTTCATATTTTCAGGTATTTAGGGGAAACGAATGGTTAAACAGTCTTTCCTCAGCCAATCTCTCGTATCGGGTACCGGAACGGCCGTAGTTGACATACGGATAAATGCTGATGCCGCCGCGGGGAGTAAAAACTCCGGTAACTTCAATATACTTCGGATCCATCAACCCGATGAGGTCTTTCATAATGATGTTGACACAATCCTCGTGAAAAGCACCGTGATTGCGAAAACTGAACAGATAGATCTTTAACGATTTGCTCTCTACCATTTTTACGTCGGGAATATAATCGATCCGTATGGTGGCGAAGTCGGGTTGTCCTGTTATGGGACATAAACTCGTGAACTCGGGACAATCAAAGGTAACCCAGTAATCGTTACTTTGGTGCTTGTTTTCAAAAGCTTCCAATACCTCGGGAGCGTAATCTTGCTTGTATGCTGTTTTTTTGCCGAGAAGGCTTAAGTTTTCGGTTTGAGACATAATTTCAATTGTAAGTCGATTATTCTTCAAATATAATACGAAAAAAAATACAAATAAAATATTCTCCTGTTTTTCTGTAGAAGAGAAAATCCGATCCGCCGTTCTCCTATTATTTAAGCGTTTCTGATAATACGGTCACTTCATGAGTCCCGCAATAATGTTAATGGTAAGAGCCACAACAAAAGTGTTGAACAAAAAAGACAGGACTCCATGCACCAGTGCAATACGGCGTATTCTCTTCGAAACAATAGAAACATCGGAAACCTGAAAGGTAGAGCCCATCACAAAAGAGAAATACGCAAAGTCCATATAATCGGGGTTTTTCTCTGAAGGAAAGTCCAGACCTCCCGTAAATCGTTCGCCTTTAATTCCCGTTCCATTGTAATATTCATGAGCGTAATGAAAGACATAAATCGTATGCATCATCGCCCAACTCAAAAGGATACCAGCCACATTAAGAGGAACGAAAAAAGGGTTTTCCATGAATGTTTGATCCTTGGACATCATCAACAACAGAACGATAAAAATATTGGTAAAAGAAGAGATGATCACCATGAAGAACACAAATATTGTACTCCCGTCATCTTCCACCGCTTTTTTCTTAATCTGATCTACCTGACGCAAAAAGATAACCATCCAACTGAGGATTAGAAAAACACACGAAAAAATAATCCAGGCAATCATTAAGCGAAAAAGAACGGGGACCTCTCTTTCTATCAGAAAAAAGGCACCACCGGTAATGAACAAACTGATCAAAAACCGAGTAATATGAGTAATTTCCAAGAAAAAGCTTACGAATTTACAGGCTGGTTTCATGGCGCATTTTTGTGTACACGGTAAGTTTTACTTTCTATCCGCAAGATATTCCTGTAATCCCCGGTTGCGTAACTTACATGCGGGGCAGTGTCCGCACCCCCCGGCTTTAATTCCGTTGTAGCAAGTAAGTGTTTCATTTTTTACGATATCAAAGACCCCAAGATCGTCGGCAAGGGCCCATACTTTTGCTTTATCCCGGTGCATCAGTGGGGTGTGGATGACAAAATGCTTATCCATAGCAAGGTTTATCGTTGCGTTTAACGAATGGATAAACGTGTCCCTGCAATCGGGGTATCCGCTGTAATCAGCCTCGGAAACGCCTGTTACCAGATGCTTGATGTTTTTTGCATAAGCGACAGCTGCCGCAAATGTGATAAATAACATGTTTCGTCCCGGCACAAACGTATTGGGATATGAACCGGCAGGTTGTTCTTCATCCATAACAATGGACGCGTCTGTTAACGAATTGGGCGATAGGTGGGAGATAACGGAAGCATCGAGCAGCTGAAACGACACACCGGCTATTTCGGCAATGTTCCGGGCAACCTCTACTTCCAGCGAATGCCGTTGTCCGTAGGAAAAGCACAACGCTTCAACGTTTCTAAAAGTTTGTTTTGCCCAAAACAGGCAGGTGGTAGAATCTTGTCCTCCTGAAAAAAGGACAAGTGCATCTTCATTTTTGTAATCTGTCATTTTTAGTAGGGTTTCTTTTCATTCTTACATCAAAACCGGCGCCTCTCCCTTTTCAAATTTAACGGCCGGAGAATTGGAAATGTCTTTTTTGAAGGATTGTATGGCGTCATCATTCATTTCCGTCAACTGAACAACCACCCTGTTCTCAAAAACGTCGGCACCGGCACCGGCAAAACGGGTTAGAAAGGGATGGTCGGCCGGGACGGACGAATTGCTGAGGAACTGGTCGAGACGATCCATCACCTGCATCATTTCACGGTAAGAATAGGTACAGGGTTCAGTCAGAAAATCATCAGTTCCAAGAATCGAGGCTAATACCGGACGGTACTGTTCCGGATTCCCCACCACACAGATCACAAATTTTCCATCGTTGTCGATAAAAGAGCCACCGTAGTATGGAGGGTAGTCGGTTGCTGCCGGTTCCTCCATTTCCCAGTTGGGGCTGAAGGACGACATTAATTTGTCGTGAAGGTTTTTCGAAAGTTGCTCCGTTTTTTCAACAGTTGTCTTAGGAGGCTGTTGAATACCGCCGGCAGCTTCTTTCGCTTGTCGGTTACAGGCCGCTCCCGTTAACAGGACTACGGCAAGAATAACGATTGTGGAAATGTTTTGTTTCATATTTTTAATAACACTTTTCTTGCACTTTTGTTTCAATAGCCTATTCTCAATTATTCAGCCACGTTTTTTATAACTCAATACCGCCCACGTATTGAAGAACACCGCAAACCCGGTTAGCCACATCAACGGCTTAAAAAGATCGGGCAATGCACTGCCCTTCAGATATACGAGCCGCATGATCTCGATGAAGTAGGTGAGGGGATTGGCATAAGCGACAGCCTGTGCCCACCCGGGCATGGCGGAAACAGGGGTGAACATCCCGCTGAGCAGGATAATGATCAGAATAAAAAACATAACCAGAAACATCGACTGCTGTAACGTGTCGGAATAGTTGGAAATGATGATTCCCAATCCGGTAATCCCCAGCAGGAAAACAACGGCGGAGATATACAGCGTGGCAAAACTTCCCGACGGAAGCAATCCGTAAATCACCCACGTGACCAAGAACGACAGGGTCAGGATAACAAGCCCGATAATCCAGTACGGAATAAGCTTTGCCAGAATAAAATTAAATTTACTCACCGGCGTGGCGTTGATCTGCTGGATGGTGCCGGTCTCTTTTTCAATCACGATGTTCAGTGAAGGCAAAATACCGCATATCAGCGTCATCATGAGCACAATAAACGCCGGCAGCATAAAGGTTTTGTAATCGAGGCGTTTGTTGTAACGGTAATCGGTTACGGCATCAATGTGCGATGCATCCGACAGTTCGGATGCCGGAAAGAGTTCAGTACGAAGTTCCTGCGAATAATCATTGATAATCTGCGTCAGGTAATTGTTCCCCAACAACCCCTGTGTACTGTTTACAGCGTTTGCTGAAATCATTACCTTAGCACGTCGCTCCTTCACCATATCGGTGTCGAATGAAGCGGGAATTTCCAAGACAATATCCGCCTTTTCTTTCTCTATATCGCTAATGGCATCGTTGTAACGGGTGGATACACCCGTAAGAATAAAATAAGCTGATGCATCTATTTTGTTTATCAACCGTTGGGAGTAGACACTTCTGGCATTGTCCACCACGTGGATTTGTATGTTCTTCACTTCAAAATTAATCGCCCACGGAAAGATCAACAGTACCAAAACCGGATACAGCACGATCATCTTGGGTATAATCGCATTCCTGCTGATCTGCTTGAACTCTTTCTCAATGAGGTATTTAAGTTGACTCATGTTGTTTTAATTGTTTAAAGTCGGTTTTTGATTTTCGCAATGCTTGCCCCGATAAGAAAAACAACCATCCCGGCAAGGATACCTACTTCTTTTGCCACATGGGTAAATCCCAGTCCTTCGATCATCACCTTTTTCACCGCAGCAATGTACCAACGTGCAGGTACAACCGATGATGCCCATTGCAACGGTTCAGGCATATTGTCAATGGGGAAAATCATTCCTGACAGGATCAAAGTAGGCATCATCAGTCCTATTCCCGAGATAAGCACAGCGGTTACCTGTGTTTGTACGAGGGTAGAAATAAGCAAACCCAGAGAGAGCGCCAGGAAAATGAAAAGAACCGATACGGCAATCAGCAGGGCCAAATTTCCCTGGATAGGAACATCCAACACAAAATAAGACAACAACAGGATGGTAATCAGGTTGATGAACGAGAGTGCCAAGTAAGGGACCGTTTTAGAAATCAGTACCGTTCCCGGTTTTAGCGGCGATGCCAGGAGTACTTCCATCGTACCGCGCTCCTTTTCCCGGACGATGGAGATCGAGGTCATGATGGCACAGATTATCATCAGCACCAATCCCATGATTCCGGGCACAAAAGTGTATGCCGATTTCATTTCGGGATTGTAAAGCAGTTTATTCTCCACTTCAATCCGATAAGGAATGTGGGGGCGATATTCGCTAACGATTGCCGTCACGTAGTTCGCGACAATGGTTCCCGTATTTGGATTGGATGCGTCGGCAATGATCTGCAGTTGAGCTTTCTTTGAATGGACAAGGTTCTCGTTGAAATTTTGTTCGTACACGATAGCCACATCCGTTTCCCCCCGTTGCAGCAATTTGTTTATCTCATCGGGCGAATACACGTATCCCTGCATATGGAAATAGGGATTCGCCGCAAGGCGTTCGGTAATATCGCGTGTGGCGGCATCTTGTGCCGGATCGAAAACCACGGTACGGATATGCTGTACTTCCATATTGATAGCGAATCCGAACAACAAAATCTGCACAACAGGCATCCCCAGGAGGATCAGCATGGTACGCCCGTCACGGAGTATATGGTAGAATTCCTTATGTACGAAAGAGAGAAATTGCTTCATATCAATTGTTTATTATCCATTATCCATTCTTGTCGCTTTTCTGGCCAACTTCCGGAATACCTCATCCATGCTTTCCGCCTGATGAATTTCCTTGAGGTTGCCGGGGCTGTCCAACGTTTCAATTCTTCCGTCGACCATTATCGATACTCGGTGACAATATTCGGCTTCATCCATGTAGTGCGTGGTTACAAAAACCGTGATCCCACGGTCGGAAGCTTCGTAAATCATTTCCCAGAACTGGCGCCGCATGGCCGGATCGACTCCGCCGGTAGGTTCATCAAGAAAAACAATTTGAGGCGTGTGAAAAACAGCTACCGAAAAAGCGAGTTTCTGCTTCCAACCCAACGGCAGGGATTTAACCAAAGTGTTTCGTTCACTTTCGAACCTCAACCGGTGAAGCAATTCATCCGTTTTTTCTTTTATCTCTTTGTCTGTCAACCCGTAAATCCCACCAAAAAGGCGTATATTCTCCCATACTTTCAGGTCTTCGTACAACGAAAACCGCTGACTCATATATCCGATGCTGCGTTTTATCTTCTCGTTTTCTTTCAGGATATCGTATCCGGCCACCGTCCCTTTTCCTGATGTAGGCTTGCTGATCCCGCACAGCATCTGCATGGCAGTGGTCTTCCCAGCGCCGTTAGCACCCAGAAAACCAAATACTTCCCCTTTGCGGACATCGAAGGAGATACGGTCAACAGCGGTGAAGTTGCCAAACTTTTTCGTCAATCCCGAGACATTTATTACAATATCACTTTCCATTCTTCACGTTTCACTTGTCAACGCCATGAAACAATCCTCCACAGTCGGCGTCGTAACATTGATCTGCACTTTTGAATACCCTTTTTCTTTTAGATAGTATTGAAGCCCGGCGACCGGTAAATCCGGCTGAACGGTAACATGGTGTTCATTTCCGAACGCAAAGCAGGTTTTCACCTTTGGATGCGCCCGTAAATCGTGCAACGATGCCGATAAATTTTCAGTTTGTACCGTCCACAAGGTTTCTGTATAACGGTTTATGATGTTTTGCGGCGTATCGGTAGCGATAAAGCTTCCTTCGCGCATTAACGCAATGCGGTCGCATAGGCTTGCCTCGTCCATATATGCCGTGGAAACCAAAACGGTTATCCCTTCGGATTTCAACCGCTCCAGCATATCCCAGAATTCTTTCCGGGAAACAGGGTCCACACCGGTTGTGGGTTCGTCAAGAATCAGTACTCCGGGTTTGTGTATCAACGCGCAACTGAGAGCAAGTTTCTGTTTCATCCCGCCCGACAATGCTCCCGCCCGGCGTTTCTTAAAAGGTTCAATCTGTTGGTAAATATCCTTGATAAGCGGGTAGTTCTCCTCCAGGGTGGTATTGAAAACGGTGGCAAAAAACTTGAGGTTTTCTTCCACGCTCAAATCCGGATAAAGCGAAAACCTCCCCGGCATATATCCGATTATGCAACGAATTTTCCGGAAATCTTTGACTAAGTCCCATCCATTTATTCCGGCAGATCCGCTATCAGGCAACAACAATGAGGCTAGAATGCGAAAAAGGGTGGTTTTCCCCGAACCGTCGGGCCCGATCACACCAAAGATTTCTCCGTCGTTTACCGAAAAGGAAAGGTCGTTTAACGCGGTTACCTTCCCGTACGTTTTATGCAAATTTGTTGCCGTAATCATGGCCTTCCCTCCAGGTTCCGGAATTTAACTTCTCCGTACATGCCAATTTTAAGAAAACCGTCGTTCTTTACAGCAATTTTTATCGCATACACCAGGTTTGCCCGTTCATTTTTGGTTTGAATCGTTTTGGGCGTGAATTCCGATTTTCCGGATATCCACGACACGGTACCGGGGTATGATTTCATGTCACCCTCTCCGGCATCCACACGTACGGTCACGGAATCGTTAAGTTTTATGCCAGATAGCTGATCGCTGGTGATGTAGGCACGTAGGTACATATTGTCGATGTCGGCGATTTTGAAAAGCGGTGATCCCGTACCGGCAAGCTCACCCCGTTCGGCGTATTTGTTGAGCACTACACCCGAAGCAGGGCTTTTTATGGTGCATTTTTTCAACAAATCATCCAATTGCGCTACCTGAATCTGCAAGGCGGAGCTTTGTGCGTATATATTCTCGCTGCTCTTTTGTAAGGTGGAGGTTTGGGCCGACAATTGTTTTTGTAAAACTTCAATTTGCGCGTTTATGTCGTCCAGTTGCTTTTTATTTGCTGCGTTTGCCTCAATCAGGTTCTGCGTACGGGTGTGCTCCCGTTGCAACGTTTGAATTTGTTTCTCAATGGCAGCTGTTTGCGCACCGATATTTGGACGTTGCACCCGGACACCCTGTATGTTTGACTCCAAGCTCATTTTTTGTAGAAAAAGTTGCACGGTGTCTATCTGCCCCACAACTTCTCCGGCTTGTAGTGTTTGTCCTTCTGCAATGTCCAGCGACAGAATTTCACCGCTTCCCTGCGCCGACACAATAATTTCTGTGGCCTCGAACGATCCGGTGGCGTCGTAGTCGCTGTCATTGCCTGAACAGGAAGCAAGAAGAAAAAGTATAACCGGAAAAATAAAAAGTTTTGTTGGCTTCATATTGTTGCTGTTTATATTGATTTTCAATTTAAATTCGTTGTGAATTTTAACTTGTAAACCGACATCAGGTATTGAATTTCGTGCAGCGATTTTGCCTGCCTGGCAGCTTCCAGAGCGTTGATCTCCTGCAGTAAATCAGAAACCGTCAGCGTTCCGTTCTCCACTTTTGCTTCCGCAGCGTCTTTTATTTGCTTTCTCAGCCGGATAATCTCGTCATCATCCTGCATGGTTTGACGGTATTTTTTTATTTCGTTTTGCTGTTGCGGAAGCTGCACGTTCAGGTTATAGAGAAAGGTCTCACGCTCTGAATCGAGCGTCAGTTTTTGCTGTTCAATGCTTTTTTTCTCTTGTTTGTAGGTATACAGGCTGCCGAGATTCCACGAGAAACTCACTCCTCCAATCACATACGGTTTAAATTTATTTTCAAACATGTTCAATGCCGGCTTTCCGTATCCGCCCTGGGCAAACGCACTGATAACAGGCCTGTTCCTGGCGTTCAGGGCTGTTTTTTGTGAATTCAGCAGGTTTTCCTGAGCCGTAAAAAACCGCAGCTCGGGACGGTCAATAACCACATGATCAGGCACTTCAGCTACCGGTGGTTTTACAAAAACGGTTTTCGGGTCTATACGGTGTCCGGTTAAAACAGAAAGGATCTTGATATAACTGTCCAACGCCGATTCCATTTGAATGCGTTGCTGGTTTGTTTTTAGTTGCTCCACTTTTACGGCGCTTAAATCGGCATCGTTGGCCACACCGTTTAACACGTAGCTTTGCACTTTCTCTAAGTTTCGCTGCAACTCTTTTTCCAGGATACCCTGTTGCGTCAATTGTTCGTTAAGCAGTAAAATACCAAAAAAAACCTGATTGACCCGTTCCTGAAGCGAATAGATTTCGGTTTCAAGTTTTTGTTTCTCCACTTCGGCATTGGCGACGATCATCTCTTTTTGCGCTGAAACCTTTCCACCATCCCAGATAAGCTGATTCAATTGGCCATAGACCTGATACTGGTCTTTATCGGGAATAGGAATCTCAAGAGGAGGAAAATTAGAAGGCAACTCCAGATCAATCCTTGTAACATCGCTTTGCCATGTTGCTTTTGCATTCAGGGAAAGTTGCGGGTAATAGGCTCTGTTAGCGTTTTCCAAATTAAAACTCCTGATATTTTCAATGACATTAAACCGTGCAATTGCTGGATAATTTTCGCGAGCCATCCCCTGACAATCTTCGATAGTGAGGGATTGTGCATTAACTGTGAACACGGGTATAAAAAACAGCGGTATAAATAATGTAAATCTTCTGTATTTCATTGCTGAGATTGTTTTAAGATGGCAAAAATCCATTCAGGGATCAATTTTTCCCTGTTTTCGATAAATTGTAAAAAATCTTCTTCTTTCACCATTCCTGAAGTGATAAACAGGGGTTTGGCGATAAAGGGAAAGATGGTCAGGCTGACGATATTCATGATAAAGTCAGGTGTGGAAATGGCAAAACCGTTATGTTGAAGCTGCTCGTCTATGGTTGGCTGGGATATTGTCCGCGCCTGCTGTAAAATGGGGTTAAATATATTTTCATTATTTCTTAGTTCGTTGAGCACGAAAATGGGCAGCTCTTCATTTTCTATTAACAATTTCGTGTAATTCTTGACAAGAAGCCTGATTTTCTCATCCAGAGAAATATCTCTATCCGATAAAACGGGCATCATCAAGCCGAAAAGAGCTTCAAATTTTTCCTTCAAAACCTGTTTGAACAGATTTTCCTTGCTGCCGAAGTAGTAATTGACCAATGCCAGGTTTATTCCGGCTTCCTCCGCGATGTCCCGCGTCTTGGTCGCCGCATACCCTTTTTGGGTGAATATTTTTCTCGCAGCTGCTGCTATTTTCTGTTCCGTAGTCAAGTCTTCCATTTTCAGGTTTATTTTTTTGATGCAAAAGTATACAATCCCCATTTATTAAACAAGTGTTTTAAACATTTGTTTAAAACACATTTTGGTTTTTTTCTCGTATCTTTTTTCCGTTATTCGTTATCTTTGCGGTAAATTGACTAAAAATGAAGGCTATTCTAACCCTATTTTCCCTTTTTCTTTTTGCAATCTCTTTTACGGGATGCTCCAAGAACGATCCGAGCATAAACGCCACCCGGCTGAGAATAAAACTTACGGATGCTCCCGTATTACTGATATCGGAATTTAACGTAGACATTCAGAAAATTGAAATCTCTACTACCGACAACACCACCAGCGATGAAAAATGGACGACCCTTGATTTCCAGGGAGGGGTTTACAACGTTCTTCCGCTTTCGAACGGAAAATCAAAACAGATTATCGATCAGTTTTTCCCGGCAGGAGTTTTGCGAAAAATAAAAATAACGTTTGGAAACAATTCAAAGATTAAAACAGACACAGGGGAAAAAGACCTTATTTTGGATTCCGAGATTAAAGACGGTATTGTTGTGGAGGTCAATGAGAACCTCTATGCCAATTACATCACCAGCATAATGATTGATATCAATGCAGCCCTTTCGTTCTACGAATCCAACGGGAATTATTTTCTTAAACCGGTATTGCGTATTTTCCCAGAAGCGTTTGGCGGGTCGTTAAAAGGGTATGCCCTGCCCGTGGAAGCCATGCCTATCGTCAAAATCGTAAAAGACAAGGATACGCTATTCACCATACCCGAAAAATCCGATGGGATGTTTCTTTTTAAAGGCTTGAAAGCAGGTGAATGGGAAATTGCCGTTTTATCAGCTTCGAGCCTGGGTTACCGGGATACACTTTTTGTGGATTCCGTATTTGTCGGCAAAACACGGGAGTTAAAATCGAAGATTGTCCTAAAAAAATAAACGTTTTGTCATACAAATTTCTTTTTTTTAATCTTCCGGGTTAAAAAGCAAGTTGTTTTTTTGTATTTCTTAAGCACAACTGTACAACAAAGGCAAGAGATGGGGTGTTTTATTGGTACACTCGAAAAATGGGTCATATTAAGAAAGAAAAAGTTTAACTAAAACATCAAATTTTATGAGAAAAGAATTTTTTAAACACATCCTATCAGCATTGCCCATTCTGGCATTGTTGTTTTTTGCTACAAGCTGTGCAAATGAAAACGAAGGGTTGTCCGGCGGAAAAGCTCAAATTCAGTTTAAACTGACCGATGCCCCATCATTAGATTACGCCA
>ENA-UOOI01002859-UOOI01002859.1-fermentation-metagenome-genome-assembly--contig:-NODE-2859-length-13979-cov-3.568084_pt1 | contig 13979 bp, 10 predicted proteins | sample MGYA00245779_ERZ724027 | MGnify/ENA primary metagenome ERZ724027 (study PRJEB28704, sample SAMN03018318) | fermentation metagenome | biome: anthropogenic terrestrial biome; feature: soil; material... | reverse complement strand
ATGGGACGAACCGCAAAAAAGATCGGTGCAAACACGTTCCAGTTTTTTACCCGCAACCCCCGCGGCGGAAAAGCGAAGAAACTGGATCCCGAAGATATTCAAAATTATCTCCTTTTTTCAAAAGAGAACGGGATTGGACCAATTCTGGCTCATGCGCCCTATACGCTGAATGTGTGTTCCGCTCAAGAGAAAACGCGCGAGTTTGCTCTTTCTGTCCTCGCTGACGATCTTGCCAGAATGGAATATATCCCGGGAAATTATTATAATTTTCACCCCGGCAGCCACTGCGGTCAGGGAACAGAGAAGGGAATCCGCCTCCTATGTACAGCCTTGAATACGGTTCTCCGGCCCACGCAGTCTACAACGGTTCTGCTGGAAACCATGGCTGGCAAGGGAACCGAAATTGGACGCAGTTTTGAGGAACTGCGAAGAATTTTAGACGGTGTCGCCTGTCCCCAAAAACTGGGAGTCTGCCTGGATACCTGTCATGTATTTGATGCCGGCTATAATATTCGAGATGATCTTGACTCCGTACTGGAAAAGTTTGACCGAATTGTCGGGATGAAGAATCTGAAAGCGGTTCATTTGAATGACAGCAAAAACGATCTTGGAAGCCGAAAGGACCGGCATGAAAAAATAGGGTCTGGACACATTGGGTTTGAAGCATTCGCCCATATTGTCACCCACCCTCTTCTGCGCGATCTTCCGTTTATCCTGGAAACGCCAAATGATCTTCCCGGTTATGCCGGAGAAATTGAGCGGCTTCGGGAAGCGGCAGAGGAGAACCAATGAAAATTATTTTTTCCGGTGTTCGCCGGAGCAGGCTGCGTCACCGTCCTCCCCGACGCAGCCACATCGGAAGAGAAACCGTCCCGCTAAGGCAGCAGGTGCTCGGCTGGACGATCCTTGCGGGGATTACCGCCCTGTTCCTATTCATAACCGTCCAGCTCTTCCGGCCGCTAATGCGGCTTGCTTCAGATCCCCAGAAAATGCGATTGTTTGTTCAGTCCCAGGGTGCCTTTGGGCGCATTGCATTCCTCGGTATCGAGATTCTCCAGGGCTTTCTGCCTATCCCTCTGGAACTTACCACCGTAGCCGGCGGTTATATTTTCGGACACGTGCAGGGCTGTGCCCTGACCGTCTGTTCCGTGCTGATTTCTACTTCCATGATCTTTTATATTACAAAAATGTACGGCCATCGGCTGGTGGATTTGTTCATCCCAAAGAACCTGCAGAGAAATGTTCGTTGGTTTCGCAGCGAGCGGGTGCGGGATACTGCCACTTTCATTATCTTCCTGATTCCCGGAACCCCCAAACGGCTGTTTATCTTCACGGCGGGCATGGTGCCTCAGGATTTTAAGCGATTTCTGTTCATCTCCACTGCCGCGCGCATCCCCACCCTCTTAATCTGTTCCTCCGGCGGAGGAGCGCTCAGCAGCGGGAACTATGGCCTTGCGGTTTTTCTTCTGGCTCTCGGTCTTGCATTCGCCGTCGCCGGTTTTTTATTTTACCGATACCGTAATGGCAAAAAGAAGGTTCCGAATTCTTCCTCCACGCTTAAAAAATAAGAATTTTTCAAACCTTATGCGGACCTTTTTTCCTCAGCATGAAGTGGACAAGCGGTTAAAAACAAGGCCTGTCAGCGGCTTCGGATAAAAATACGTGGATTTTTGAGGCATCTTTTCCCCCGCGGCAGCTACGTCACAGATCTGCTCCACGCGCGTAGGGTTAAGCAGGAATGCGCATTGGCTCTCTCCCCTGCGGACGGAATCAACCGCTTCCTCTGCGGAGCGCGTATAGGAAAGATTTTTCTGGTTTTTCATGTTTTCCCGGTTGATGCCGAGGAATTTTTCCAGGATTAAACTGTGCAACACAGAAACATCCAGTCCGCGGTAAGCTTCACTTTTTCCCCGCAAAGCCTCGGCGGCGGCCGATTTTTCCTTCAGTACCAGGAGGAACCATTCCGGCCCGCCCGTATAAAGCGCAAAGGCCTGTTTTCCCTCCTTCCCGAGCTTTTGCAGAACAGATCCCGCCGTACCGATGTCCTCCCTTTTCTGAAGGCTGAAATTTTCTCCGCACTTCTTTAACAGGCTGGAAGCGCTGAAGTCTGAAAGGCCGTGCACCAGCCGGTGCGTCGGGAAAACTGTCAGGCCCTTTTCCTTCATGTTTACCAGCATCATCATCACATAATTGTCGCCCTCGCAGTCATTCTTTTCCGACCGCTTCCAGTTCCGGTAATTTAAAGCGGTTTCATACCTGTGGTGGCCGTCCGCGATATAAAGCTTTCGCGGTGCGAAGTCCTTGCAGATGGATTCGATTCCTTCCCGATCATTGACAAGCCAGAGTCGGTGGGTGATCGGTCCAATCGAGAACTCGTATCGGGGCCGGCCCGAAGAAAGCGCATCCAGTTTCCCGCTTGTAGCGCCGTTTTCATCCATGTAAAGCGAGTAAACCCCGCTGAAATTACAGCCCGTCGCCTTCATGAGGCGGAACCGATCCTCTTTCGCTTTTGACAGGGTCTCTTCGTGGGGAAGGATGATTCCCTTTGAAAATTCCTCCAGTTTTACGAGGCAGAAAAAGCCTTTTACCTTTCTCCGTTCCCCAAACGCATCGAATTCCTCTTCATAAATATAAAGGCCGGGATCCGTATCCTGTCTCAGCGTGCCGTCCGAGATCCACGCGTGCAGCGTTTCTCCAGCCAGCGCATAGGGATCCTGGGATGTTTCCCGCGTGGAATTGTCCGGGTTTTCACCTTTTTCGTCCTGCTGTTTGGGCAATTCCAGCCGTACGGCGTTTCTGGGATTGTGGGCGAGCAGAGCAAGCCGTTCTTTTTCCGAAATGACATCGTAAGGCGGGCATACCAGCGTAGAAATATCCCCTGCCGCCTCCGTATAGCGCAGAGCACGGAAAGCCTTTATTTCTGCCAATTTCAATTCCCCCATTTTCAGAAATCATAACCGTTTTTTCTCTTTCGTTCCCCGGATTTCATTCTTTCTTAAAAGAGCGAAAAAGCTTCTCCAGCTTCTTGCCATATGCTTTGTTCTCGCTGTCATCCGCAGAATTGCGGTAAATCATCAGATATTTTCCGCTGTCTGAAAGAACGCCGGGCACTTTTCCCCCCATCAGGGAAAAACTCCCTTTTTCCTTGATCTCCGACAGGACTTTCCTGGCCGTCTCATTGAGGTTGTCCTTGTCAAATTCGTAGAGCTCCAGCGTGACATTGTTTTTTCCGTTATAGCCGTACTGATACCGCACACCCTTTTTTGCACCGATAATATCCGCCCGCATCTCTTCCGCTTTTCCCGACACGGAAGCATTCTGCGACAGATATTTCTCCAGCCCCTCCAGGGTGTCCTCGACGCTGCCCGCGGCTGCCGAGGTGGAAGACTCGAGCGCTTTTCCCCCGGTCGCGGAGGAAACTCCAAATTCACCGGCGCTGCACGAAGTGAGCAGAACCATCCATGCGGCCGCCAGTATGGCCGCTGCTGTTTTTTTTATCATTCAACAATCCGCCTTTTTTCTGGATTTCATCAGCCCGCAGAGAGGCCTTATGCCATCCTTTTTATTATCGTGTTTCCCCATCTGTTTGTCAATGCTTTTCCGAAAGGTCAAAGGGAGGGCCGGCGCCGTACGGCGCTGGCCCTCCCCTTTAAAACTTTGCTGAATATTAATAAGTAATTTCTGCGGACAGCCGGATATCGCGCGAAGAGGCGCCCGCCAGAATTTGAAAAACGCCTTTTTCCACAACCCAGCGGCGGTAAACCGGGGAATAGAAGGCAAAATCATCCCCGTTTAGAGTGATGGTCACTGTCTTTTCTTCCCGGGGTTTCAGTTCCACTTTCTGAAAGCCTTTCAGTTCCTTCTTCGGTCTGCGGACCGTGGATGCCGGATCGGAAACATAGATCTGCACGGTTTCCTTCCCCGTCCTGTTCCCGGTATTTTTCACGCGGAGAGAAACGGAAAGCGGTTTTCCCTTCTCCAGCCGGGGAGAGGACAGGCGGAGATCCGAATATTCGAACGACGTATAGGACAGGCCGTATCCAAACGGGAACAGCACCTCTCTGTCCAAGGCGTCATAATACCGGTATCCCATCAAGACCCCTTCTCCGTACCAGGAAACCGGCGTGCTGGGATAAGAACCGTAAGCGGGGGTGTCTTCCAGGGAAAGCGGGAAGGTCTCGGATAGTTTTCCGCTCGGGTTGACGCGGCCGAGAAGAACATCCGCAAGCGCTTCCGCCCCGCAGCTGCCGGTATACCAGCTGAACACAACGCCTTTCACGCTGTGGATCCACGCGCTCATATCAATGGCAGATCCCGCCTGGACAACTACAATGGTATTGGGATTGACTTTTGCCACCTGCTGAATCAGTTTTTCAAAGGCAGGATGCAGACGGATCGAAACACGATCGGATCCTTCGGTTTCGACCGAGCTGTTCTCTCCCACAAACACGACGGCGGCGTCCGCTCCGGCTGCCGTATCCAGAGCTTCGCGGATCTCGAAAATATCCGGCCGATAGGAATTGCCCCAGTAGCTGTAAGCTTTGGAGTAACTTACCCGGTCTCCCAGCGCGCTGCGCAAGGCATCCAGCGGGGCGTCCGCGCGCACCGGACTGACGCACGCGCTGCCTCCCCCCTGAATAAAGGGGTGTTCCGCGCATCCTCCAATCACCGCTACCCTGCGGACCTTCTTTTCGTCAATGGGAAGGACACCGTCTTCATTTTTCAGAAGGGTAACCGCCTCCTCCGCAATTTTCCGGGCCAGATCCAGGCGTTCCTGCACGGTATCCGGGTTCTGCCGGCGAAGAGGTTCCGCGTCTTCCACCTTTTTTACGAGATTCAGCAGGCTAAGCACCGCCCGGTTAATTTCCCCGTCGGTAATCTCTCCGGCCTCATAGGCCCTCTTGAGGGCAGGAAGGCTGTCTTTGGAATAGGGCATATCCAGTTCGAGCGACGCTTTTAATGCCGCCGGGCGATCATGGACGGCGCCCCAGTCGGAAATAACGGTGCCCTGATACCCCCATTCCTTCCTCAGGATTTCGTCCAGCAGGTAAGGATTCTGGCTGCAGTGAACCCCGTTCAGCCTGTTATACGCACACATTACCGTCCATGGCTTTGCCTCTTTGACGATGATCTCGTACGCTTTCAGGTAAATTTCCCGCAGGGTCCGGTCATCCATCTCGCTGCTGCTATAAAGGCGGTCCGTTTCCTGGCTGTTGCAGGCGAAATGCTTAAGGCTCGCGCCGATCCCCCGGCTCTGAAGCCCGCGCACATAGGCACTGCCCATGCGTCCCGCCAGAATGGGATCTTCACTATAATACTCAAAATTACGGCCGCAAAGCGGAGATCGTTTCATGTTTGCGCCCGGTCCCAGAAGGATATTCACGCCGTTGTCGATGCATTCCCCCGCAAGCGCCCTGCCCATGCGGTACGCAAGGTCAGGATTCCAGGTAGCGCTGACGGCGGAGGCCGTCGGGAAACATACGGCAGGCACCGTGTGTTCCTTCCCGTCCTCTGATTTTTCAACCTTGCGGAGCCCGTAAGGTCCGTCGGACATCCGCACCTGCGGAATTCCAAGACGCTCAAAGCCAACCGTATTCCAGGTGTCGGCACCTGTCAGAAACGTCAATTTTTCATCCGTTGTCATCTGCTTCAGGATTTTTTCCGTTTCCATTCCACACTCACCTTTTTGCTTTCTAGTTAATGAAATATCCCCATCGATCATTATATCCTTTTTCCGAAGGAATGGAAAGAAAATTCTGAAATCAGCGGTTCCTTAAGACGGAAAAACTCTCTCCTTCCTGGTCCATAGGATGGGCCGGTGCCCCCCTTTATGCGGAGCGCGGACTCTGGTGGATCTGCAGAATGAGGGGGGGAGGGAGACCTGCTTTTTCCCGTTTTACTGCTTTCCCAATAATTTTACAAGAACGGCTTTCTGGGCATGGAGACGATTCTCAGCCTCGTCAAAAATTTCCTTTGCGTGAGCTTCAAACACCTCGGCGGTGATTTCTTCCCCGCGGTGGGCAGGCAGGCAGTGGAGTACCAGGGCGCCGGGTTTTGCCGCGGCCAGGACTTTCTCGTTTACCTGGTAGCCCTGAAACGCCAGACGGCGCTGGGCAGCCTCGGATTCTTCCCCCATGGATGCCCAGACGTCGGTTACCAGCACGTCGGCGCCCGCGGCCGCTTCCAGGGGATCGTGCGTCAGCGAAAATGCCGGGTGGGTCCGCGCGAAATCGAGCACCTGCGCGGCTGGATTGTAATTTTTCGGGCAGGCGACGGAAACTTCCATTTTCATCTTCAACCCGCCGACGATCAGCGAATTCATCATGTTGTTCCCGTCGCCGATAAAGCACAATTTCAGTCCTTCCAGCGCGCCTTTATATTCCCGCACGGTCATCAGATCCGCAAGGACCTGGCACGGGTGAGAAAAATCCGTAAGCCCGTTGATTACGGGGATCGAACCGTAGCGCGCGAGGGCTTCCGCCTCCGACTGCTTAAAGGTGCGGATCATAATGCCGTCCAGATAGCGCGACAGCACCCGTGCCGTGTCCTGCACCGGTTCGCCGCGCCCTATCTGCAGATCTCCGGCGGAAAGAAAAATCGGCAGTCCGCCCAGCTGATACATTCCCACTTCAAACGACACGCGCGTGCGCGTCGATGCCTTTTTAAAAATCAGGCCAAGCGTCTTCCCGGCGAGGACGTGGTGGGCGATTCCGTGTTTCTGCTCATATTTGAGCTGGTCGGCAAGATTCAGCAGGGAGGAAATATCCCCGCCTGTCAAGTCCAGAAGTTTTAGCAGATGCTTCATAGTTTCCTCCTGTTTTAAAGTCAAGAGCCAGGCCTTTTTCCGGTCACTGGAATTCCGTCAGAGTTTCCCTTAAAATGGACAGACCTTTCATCACTTCTTCTTTTGTAACGGTCAGCGGCGGAAGCAGGCGCAGCACATCTTTCGCCGTGAGAATCAGAAGACCCTTTTCCGCGCAGCGGGCAGCGATTTTTTCCGGACTTCCGCACTGCGGTTTCGCGCCCAGCATCAGGCCGGCCCCTCTTACGGAAGCGATTCCCGTCATTTCGCGGAGCTCCTTTCTGAAAAAAGCGCCCTTTTCGCGTACTTTTTTAAGAAATCCGGGGTCGCCTACGCGCCGCAGCACGACAAGTGCCCCCGCGCAGGCAATCGGGTTCCCGCCGAACGTGGATCCGTTCATTCCGGGCCCAAGCCCCTCTCCCAGACCTTCCGAGCAGAGACAGGCGCCCATGGGAATCCCTCCCGCCAGCGCTTTGGCGCTTGTGACGACGTCCGGGGCAACGCCGTAGCTCTGGTAACAATAGAATGTTCCGGTGCGCCCTACCCCCGTCTGCACTTCGTCGACCATGAAAAGCAGATGGTGAACCGTGCAGAAATCTCTGAGACTGACGACAAATTCCCGGGAAAGCGGCACTACGCCGCCTTCTCCCTGGATCAGTTCCACCAGCACGGCACAGGTTCTGTCCGTGACCTCCGCTTTCACGCTTTCCATATCCGGTTCCGCGTACCGGAACCCCGGTGTCAAAGGAATAAAATCCTTGTGGAACTGCATCTGGCCCGTGGCGGCGAGCGTCGTCAGGGTTCGTCCATGAAAGGAATTTTTCAGCGTAAGAATCTCCGTCCGGCCGGAACCGAGCAGCCTCTCCCCATACCTGCGCGCTACCTTGATCGCGCATTCGTTTGCCTCGGCGCCGGAATTGCAGAAAAAGACTTTCCCCATTCCGCTTAAGCGGCAGAGTTCCTCCGCCGCGAGACCCTGGACAGGGCTGTAAAAAAGGTTGGAGCAGTGCGAAAGCTTCGCTGCCTGGCCGGCTACGGCCTTTGCCCATTCCGGATCCGCATATCCCAGGCAGTTTACGCCGATTCCACTGGTAAAATCGACATATTCCCTCCCGTCGGTATCTTTTGCCACAGCGCCTTTTCCGGATACCAGCGCAACGGGAAACCGATGATAGGTCGGCATGACATAAGCCTTGTCTCTTTCCCTGATTTCCGTAAATTTCATGGCGAACCTCCTAAGGATGACATGTGTTTTGAATAACAGCGCTTTTTACAAGGGGCGCGGTCAAATTCCACGCTGATTTTTTTAGGGGGATGAAAACCATTTCCCGCGCAAAGCCGGGGCGGACAGCCGCCCCATAAATCCCGCTTTCGCCGGATGGAAAAGCCAGATTACGGCAGAAGAATCCGCCTTTTAAAAAAACATGGTTCCAATTCCCTCGTCGGAAAACAGTTCCACCAGGATGGAATGCGGGATTCGCCCATCGATAATATGCGCCCGTCCAACTCCGCGCCTCACCGCATCCACACAGCACGCGACTTTGGGAACCATCCCGCCGGCAATCACGCCCTGATTTCTGAGTTTGGGCACGTCGCTGACGTTCACGGCGGGAATCAGGGTGGACTCGTCATCTTTATCCCGCAGCAGCCCCCGGACATCGGTCATCAGGATCAGCTTTTCCGCCTTGAGCTCCGAAGCGATGCGGGACGCGGCAATATCCGCGTTGATGTTGTAAACCTGTCCGTTCTCACCGCCCGCTATGGGCGCGACGACCGGCAGATAGCCGTCCCGCGCTGCGCTGAAAAGCGGCGCGGGATTTACTTCGGTGATTTCCCCGACAAATCCGAGATCCGGCGGACCCTTTCGCTTTCGGGCCTTCAGCATTCCCCCGTCCAGACCACAGAGGCCCACCGCGCGTCCATTGTGCTGTTCCAGAAGCTGCACGAGATCCTTATTGACTTTTCCGGCCAGCACCATCTGGACAACGCCGATGCTCTGCGGGCCGGTATACCGCATCCCGTCGGCAAAGCGGCTGGAAATTCCAAGCCGTTTCAGCATCGCGCTGATTGCCTTTCCGCCGCCGTGCACCAGCACGACGTGGATTCCGACCAGCTGCATCAGGACGATGTCTCTCATCACGGCGTCTTTGAGAGTTTCGTCCGTCATGGCGCTGCCCCCGTATTTCACCACCACGGTTTTTCCCGCGTGAGCCTGGATATAAGGCAGAGCCTGCACCAGTACTTTGGCCCTGTCTTCGTTGGATATCATCATTCTTTCGTCTCCTGCCTTTTCTTCAGGAGCGGTAGCTTCCGTTGATCCTGACATAGCCGCAGGTCAGATCACATCCGTACGCTTCCGCGCGGGCATCGCCGTCTCTGAGAGCAATGCGGACCGTAACTTCCTCTTCCGACAGAATCTTTTTCGCAAGATCTTCCCGGAACGGGATTCCCGCACCGTTTTTAAAGACAGCGACGCTTCCCGCCTTCGAAGAAAACGACACGTCCGCCTTCGAGGGGTCTGTCCGGGCACCGCTGTAACCGAGCGCGCACAGCACGCGCCCCCAGTTCGCGTCCGAACCCCCGATGGCGGCTTTGACCAGGTTCGAACGCACAACCGCTCTGGCCGCCAGCCTCGCGCTTTCCCGATCCCCTGCCCCGGTCACCGCGCAGACAAGGAGGCGCGTCGCGCCTTCCCCGTCTTTCGCGATCTTTCGGGCAAACCGCACGCAGAGCCGTTTGAGGGCACTGGAGAAAATCTCGAACTCCTCTCCGGATGGTTTTTCGATCCTCGGGTTTCCGGCGAGGCCGTCCGCCAGGATGACGCACATGTCATTGGTCGATGTGTCGCCGTCCACGCTGACCATATTAAAGCTTTCATCCACGGCGCGGCGGAGAGCCGCGTTTAATGCCGGGGAGGAAATGGCCGCGTCCGTCGTCAGAAAGCAGAGCATCGTCCCCATGTTCGGGTGAATCATGCCGGAACCCTTCGCAATTCCGCCGATCCGCACGGTTTTTCCCCCCAGAGGAAATTCCACGGCGAGGTTCTTCACCGCCGTATCCGTTGTCATGATGGCGTGCGCCGCCAGAAGCGATCCGTCTTTCGAAAGAGACGCCGCAAGGTCCGGCACCGCTTTCTCTATCGGCTCAATCGGCAGGGGAACTCCAATGACTCCGGTCGACGCCACAATGACGTCCCGGGGCGAAATCTTCAGCGCCCGCGCTGCCGCTCTGCCCATGCGCCTTGCCTTTTCGGGTCCGTCCTGACAGCAGGCATTGGCGTTTCCGCTGTTACAAAGAACCGCCTGGGCCCTGCCGTCGCTGAGATTTTCCCTGGTGACTCCGAGGGGGGCGCCTTTTACCAGGTTCCTCGTATAAACTGCCGCGGCGTCACAGGGCACCCCGCAGGCAATCATCGCAAGATCCGGTTTGGAAACGCCTTTCCGGATTCCGCAGGAAATGCCGCCGGCCCGGAACCCGTCCGGCGCGGCAGTCCCTCCCTTCACATCTCTTTCTAAGCTGTCCATTTCCGTCTCCTTTTCAGAATGCCGGCGGCATTGCGGTCAGTCCGGCAGTTTCCTCTAGTCCAAATGCAAGATTCATGTTCTGGACGGCCTGGCCGGCCGCTCCTTTTCCCATATTGTCGATGGCCGCGACCGCAATGAGGGTCCCCGAATGCTGATCTTCATGGAGTGAAATATCACAGAAATTGGAATATCGGACGTTTTTGAGATTCGCCACGCTTCCTTCCGGAAGAAGACGGAGGAAAAACTCCCCGCCGCAGGCCTCCTCGTATGCCTTCCGCACTTCCCGCATATCCGCCCCGGGCGCGAGTTTCGCGTAGCAGGTCGCCAGGATCCCGCGGGAAACCGGCAGAAGGTGGGGGACAAAGGTTATTTTTACCTCTTTCCCGCATACCGCGCGCAGTGTCTGCTCCATTTCCGGCGTATGGCGGTGACAGCCCGCCTTGTAGGGAGCCATACTTCCTTCCAGCTCGGCAAAATGAGTCCCCTGAGTCGGTTTCCGTCCCGCGCCCGTCACGCCGGAAGCGCAGTCCGCGATGATTCCTTCCGGCAGAATCAGCCCGGCCATGAGGGCCGGGGCCAGAGCCAGGGGGACCGCCGTCGCGTAGCAGCCTGGATTGGCAATCAGCTTCGCGCCGCGTATTTTCTCCCGAAACAGTTCCGGAAGGCCGTAGACCGCTTTTTCGTGCAGACTTCTGTCCTCAAAGCGGCCTCCATACCGCTCGAGGCGGAAATCCGCGCCCATGTCGATAAAAACCTTGCCCGCGTCAACGCACTGTTTCGCGATTCCCTGCGAAAGCCCGCTCGGAAGCGCCGCAAACACCACGTCGCTTTTTTCGATTACCGTATTCTGGTTTTCACAGATCAGGCCGCACTGTTCATAATAAGCCGGGAAAATTTTATCGAGCGGTTCCCCCTCGTGGCGGAGGGAACCGGCGGCCGCCGCCTCCGCGTCCGGGTGGCCGGAAATCAGGCGGACCAGTTCCGCGCCCGCGTACCCGGTCGCGCCGAGAATCCCCGCCTGGATCATTTCCCGGATCCTCCGCCGTTTTTCAGCCTTTTCACTGCCTGTACCGTAATGGGAAGACCGAAAAGCTTGATAAATCCATCCGCGTCCGACTGGTGGTAGACGTGGTCGGCGCTGAAAGTGGCAATCTCCTCGTCGTAGAGGGAATAGGGGGAAGAGGCACCCGCGTCGATGATATTTCCCTTATAGAGTTTCAGTTTCACAACGCCGGACACATTCTTCTGAGTGGAATCCACAAAGGCGGAGAGGGCTTCCCTTAACGGGGTATACCATTTCCCGTCGTAAACCAGTTCGGCAAATTTGTTGGCGACCCCTTCCTTATAGTGGAGCGTATCACGGTCAAGGCACAGTTCCTCCAGCTTCCGGTGAGCGTGGTACAGGATTGTCCCTCCGGGCGTCTCATAAACGCCGCGGGACTTCATCCCGACCAGACGGTTTTCCACCATGTCCACAATGCCGATTCCGTTTTCCCCGCCGATTTGATTGAGCTTTGCTATCAGATCCACGCCGCAGAGGGTTTCTCCGTCGAGCTTGACCGGAATGCCTTTCTCGAACGAAATTGTGACATAAACTTCCTTATCGGGCGCTTTCTCCGGCGTCACCCCAAGTTCGAGGATTTTGTCGTACTGCGGTTCCTTCGCGGGATTTTCAAGGTCAAGCCCCTCGTGCGAGAGATGCCACAGATTCTTGTCCTTGGAATAGTTTGTTTTTCTCGTGATATTAAGCGGAACGTTGTGCTCTTCCGCGTAATCAATCTCTTCGTCCCGGGACTTCAGATCCCAGATGCGCCACGGCGCGAGAATGGTCATATCCGGCGCGAAGGCACGGATTCCCAGTTCAAAGCGGACCTGATCATTTCCTTTTCCCGTCGCGCCGTGGGCAATCGCGTCAGCCCCTTCCGCCTGGGCGATTTCAACAAGACGCTTCGCGATCAGCGGCCTCGCGAGGGATGTCCCCAGCAGATATTTGCCTTCATAGACCGCACCGGCTTTCAGCGCCGGCCACAGGAAGTCTTCCACCAGCTGCTTTTTGAGATCCACGATGTACAGTTTGGAAGCGCCGGTCTTCTTCGCTTTTTCTTCCAGGCCGTCCAGCTCCGCCCCCTGCCCGACGTCCGCCGCCACGGCAATCACTTCACAGTTATCATAATGTTCCTTGAGCCACGGGATAATCACCGACGTGTCCAGACCACCCGAATAGGCCAGAACTACTTTTTTAATCTTTTTATCCATTTTTATCCAGCCGCCTTTTCTCCTCTGCTTTTTCGAAAAAAGCATCAGCAAAATTTTGTGTAATTCATATTATACACCTATTATGCAAAATATCAAGCCCTTATTGCATAAATATTCATTCTTGGCATTCCGAATAAATTCTGCCCCCTTAGAGAAAGGAAGGGCGGCACCCCCCCTGAGGCTTTGCGGTTTTCTAGAGGGAATCTGCCGTCTTATCCCGTCTTCCCAGAATGGAAGAGAGAGAAAAAAAGATTCCCCGGGTCCCCCCGCACGCGGTCACGGCGGCATCGACAGAGGGGGATCCGAATTCCGGGAGGGGGCCCTTTCCGAAAGGGTAAGGGTGGGGAGCTCTGCCGCCGCGGCGCCGGCAGTTTCGTTTTTTTTTGGGGGGCTTTTTAAAACAGATCAAAAAAAATTCCCAAGTGAAGAAAGGGACCGCACTTTGGGAATCCGCACTTTGAATCTGAAATTTTCCGGAATCTTCTGGATATTTTCGCCTTAATACGCTTTTCCCCAGTAGACAAGCTCTTTGGCGGGCCGTCCGCAGCAGACGCAGGTATCGGAAATCCGTTCCTGGTCGAAAGGGATGCAGCGGGAAGTAAGGCCTGTTGTCTCTCTGATTTTCGCTTCGCAGGCTTTGTCCCCGCACCACATCGCGCGGACAAAGCCCGGTTTCGAAACCGCGATTTCCTTCATTTCATCCAGGGTGCGCGCGTCGTACGTCATGTTTTTCCGGCGTTCCAGCGCCCGGCTGGAAAGGATTTCTCTGACTTTCCCTAACTGCTTTGCAGCCTCGTCCTCAAGATTTTCGAGCGGCGTGAAGATTTTTTTCCTGTCCGGCCTGCGGACCAGCACGCACTGGTTTCTGGCGATGTCCTTCGGCCCGATTTCCAGCCTGAGCGGTACGCCTTTCATCTCATACTCGGCGAACTTCCATCCCGGCGTCTGGTCGGAGTCGTCCACTTTTACACGGAAGGAGCCTTTGAGCCGCTTTTCCAGCTCGCGGGCTTTCTCCAGCACGCCCGGTTTCTGCGGAGCGATTGGGACAATCATGATCTGAACGGGCGCCACGGCGGGAGGAAGCACCAGTCCGTCGTTGTCGCCGTGCGTCATGATAATGCCGCCGATAATCCGGGTGCTGAATCCCCAGGAAGTCTGAAACGGATAGCAGATGGAATTGTCCCTGCCCTGATACGTCACGTGGAACGCCCTCGAGAACCCGTCGCCAAAATAATGGCTGGTGCCGGACTGCAGCGCCTTTCCATCATGCATCAGCGCTTCGATGGTATAGGTCGCCACCGCGCCGGCGAATTTTTCACTTTCCGTTTTGCGGCCTTTGATAACGGGGATCGCAAGCCTGTTTTCACAGAAATCGGCATAGACGTCCAGCATCCGTC
>ENA-UOOI01002858-UOOI01002858.1-fermentation-metagenome-genome-assembly--contig:-NODE-2858-length-13984-cov-4.272166_pt1 | contig 13984 bp, 11 predicted proteins | sample MGYA00245779_ERZ724027 | MGnify/ENA primary metagenome ERZ724027 (study PRJEB28704, sample SAMN03018318) | fermentation metagenome | biome: anthropogenic terrestrial biome; feature: soil; material... | reverse complement strand
GGCATTTATTATATTAGCACCTTAATTTCTTTTCGTCAACTCTTTTTTCGCTTTTGGTTGCATATTTTATATGAATATTCTTCCGACATTCGCATCTATCTATTATTTAGTTTATACCATTCAGTTATGGTAACTACCTGCCTCTTGCTTTCAACGATGGAGCTAATAACTTCATCAAAATAAGACTCCTTTAAGTCTATCTCCGCAATTTTCTTCGAATCGTCAGGTACAATTCTATGCATACAAAATATAATCAGTTTTTTATCTGAAAGAATATAATCTCTTATGTTTTTTTTAGTCATTCCATATAAAGATGCTCTCCCCAGTTCCAGCAATTTTGTCGTATCGCTTCCGGCATTAGTTGTCCTTGCAGTTAAGAAACCCTGTTCTTTCAATATTTTGATTACGCTGTCGTTATAACCGCCTTCCGGATAGGCAAAATGTTTGTATCCCTCATTTTTTGTAAAGCCATGTCCCGATATCCATGCCGAGCACCCGTATATTTCATCATAAGCCTTCTTAGTGCTTACCTTCGCAAGATTGACATGGTGCACAGTATGATTGCATATATCCCAGCCGCTGTTATACATTTCTTTCAAATTGTCCAGCGTCAATCGGTCTTCCCCGCCAATAAGAGAAGAGCAAATATATAGCGTCCCTTTAAACGTAAACGGTTTAAGTCTTTTATATGCTTTATATTGAGAGCTCCATCCATCATCGAATGTCAATATTATATATCTGCCATTATAATTTTGAGAGATTTCCTCAGCGATCTCTTGGGGAGCGTCTTTTCGAGGCGCGAAAATATTTATGATATGCTGCTTGAAGCTTAGCGGCAGCAACAAAAATATTAATCCCACAAAAGCTAAAATATAAACAAAATATATAATAAATAGTTTTAATTTGTTTTTCATATTTTTACCCATTAATTTATATTAATCGATCTTGACGATGTTCTGGTTTAATCTATAGTGTCCGGATGCATAATTCTTTGTAATTACTATATGGGGTTCAAATGTACTATTCCCCGGCACTATCCTGCCCGGCAATATGACAACTCCTACACCTAAATTTGAATTTTCCCTTATCCATGAACCTAGCTTTTCAAACCCGGTTTCCTCATACATTTCTCCATTCCAGGATTTTATAGTCTTTCTATCCAGCCTGTGATTTGATGTCCTTACCAAAGCTCCCATGTAAACCTCCCTTTCCACCAGTGAATCTCCTATATAACACAGAGGCCCGATGGTGGTTCCTTCCCTTATTATCGAATCTTTGATTTCAACCCCATAGCCAATCCTTACATTATCTTCAATTATCACATTTCCCCTGATGATTACTCCTGTGCCGATCATGCAATTATCGCCTATTATGATATTGCCTTTAAGCACTGCATCATCCGATATAAATGTATTTTCCCCGGCGCATGCCGGCCCTTTAAAATCATCTGTTTTTTCTTTTATGTCAATGTTCTCGCGCTGCTGCCTCCATTCATGCCACCATCTATATATCATCATATCTTCCCCCTGTATTATTTGGATGTATATTTTATATTCTTCGAATAATTTATATACACACGTATTATTTTTAATATCTTTTGACCTTTCTCCATCTTTCTTGATTGCCGGTAACCAAAGTTGGCAGTCCCCAGAACATCCAGCAGAAAAAAACGAGCAAAATTGTAAATATCGAAAAAGGCGAGTAAAGCATAAGCCACCATTTTTTGCCTTCTTTATATGCCGAATACGCTGAAGCAAACATCAAAATGACAAGCCACAGAGCCGTACCCTTTAATGCATTTAAATAACCCCATGTAAATGGCATAATAAACAGAATGATACCAAATATTCCAATAAGGAAATTAGGTAAAATAGTAGTCAATCCAAACCTTTTTAATAACAACTTCTTGTGAATTCTCATACAAGCCGCATAACCGCTTATCCATCTTCTCCACCGCCTTATATCATCAGCAAAAGTCGCCGCTTCCTGGCTGAAGACTATCGCCCTCGAAGATTGAGCTATTTTATATCCTCTTGAAATCAGCTCCCACGTTAAATCCATATCTTCTACACAAGTTCTGTCCGGAAACATGACGCTTTTTAAAACATGAGTCTTATACATACCTACGCTTCCCGAAACGCAAAATGGATACCCGCCAATTATCTCACCTCCGCATTTTCTAAATGTAGCGAAGAAAATTTTGACTGAAGCTCTAATTTTGCCAAAAAAACGAATATTGTTCAAATCCGAACCTGGTATCCCGGCAACTGCATCCGCCCCGTTTTCAAGCGTCTTTATAAGATATCCTAGACCTCTGTCATCTGGAATTCTTATGTCGGCATCCGTTAAGAACACCATATCCGACGTAATGAAGTTCAACCCTTTGTTTATCGCCCCGGCCTTCCCTGTATTCGACTGGGATATAATTATCAACTTCTCATTATATAGAGGCTTGAGCTGCTTTAATATTTCACCGGTCCTATCGGTTGATCCATCGTCCACTACTATGACTTTATCTATATATTTATTGTTTGCTAAATCTCCAACGGTTTTAGAAATAGTAATTTCTTCATTATATGCAGGTACAATAGCATCGATAGAATTGTATTTATCGGAGTATTCAATTTCACCTTTTCTTACAATTAACCAGATAACGAATGAAATCAGAAATGTTATAAAAATTATAGATCTTGGACTTGTCAGCATTCCAGGCAATGACATTCATTCACCTTCTTTGAAAAGATACTCATAAAACCATCTCCGAGAACCTTATTATCTCAAATGCTTCTGCTACGCCTTCATGGTAACGCCCCTGGTTGGCCCGCATCTTTGCAATCGAATAGATTGTTTCATAGTCAACATATGGCTTGTCTGCTTGTGATTCATGACATTTTATAGCTTTAACTTTAATGCCAAAATTGTCTAAATCGCATACTTTAAAATAGTTTGGTGAAAAGCCTGGCATAGTTGAAGGAGTTTCATAGCAGATGATTTTACGGATCTTAACGCTGTTAAATACCGCCATTGCGCATTCATATGTTACGACATGGTCCTGATGAAAATCATGGATGGAAGGTATGTAAACAACATCAGGGACATCCCCGATTACAGCATTTTTGATTTCTTCTATTATTTCATTCATATGATGAAAAAGCATCGTATCAGGAAAATCAAAAAAAATATTTTCTGCCTCCGGAGCCAAAATTTTAAAAGACTTGCATTCCTCGAGCACTCTATTTGAATTTACATTTCCGTTTCCCTTCTCCCCCCTTGTCAAAACCATTGTTTTTATTCTGTCATTTTTCAGATAGTGATCATGCATGCAGATTGCACATCCTAAATCTATATCATCAGGATGGGACCCTATAAATAATACTTTTTCTCCGCTCACAGTTATTTCACTCCTCTACTATATAGATAGTTTTTATCTATAGTCTCATATAAAATATGATTTTGTGTTTTCAATTATGCAAGTATAAAAGCGTACTATTTCATTTCTTAAAAATATTTTTCAAATAATTTATATTCACCGTGTAATTTAGTAAAAATACGTATAGTATACTATAACAAATGCGGCTGTGTTCACCACGGGGTATAGATAGGGTGCATATTTTATATTTGAAGAATATTTTCACCGCAATTGAAATGGAGATAGGATATATGAAGAAGAAATATATTTACGTCCAAATAACTCTTTTATTTGTTATATTTCTTTCTCCTCTATGCATAATCTCCTCTAAAAAGGACCTGTGGAATCATAATAACTATAAATCAAATAATGCTTATTCCGGAAATAAAAAGAATGAATCGATTTATCCTTCAAATGACTTACAGGATTCTATCAGTAAGGAACCTGCTAATAGCTCAAATAATATATCGGATTCTGAATTGAATGAAAAGGCAAAGTCCGGATGGAATCTGGCATGGAACGATGAATTTAACAGCAATGCTGTCGATGATAAATATTGGACTTTGCAAAATGGCGGAGATTTATGGGGGAACAATGAATTGCAGTATTATACGGATAGGGAAGAAAATTGTTATATTAAAGATGGAAAATTGATTATAAGGGGACTTAAAGAAGATTATAGAAATCATCAATATACATCTGCCAGAATAGTTACCAAGGAGAAACTCGAATTTTTATATGGCAAAATTGAAGTCAAAGCAAAATTTCCCGAAGGGAATGGACTATTTCCCGCTATCTGGCTTTTACCATGTGAAAACAATTATGGAGACGGGAAAAAAAACGGAGAAATCGACTTAGTGGAAATACTGGGCAATGATCCTGAAGTTATATATGGAGTTGCCCATTACTCTTTAAAAAATCAAAACAGATCATATAAAAGATACAGTGACGGCATTACAAACTTTTCCATGGGGTTCCACGTTTATTCTATTGAATGGAGCCCGCAGGAAATAAAATGGATGGTAGACGATAAAGCTTATTTTTCTCTAAACCTGATGAGAACTTTTGATAAAACATACAATCCATTTAATAAAAAAATGTATTTGATCATGAATCTCGCAATTGGCGGAAATTGGCCGGGTAATAACCTAGGCAAGACTACATTCCCTTCATATGTTGAAATCGATTATGTCCGCTATTATAAATGATTATCCGCCGGCTTTCATAAGCTATTTACGATCTCTTTAAATTTATTTCCTCTTTCCTCAAAATTCTTAAACATATCAAAACTTGCACATGCAGGAGACAAAATGACGACATCCCCGTTTTTCGCGCTCTGTTTGCATGATAAGACAGCATCTTTTAGTGTATTCGAATGCACTATGGGAATTTTTACGCCTGTTTTATCCATTTCCCTTTTGAATGCTTCCTCGATTTTTGGAGCCGTCACGCCTAAGAGAACAAGCCTCTTTACCCTTTTCATGCCTGCCTTGGCTAATTTGTCAAACGGTACTTTTTTATCATATCCGCCGGCTATGAGTATCACCTTGCCTTTAAATGAGCTTATGCTTGCAATCGTTCTTGTAGGGCTTGATCCTATAGAATCGTTATAATATTTTACTCCATCTATTTCCCTTACAAATTCTATCCTGTGTTCGACACCTTCAAATGTCGATGCAACCTTTTTCATGTTTTGAATGCTGCACAGGGAACTTACCGCTGAAAATGCCGCGAGCATATTCTCTATGTTATGCATACCGGGAAGTTTTACATCTTCCATACTGCATACAATATTTTCTCCGGATTGGTCGACAATTACAAGTTCCTTTCCCTTAAGATATGCCCCGGATTCAACCTTTTTCAATCTGCTGAAAAATTTAACGCTGCCTGCTGCTTCATTTTCCATATTCCGCGTTATATCGTTGTCAAGGTTAAGCACTAAAAGACTATTTTCATTTTGATGCCTGAATATATTCTTTTTCGCATCAATATATTCTTCCATGGATTTATGTATATCCATGTGGTTCGGGCTAAGATTGGTAACGACTGCGATATCCGGGCTTACATCCATCGTCATCAGTTGAAAGCTGGAAAGCTCAAGCACTACTTTGTCTTCCTTTTTAATCGATTCCAGTCTGTCAAAAAGCGGATTCCCGATATTCCCTCCGAGCCATACATTATATCCCTGCTCTTTCAACATATTGTATATTAAAGTAGTAGTTGTCGTCTTACCGTCGCTCCCCGTCACCCCTATAATCTGTGCCGGGCAATATTTCACGAACTCCTCCATCTCAGATGTGATATATACGCCATTTCGCCTTGCATGCACAAGCTCAGGTATATCATGCCTTAAGGAAGGAGTTTTGAATATCATATCAAAATTATCCAGCCCTTTGAGATAATCGTATCCAACCTTTAATTTAATGCCTTCCCCTTCAAGCTCGCCGCATATTTTCCCCAGGTCATTCCTATCCTTTTTATCGCATGCTGTAACATCCGCTCCAAGCTTTGCTATATATTTAATCAACGGCCTGTTGCTTATCCCTATTCCGATTACCGCAACTTTCTTTCCCCTTATCCCATCGATAAACTCTCTGAAGTTTTTGCTCATATATATACCCCCAAATCAACCGTTATCTTTTAATATTTTTTTAAACTTCAACAAATCCTTGTTGTATACTTCTTTTAAACTCATATTATATAATATGCTTGCAGGATGGTATAAAGGAAAAATATCATATCTACATTCTTCGATTAAAGTCCCATGGCACTTGCCGATAGTTATCTTATTGTCACCTGTAAGAGCTCTTAATGGCGTATTGCCAAGAGTAACCACTATCTTGGGTTTTATAATATCCAGCTGTCTTTGCAAAAATGGAAGGCATAAGGCTATCTCATCCTTTTCAGGCGGCCTGTTGGAAAGCCTCAGAGTTTTCGGATTTATTTTAACTGGTCTGAACTTTACTGTATTTGTAATATATATATCCTCTCTTTTAAGGCCCAATATATCCAGAAACTCATCGAGATTTTTGCCGGCTGCCCCTGCAAACGGCCTTTTATATTTTATCTCTTTTTCACCCGGGGCCTCGCCTACAAGCGCTATATCCGCATCCGCATTTCCTTCCCCAAAAACAATTACCTTTTGCTCATCCGGGTACTTATTATTAACTGCTTCAATGCATTCATTCTCCACTGCATTCAATAATAATTCTTTTCCCATCTACATACCTTCCGTTTTAATAAAACTTTTATATTTATCCCTTATCTTTTTTAAGTCTTCCCATGCTTCTATTTTTTTATCAGGATCTCTCAAAAGTGCGGCAGGATGGTATGTAGCGATCATGTTAAAGCAGCCCTTTACGGTCCATATGCCTCTATCCCTTGTAATCCTGATATTTTCGTCTATTATGTATTTCCCTGCTGTCGCCCCAAGACATACGATTATCTTAGGCATGACTATTGCAACCTGATTTCTCAAATAAGGCAGGCATGCTGCAGCTTCCTCAGGATAGGGCACTCTGTTATTGGGCGGTCTGCATTTCACTATGTTTGCGATATATACATCCTGCCTCTTTAAACCTATGGACTCTATCATTTTTGTAAGAAGCTGCCCGGCTCTCCCGACAAAGGGCCTTCCCTGCATATCCTCGTCATGGCCGGGTCCCTCGCCCACAAACATGATAATCGACCTTACATTGCCTTCGCCGAAAACAACATTCGTCCTTGTTTTGCAAAGATTGCATTTTTCACATTCCATACAAGCCTTATACAAATTATTATAACTTAACATATCATCAACCCTTGAATATTATATACCAAAAATTATACTTTAGTTAAGCCTGATTCACTTAACAGGCGCACGTTTTACATTCGAATAATATATATACACGTTCACTCAATGGATACATTTATTTCAATTCTTCACTCGAATTCGACACATATATTAGCCAGGCTAAACGGAGATACATCAAACAAAATTTTATTGCCTTCAATTACTATGCCATTCAAATTTTTCAACGGAATTTCATTTATATCCACAAAATATGCCGCTTTCGGCTCTTTGAAAAAGCCAACTGCAACATCCGTGCTCTTCCCTTCAGTCTCATATACCCTTAGTATGAATCTGTTATCGTTTGTTTTTTCCTCGGCCATCTTTAATGCGGATAATGCCACGCTGCCCTTTTGGATTCTCATAAAGCTCTTTGTTAAAGGATACTTTCCGCTATGGGTAGTGCCTGAAATTACATTTAATGGATGGTTGTAATTATATCCATATTTTATTAAATCTTTGTTTGAACAATTCCTTACCAAATTTATTGCAAAGGAAAATTTATGCGGACCGAATTCAGGATATGGATCAGGTCCGTGCGTTCCCCTTATAAGAGAAATCGACATGGAATTATCAAAGCACCTGAAACCACTCTTCGAATCTGTTATAAGCATCACCGAACTCTTATCCTTTTCCCTGCGATCGGCATAAGCGAAACTATTTGCAGGAACATCACCGTTTATCTCACCTCTCTCTATTGTACCTATGGGTACATCATATTTATAATATTTGCAACCATATTTAAACGGCAGGTAGAAACTGAGCTGAGGCACACTTTTTGTTTTGCTCCCCACTTCATGGAAATCGCATTCAACGTCATAGTTCAACATTGTGCTATCTAAATCAAGGGATACCGTAACCTTTAGCGCAGAATCATTAAACTCCATTTCATATGATATAGACTTTCTGATACTATCCGATAAATAACGCACCCGTTTAACCTTTACATTATCTGTGATCTCTTTTATATCCATGTATGAGCCTATAACCCATGCGCTTCCGCCTTTGCTTGAGTCTTCCTGTATCAGCCTGAAAATTCCTGAATGTCGGCTTTTGTCTATAAATTCCTCGCCGGTTGTTTTATCCACCAATGATTTTATAGAACCATTATACGGGCTGAATACAGCTCTAATGAGATTGTTTTCAAGGGTATAATCTGTAAGTCCGTAATTTGCCTCGGTCCTCACTGGAAATGGTTCGGCATATTTCTTACTGTAATCGCCCCCTTCGGTCATTATATATGTAGCATAGCCACAGGCAGGTACCTTAGCTTTTATCAAAATTCTTATATATTCATGTCCCCAGAATTTATTTATGCCATAATCTAAAATCTGGTACTCCATAGCATTTCCATCTTTATCCTTAAATATAATCTTTTCCCTGTTGCCTTTAAAATCCCATACGACGATTTCAAAAGCCTCGTCCCTCTCATATGGAGCAGTATTGAATACATGGAATATCCTCGTTCTCCCTCTGCCTCTCTCATATTGTGATATTTTAAAATCCGATATCCCATATCCTGCTCCCGCACCTTCAGAAATATTCTCATATGCAGGATCTTCTTTTGTTATGAGTTTCGAAGTATCTATATTGTCTGCAAGATTTACAATGGCATTGCTTCTTTTTGTATTTGCAATGGCCATAACTTCCTGAAAATTGCCCATGACATGTTCCCTCGTTTCAAGAACCCCTGAGCCCGGTATTATGTCATGGAACTGTCCAAAGAGAACATGCCTCCATGCCTCTTCAAAGCTTTTACTATAATACTTTGCCCCTGTAGAAAGAGTAGAAATACTGCTTAATATCTCAGCTTCATTTAATGTATTTTCAGATTTTCTGTTGGCCATTTTTATTCTTGACTGCGATGTATAACATCCTGTAAATATAAAGTTTAATTCTTCCTTAACTTCCGGAAGTTTATCCTTTAACTTCTCAAGCTCTTTAAAATATTCCAGGAAAGTGCCGAATTTAATCTGCGGAAATACAGGCCATTTATCCATATCGATTATCGATTCGATATCCCTTCTTGTAGGGCCGCCGCCATGGTCGCCGACACCATAAAGCTTCAGCATTGTATGTATATTATACATATTGCAAAACTCAGGGACATATAAAGCCGTATATGGTAATATCTGACCGTTATACCATATAGGCTCCCTGTATGCTATGACATATTTGCCGGACGGTGCCGTCCATTTATATATATTTTTGCCGTTATACCCTCTGCAGTGATAATAATATTTCACCCCGCCATTTACGAGCACTTCGGGTACGGTTATGCTATGCCCGAATGTATCCGGCTCAAAGTCAAGCTGCATATCATCCATTTTTATATCAAGCAGTTTTGAAAGATACCTTTTAGTATACAGTGTCTGCCTTACAAGGCTTTCGCCATTCGGTATGTTTTTATCATTTTCAACCCATGTGGACGCAGTTACCTCCCATCTTCCCTCTTTTACCTTTCTTCTTATTTCATCAAGCATTTCCGGATTATATTTTTCAATGATCGCATATACGGAAGCCTGTGACTGCGAAAACTTAAAATCCGGGTATTCCCTCATCAGATTAAGAACGGTCCTGAAAGTATCTATCGTAACGGAAACAGTCTCATTCCACGGCCACATCCAATTCATATCGATATGGGAATGGCCCGCACATATCATTTTATATTTTTTCGCCTCTGATGATAGAGGCTTCAGCATTTCTTCGGCCTTCAATGCAGCAGACTTCGTTATAGCCCCCTCATCGGCCACTTGCTGCGTAAGGTACAAAATGGCGGGCTCAATTGAATTATCATATTTATTATTATTTATTTTCGAAAGCCTTATTGCATATTCTATTTCCGCTATTATCCTCTCGCACCAGTAGAAACGCTTTCTGCCTGTAAATTGATTGACATCAAGATAATCGATATTTGGTTTATCCCAGAGCATATCCGGTATATGTTCTTTTAATGCCTCTAACTTTACATCAACATTTCTTCTCAATCAAATCATCCCTTTCCATTGATCCTATGATATGGGTACATATACATTATTCGAAGAATATATATGCACTTTTCATTGCTTACTATTATATATGAAGAGATGTACTTAGTACATCCCTTCAAAATACAGGAATTATTTAGACCTTTTTACTTCAGGCTGATACTTATCATGCTGTCTCATGTGCATTTAAGCACCCATTCTTATATAGTAAAAAAATTTATCTAATATTAAATTGTACCATTTATTTTTTATTATCACCCTGCCATGCGTTTATAAGCGTCTGAGCGTCCGCATTTAAAACAGATTTAGCCTTATCAGAGACGCTGCGGCTTAAGGCCGGATTATTCAGATGCTTTACAAAATCCTGCATGTGCCTTGCTGCTTTATCCTCTCTGTTCATATGAAGCTGGTGCTCAACCTGTGCGATGTTGTTTAAAAGCTGTGCTATCAGCGGCATCTTCAGATCTTTAGATATTTTATAGCGGCCTATTAATTTTCTCATCGATTCTATACTAGTTGTAACATTAAATTTTAATGAACTCTCAAGCACATTCCCCGCCATATCCTTTATAACGACATCTGCCGTCCAGCTTCCAGACATGCCCGCCATATCTATATCGATGCTTTCCCGTGTTTTAGGACCGATAGTGTAAACCTTTCCTCCGATATGAACTTTGGCTGATAGGATGTTTGACAAATTGTCCCATACCCTGAAAGTTAAGGGCATATAATCATCGAATGAATCTCCATCTTTTAAAACCCTTCGATTTGCGGTCAGGGTAAATGACGGGAGATTGCTCGTTTCTATTTTTATTCCCTTCGATATATTTCCTGACAAATCAACGGCTTTTATTCCAATCGTATAATGGGCATCTGCTTTAAGCCCTGTTATGGTTGCAGTCTGTATGCCCCTATCGGCATTTACCATATCACCGATCTGTTCTCCATTTTTAGATACGGTTATCTGTACTTTTTTTGCATCGATGTCATAGGGCCCATCCCAGAATAATTGAATTCCGCCATCGTTTCTTATAACCTGTACGTTTTGTACATCTCCAGGCGGAACATTATCGGGCTCCGGTGCTGGTGGAGTTACAGGGGCGGTAAATACACCCGGGTCGCCAAATGTGAACTTATCAAGGTTAAACAGCCAACTGCTTCCTTTAAACAGCAAGTAAACTACATGTTTTCCATTTACACTGGCCGTTACATCAGCCGATGACACCGTAAAGTTCTGCCATCCTCCTGTTCCCGGCACATTGCATATAGCTATTACAGGCCCGTTAATGCCGTCAATTCTCGCTTCTATTGTCCCGCCGCTGGTGGCACTGGCCGCATTAACATAAAACTTGGCAGGACTTGTTGCCCCAAAATCAATATAATTATACATGGCATATGGATTATTGGATCCGTTTATTCCGGCCAGATACTTCTGTCCTCCCCCGTTCTCCGTGCCAAAACCTGTGCCTGCCGTGTAATTCTCCGCTTCAATTTTGCCATATGCATCCCTGTTTACACCTTTTACTGTAGTAAATGTAAACCAATCCAGATTGCATGGATAGTCGCTATTGTTTTTCCCTCTGAAAATCAGGTATACGTTATGTACCCCTTTAGCTTGTGAATCATCTATATTGGTCAGTATATCGGTCCAGTCATTCCAGTTTCCAAGGGCGGGAATATCAACTGTACCTACAATCGAACCATCAATGCTGTCAAGTTTCACATCGATGAATCCACCCTGATTGCCGCTTTGTACATGCACTGTAATGCCTGCAGCACCGGATCCGAAATCGATCCCCCTATATCCCGCATAGGCATTATTGTGAATTCCTTTTAAAAAGTTCCATGTCTCATCCCTGGACAATCCCGAGCTTTCGCTAAAATTTCCGGATTTAAGTCTGGTATAGGCATCGGTTCTTGTAGGATCGCTTTTAGTAAATTTAAACCAGTTAAGATTAAATAGATATTGGTCATTTGTCCTGGTGAAGACAAGATATACATCATGTATTCCAGTAGTATTTGTTATGACAGTATCGGCATCTGTAAAATTGCTCCAGCTACCTGTACCCTGGACATTGCTTGTGCCTATCAATGTTCCTGTCAAAGAATCCAATCTGATCTCGATATTTCCTCCACCGGTTTCGCTGGCCGCTCTTGCTATAAAACCATTTGCCCCGTCTGTTCCGAAGTCCACATTTTTATAGACAGCATAATATCCGGATTGTATTCCTCCCAGTTGAAGAGTGCCTTCATTGCAGCCCTCTATCCCGACTCCATATGCCGCATCATAATTCTCTGCCTGTATTGCATTATATGGATTTTTCGATATATTGTCATCTACTGTAACATCCTGTGGCTTTATCACATTCAAGGCTTCTACTGCAGCAGCAGACGACCATGACTGGTAAGTTCCTGAAATCAGCTTCCCATTCCAGTTTCCATCTATAATATTTTCAGAATTTCTGTTATTCCATGCTGTCTGAACATTAGTTGCAATCCATTCATTGAGTTCTTGGGCAAATTCGGCATAATTACTCTCGTCCCTTTTGTCTAAGGCTTTCTGAAGCATCGCCAGATTGCGGACAAGTATCGTCTTTCCGCCCTTTAAATCTCCATTTCCGCCTTCATAGTTCAGTATTCCATTGGCATCGACGAGACTATTTTTTGTATACTTTGTTGCTTTGACAGCGTCGTCAAGGTATACCGTATTGCCTGTAATGTTATACAGCCCTACTGCCGACCCTATAAAAGTACCCTGGTTATAATGTGTTGAATCGGTGCAGACACCGTTGACTACTTCTATACGATCATAAACTTTCCCATTTCCATCCGTAAGCATAGTCTTTCCCCATCTGTATATTTTTTCAGCAGCATCCAGGTAATGTGCATTTTTTGTAATATTATACAAATATACCGCAGCCTCAGCTGCCGGAAAGTTTATACATGCGTTCTTCGTGGAATGATCGCTGTTCTGCCACCAAATTCCGCCGTTTAAAAAACTGCCGTCCCATTGTGTATCGTAGACAAAATCGAAATGTTTTATTGCCTGATCTATGTACTTCTGTTCGCCTGTTAATTGATATGCCCTTGCACTTGCCATGGCCCACCACATTATGTCATCATTGAAATGATTATTTGTCCAGTCAGAACCATATTTTTTTACAGTTCCATCATATACCTGATCTATCTGGGCCCTTAACTTAGACTTTAAATCCTGATTTGAAGTATTGATATACGCATCCATTACCATTTCCCAGAGTTCTGCTTCCACCCAAAAACCTTGTTTGTATCGCTCCAAAAGTATTGAGCATCCGGGTCCCAAAACTTATTATTGAACGATCTCATTGCATTCTCAACATCAGACAATGTAAACGCATTCGTTTTTACAGGATGTGTCATCGGTACAAAGGTAAATACTAAAGTCAGACATAAAGTCAAAGATAATAATCTTGAAATTCTATATCTTTTCCCGCGCATTATATCCTTTACCTCCTGTTAATATTATTCATAAAATTCGCCCACTCCTAAATTCCAGTTGAATTATTTAATTTAAAAGTGGACGAATCATTTAGAAATATTTACTACTTATTAGAGTTTATTACATTGTTGATATTTTTAACTACCGTGTCTATAGTAGATATATCTTTTTTGCTCTCAAGTATATCATTCCAATCTGTTCCTGTAAATTTATTGGCATCACCGGCCCATGTTGTCAAGAAACGAATCGGCTGCTTATTTGAAGTCTTTAACATGGAATCG
>ENA-UOOI01002857-UOOI01002857.1-fermentation-metagenome-genome-assembly--contig:-NODE-2857-length-13988-cov-156.113113_pt1 | contig 13988 bp, 8 predicted proteins | sample MGYA00245779_ERZ724027 | MGnify/ENA primary metagenome ERZ724027 (study PRJEB28704, sample SAMN03018318) | fermentation metagenome | biome: anthropogenic terrestrial biome; feature: soil... | reverse complement strand
TATCATTTGTCGAAATCATATCATGGTATACATGATGGGTGTGAACAGTAACATGTATTTGGTTAAGAGAGTGAAACTGCTTGCAAATACGGAATAAAACAAGTAATATATGGTATATTATAAATTTCTGCTGCTGGATATTTTTTGCCGAAGAAAGGGCATGAGAAAGTAAGAGAATGGGGAAAATAGAGAAAGAAACGGATACTTTACACCATAGATTGAAATTTTGATAAAAAGCGGGTGCATAAATGAAAGAAAAAAATAAAGAAATTTTAGAAGAGAAACGAACTATGCTTGAGGATTTTATCTCAAGAGAAGAATATAAGCCGTTACGATTTAAAGAGTTTGTCGGATTTCTGCAGGTTCCCAGAGGCGAGAAGAACAATCTCAAGGAACTGCTTGATCAGTTCATAAAAGAAGGAAAGCTTATTCTGGACCAGCAGGGGCGTTACCGCATTCCCGGAGATAATATTAAGGTTGGCACCTTTGCCGGAACGCAGCGAAACTTTGGCTTTGTTATTCTGGAAGGGGAAGAGCAGGATATCTTCATTCCGGAGAATGCAACCAAGGGAGCTTTGCATGGCGATAAGGTCATGGTTGCCATTAATGAGGAACAAACCGGTAAAAGAAAAGAAGGCACCATTCTTGATATTATGGAGAGAGGGAAAACCGAGCTTGTCGGTACCTTCGAAAAGAGCAAAAATTTTGGCTTTGTGCGTCCCGATAATCCGAAGTTTGGACGGGATATCTTTATCGCCAAGGAGCATACGATGGGGGCGGTTGGCGGGCATAAGGTCGTGGTAAAACTTACGAAGTTCGGCGATGGCACTCAGAACCCGGAGGGAAAGGTAATTGAGATTTTAGGTCATGTAAATGATCCCGGTGTGGATATTATGTCAATTATACGCGAACATGATCTTCCGGTGGAATTTCCGGAGGAAGTAATGCGGTTTCTGAATCAGATACCGGAGGAAATTGATCCCGGGGAAATGAAGGGGCGGTTGGATATCCGGAAGCTGCAGACAGTCACGATCGATGGAGAGGATGCGAAAGATTTAGACGATGCGATCACCCTTTCTAAGGAGGGAGAGATCTATCATCTGGGTGTGCATATTGCGGATGTGTCACATTATGTGAAGGAGGGCTCCGTTCTGGATAAGGAGGCGTTAAAGCGCGGCACCAGTGTTTATCTGGTCGACCGGGTAATTCCGATGCTTCCGCATAAGCTGTCCAACGGAATATGCTCTCTGAATGCGGGAACGGACCGCCTCGCGCTGAGCTGCTTCATGGACATTAATTCCAAGGGTGAAGTGGTCAGCCATAGAATCGCCGAGACGGTAGTTCAGGTAGACGAACGAATGACCTATACCAGCGTAGCAAAAATCGTGGAAGATCATGACGAAGAGGAATGCAGAAAATATGAAGCACTGGTCCCGATGTTTTATGAGATGCTGGAGCTGTCGCAAATTCTTAAGAAACGCCGGAGAAAAAGAGGCTCCATCGATTTTGATTTTCCGGAAAGTAAGATTGTCGTGGATGAAAAAGGAAAGCCGATCGATATTCAGGCTTATGAAAGAAATAAAGCGACAAAGATTATTGAGGAATTTATGCTGATTGCAAATGAAACTATTGCGGAGGATTTCTTCTGGCAGGAGATACCGTTCCTGTACCGGACCCACGATTACCCGGATGAGGAAAAAATCAAGAAGCTGGGAATCTTTATCAATAACTTCGGATATAGTATTCATATCGGACAGGATGAAATTCATCCGAAAGAGCTGCAGAAGCTGCTAATGAAGATCGAAGATACCCCGGAGGAACCTTTGATCAGCAGATTGACCCTGCGCTCGATGAAGCAGGCAAAGTATACGGTGGCAAATACCGGGCATTTTGGGCTTTCTGCTAAATATTATTGCCATTTTACCTCACCGATAAGACGCTACCCGGATCTGCAGATCCATCGGATTATCAAAGAAAATCTGAACGGTGCCCTGGATGAGAGAAGACAGAAGCATTATGAAAAAATACTGTATGAGGTTGCAAATCATTCGAGCAAAACAGAGCGAAGAGCGGACGATACGGAACGTGAAGTTGAAAAAATGAAAAAGGTGGAATACATGGGCAACTTTATCGGTGAAACCTTCGATGGAGTGATCTCCGGTATTACAACCTGGGGAATGTATGTGGAACTGGCTAATACCGTAGAAGGAATGATCCGTGTCAGCGATATGGAAGATGACTATTACTTCTATGACGAGGAGCATTATCAGATGGTGGGAGAACACACCAAGAAGACATATAATTTAGGGCAAAAGGTGAAGATTGAAGTGATCGCCGCAGATAAGCTTCAGCGAACCATTGATTTTGCCTTGGTAGAGGAGGAAGAACGTAATGGGGGAGAAATATAAATTAATAGCCAACAATAAAAAGGCATATCATGACTATTTTATTGAAGAAAAATATGAAGCAGGCATCGCATTGCATGGAACGGAAGTGAAATCGCTCCGCATGGGAAAATGCAGTATCAAAGAATCCTATATTCGCATCGAAAATGGCGAAGTTTTTATCTATGGCATGCATATCAGTCCCTACGAGAAGGGAAATATATTTAACAAAGACCCTCTGCGGGTGCGCAAGCTCCTGCTACATGGCTTCCAGATCAATAAGATATCCGGACAGCTGGCACAGAAGGGGTTCACCCTGGTACCACTTTCTGTTTATTTTTCAGGCAGTCTGGCAAAGGTGGAGATCGGACTGGCAAAAGGTAAGAAGCTGTACGATAAGCGGCAGGACATTGCGAAGAAGGATCAGCGCCGGGAAGCAGAAAAGGAATTCAAGGTAAAAAATCTTTATTAAAAGATTACCGGTCCGCCTGCATGAAAATGGACGTTTTGGCAGAAGAAATTGTTAAAATACGATGCAGATAACTTGACACTTTCGCGAAATTAGATTAATATAATAAATAGAGAAATAAATGAACGGGCTAGTATCTAGGTTCGACGGGCTGGCTGAAGTTGGAGAAGCTATCCGCAGGTGAGGCGTTACATCACAAAATAAAATTAAACGCAGACGATAATTTAGCGTACGCTGCCTAACGGCAGCTGTCTGACTTAGAGCACCTACACTTTAAGACCCAGGCATCGATGATGTAGGAAACGACATATACAAAGCTTTGCGTATATGGGCGTAATATGAAGCTACCAAAATCAGAAGAGTGTTAGTTCTCGTCTGACAGAGGGAATGAAAAAGAACTAACTATGATAGTAGAAGTACAAGGGATCCCGGTTCGGACGCGGGGGCAGGACCCGCCTAGTCCATTAAAAAAGCATCTTATCAGCAATGACAGGATGCTTTTTTTACATTTGTATTATTGATATGAATGTCATAAGTCATTTTAAGGTTTTGATATGAATAGGACCTTATATATATTCATTGCTTTTATATGACTCATTATTGTAATGGCAGGAAGCCGCCGGAAGTTTCCCCGGTGATGCTGGTTTCAACTAAAACATCCGGGGTCAGATCGATTATTTCTCCGGTACTTATCATGGCAATCATTTGATAAATACCATCGGAATTTCCTATTACCCCGCCGTTTTTCTTTGGTTTGTGCAAATGGAAGAAGACGATTTGTTAGGAAGGCTTTTAACCCTCATATCAATATTATACATCGGATGGATAAAATAATCCATCTTTAAATGGAGATTTATGACAGCAACGCAGATGGGATGTTACTGTTCACATCCACATGTATACCATGTTATGATTTCGGCAAATGATATCCGATAAGGAGTATTTGCATTCGTCGGTACTTTGGCTCCGTATTTTGGAGCCTTATGTACCGCTACGTAATGCAACTAAGCGAAAGCGTCTCCGAATTGGATACATTTGACGAAATCATATGATAGACTTTGCTCAGGTGTGAACAGTAACAATGAAATGGAAAAAAGTTTTTGAAAAAAGTATTAAAAAGAACTTGAACTTTTCGTATTCTGTGGTAAATTAAGTTCTGAAATAAAAAGTGTAAACGATCAATCTACGGAGTTTTACTATTGGAAATAGTATCCGTTACTTCTATGTTACAAACCGTTTTATGGACAGAATGGAGATATAAAATGAAGTTTTTTAATAGGAAAATATCATTTCAACGCTTAAATGAATACATAGGCCGGAGAAAGGCTTCCGTGAATTACCAGGAAAACCGGAAGGATACAAGAAAGGATCTATATTTTCTGATCCTCTGCTTTGGGATGGCATGCATGGTTAACTTTACAATTGAGAGTATCAGCAGACATTCGTTTGCGGAAGCCTTTCATTACCTTATAAAAAGCTGGGATGTATTTCTGTATAACACCTATCTGATTTTCGTAACCTTAACCATAAGCTATTTGGTTCGAAAGAGAATATTTGCCTCCATTGTAATCAGTTTTGTCTGGTTGATCGGAGGCATCGCCAATGGCGTTATTCTGGCTTGCCGAGTTACACCCTTTACCGGGAATGACCTGAAGATGATCGGTAACGCAGCCTCGGTGGTTAAGAAATATATGTCCGTGGATCAAATACTTCTGGCCGTATTGCTGACTCTGGCGGCAATCGGTTTCTTCGTTTTAGCCGCATTATGGTGTCCGAAGTTTCAGGGGAAAATGAGATATCAAAGGTATATTGCCTTCCTGATCCTTGCATTTGTTTCGATTCTTCCGGTTACGAAACTATGCATACGGGCAAATGTGCTCTCCACTTATTTTGGCAATATAGCCATTGGATATGAGGATTATGGTTTCCCTTACAGCTTTTTAAGCACCATATTTGTGCAGGGAATTGACCGGCCGGATCACTATCAGGAAAGTGAAGTAAAGAAGATCATTCGTGAGGATGGCAAAGATCATTATCGGACCAAAGAGAATCCCAATATTATTATCGTTCAGCTGGAATCATTTTTTGATCCGAGCCTGATCAAGGGCATGGAATACTCGAAGGATCCAATTCCGAATTTTCATAAACTGGAGGAGGACTATACCTCCGGATATGTAAGGGTTCCGGTAGTCGGAGCGGGAACGGCCAATACGGAATTTGAAGTACTTACCGGTATGAGCATGCGTTATTTTGGGACGGGAGAATATCCATACAAGACAGTAATGAGGGATAATGTATGCGAAAGTATTGCCTATGTACTTAAGAACCTTGGATATTCCACACATGCCATACATAATAATATCGCAAGCTTCTATGGGAGAGACGAAGTATTTGCCAGACTGGGGTTTGATACCTTTACCTCGCTGGAGATGATGGATATAGAAGACTATACCCCGCTTGGATGGGCGAAGGATGCCAAGCTCACCGATTCCGTTATGGAATGCCTGAAATCGACAGAAGGGCAGGATCTTGTATATACCATCACGGTACAGTCCCATGGTGGATATCCGAGTGAGCCGGTAGCAATGAATCAACCGATTACGGTTCATGGAACGGAAGGGGAAGAAGACAGAAATTATTCCATAGAGTACTATGTAAATCAGCTATACGAAGTGGATCAGTTTATTGGTAATCTTGTAAAAGAGCTGGAGAAATTTGATGAGGATACCATACTTGTCTTATTTGGCGATCACCAGCCCTCCCTCGGGCTGGAAAGCGATCAGCTTGCCTGCGGGTCTTTGTTTAAGACAAATTATGTAATCTGGGATAACATGGGTCTTCCGAAGGAGGACAGAGATCTGGCTTCCTACCAGCTGGTTTCCATTGCTTTTGACAAGGTGGGAATCCATGCTGGAACTTTGATGAAATATCATCAGGAAAGAATGGGTACAAAGCGGTACTGGTCCGATCTGAAAGTGCTCCAGTATGATATGCTTTATGGAAAAAAGTATGTATACAATGGAGAAGACAGATATGATGAAGCGGATTTGCAGATGGGGATCGAGGATATCACGATTACCTCAATTAAGGTAGATCTACATGGCAATACAGTGATTAAAGGCAATGATTTTAATGCCTACAGCAGAATCGCAGTGAACGGTAAGGAGATGGATACCGTATACGTGGATAGGAATACACTCGCCTTGAAAAATCATGAAATTAACCGGGGGGATGTTCTGGAAGTGAATCAGGTGTCCCATAACGGAAACATACTAAGAAAAGGGACCGCCTATACCTATCAAGGCTATCAGCGCTTTATTAAGGCTGCGGATCGTGTTTTAAACTAAAGGTACATCAGGATACACGAAAACCCTCTTACGCTTTCGGTACGGATCAGAGGGTTTTCGTGTTCTTTTTTTAATTCTTCTTTACTATGATAGAACAAAAGGGTTTAGGCATTTAACAAATGTCTAAAATAGATACGTAGAAAAGGAGATGAAAGGTATGGCTGGTTACTATATGTCGATTGATATCGGAACGTCGGCGGGACACCAGAGGATGGGCTATATTGAGGATGGAATATTAAAGATGGAGGAGGTTCATTGCTTTGAGCATGAAATAGTGGAAAAGGACGGGGAACTATGCTGGGATGTGGAACAGGTATATAAAGAAATAGTTCTCGGATTAAAGAAATGCTGGAAGATAGGAAAGCTTCCGATCTTTGTCGGAGTCAGCGCCTGGGGGTCCGATTTTATTCTTCTGGATAAAGAGAATCAGCGGATCGGAAATGCCGTTTCTTTTCCGGATTCCGATACGATCCATCGGCTCATGGCAGTTAAGGAGAAGCATCCGGATTATTTCGAAAGGGCGGACAGTATATTATTCGTTGCGGATTATCTGACGTATTTGTTGAGCGGGGTAAAGTGCTGTGAATATACCAATGTGGTCACGACGGGGCTTGCTGACCCGGACAAAGGGGGTTGGGATGAGGAGAAGTTAGAGACGCATGGAATTCCAAGCCGTATATTTCCCGGATTATGCCCGCCGGGGACCGTGGTAAATAATTTGACAAGAAGGCTTACGGAAGAAACCGGCTATGATTGTATCGTAGTCCGGGTGGAAGCAAATCGGGAACATCCGAATCGAATCGTTGCGGAGATTGCAGAAGAAACGAAATTTGCCGATACAGACCGGATCGCTGCCCTAAGCGGCATAATTACGATGATGGCAACCGGACACCAGTTTAAGGATCCGGAGGAGATTCGTCAATACGTCCGAGAAGATTTTACATCCGCTGCCACATAAGTATGTCCGGGAAGATTACAACCCCTCTTGCATCAATTTAGATAGAAATGCAACATTACTGTTCACACCCCCAACAAAGTCTATCATATGATTTCGACAAATGATATCCGATAAGGAGTATTTGCATTCGTCGGTACTTTGGCTCCGTATTTTGGAGCCTTATGTACCGCTACGTAATGAAGCTTAAGCGAAAGCGTCTCCGAATCGGATACATTTGTAGCAATCATAACATGGTATACATATCGGGTGTGAACAGTAACAATGCAACAACGGCAATAACCCTAGTAGCGTGTAAAAGCTTGCGTGCGAGTTTCTGCCATAGTATAATGATTTCATGTATTATTGAGAAAGCAGTGAGAGGATGAATGGATCGGATATGAATACAGAGAAAAAGAAGCTCCTGCTTGTGGAGGATGATACCGCCATTGCCATGGGGCTGGAATATTCCCTGCAGCAGGAAAATTATGAAGTAACCACCTGCGGCAGTGCCGCTTCAGCCATGGCAAGGATTTCCTCGGAGAAATATGACATTGCACTTCTGGATGTCTCATTGCCGGATGGGAACGGTTTTGATATCTGCAAGAAGCTGAAAATCCAAGGGGATACCCCGGTCATCTTTCTGACTGCCAGGGATGATGAGGGAAGTGTGGTCCTGGGACTGGATATCGGCGCCGATGATTATATCACAAAGCCATTTCGGATTCGGGAGCTGCAATCCCGTATCCGCAGTGTCCTTCGCCGGTCAGTAAAAACGACAGGTGGGGATGTCCTGCTGCAGTATGGGAATGTGACGGTGAATGTATCGGAGGGCAAAGTGAAGAAAAACGGAAGCGATGTCTTCCTGACGGCACTGGAATTCAGGCTTTTCCTGACGCTGATTAATAATGAAGGACGTATTGTTACAAGAAATCAGCTGCTGGAAAGCATCTGGGATGTGTCTGGAGATTTTGTAAATGACAATACTTTAACGGTATATATAAAAAGACTTCGGGAGAAGATTGAAGATGATCCGCAGAATCCTGCCATTATTAAAACTGTCCGCGGATTAGGTTACCAGCTGTCCTGATAAAGCGGCAAAAAACAGACAGTATGATAAGGCGATAAGAAAGGCAAACCTACGATATGTTCCTGATGCGAAATAAAGAAATTAAAGATATGGCAATACAAACACTGATTGCTTCCGCCGTATTGGTGCTCCTTGGTTTTCTGATCGGTGTATGGACCGGGATCCTGATTTTGATTACGGTCCTATTGCTATGCACTATTTTCTATGTAAATACAAAAAGAAGGTACAGACAGATTGCGAAGCTGGCAGATTATTTAAAAAGGATCAGTAACGGGGAGCATTCCTTAGATATCCGGAACAATGCAGAAGGGGAGTTAAGCATCTTAAAAAGTGAAATCTATAAGGTGACATTAATGCTGTCCGAATATAATGAGCAGCTGAAAAGTGAGAAATATCTCCTGGCGAATCAGATGGCGGATATTTCACATCAGCTGAAGACTCCGCTGACCTCTATGATGGTTATGGTGGATCTATTAAAAGAGGATAATCTTACCCAGGAGAAACGGCAGGAATTTACCTCCCAGATCTATATGCAGCTGGAGCGAATCGAGTGGCTGGTTTCCTCCCTTCTTAAGATGTCCAAGCTGGATGCCGGTGTGGTTCGTATGAGGCAGGAGAAAATACCGGCCCATAGATTAATTGAAAATGCTTTACAGCCTCTACTCATCCCGATGGAGCTCAAGGATATTTCCTACGCGGTAGATAGAAAGGACGAGGTCATTCTATGTGATATCAAATGGACGACGGAGGCGCTCATTAATATCCTTAAAAACTGTATTGAGCATACACCGAAGGGCGGGCATATACAGATAGAAGTGAAGGATAATCCGCTCTATTCGGAAATTATTATTACCGATAACGGAGCCGGGATCAGCAAGGAGGATCTGCCTCATATCTTTACAAGATTCTATAAAGGAAAGAATTCTTCATCGGATAGCGTGGGAATTGGACTTGCGATGTCTTACAGCATCCTGCGCCGCCAGCAGGGGGATATCCGGGTGAACAGTAAGATTGGACAAGGAAGCTCTTTTGCCATTCATCTATATAAATCGGTTATGTGACGTGACCGGACTTTCCGAAGAAGCTGCTTAAGTGACAATATTGTCATTTTAAAAGTCACCGCATTGTCACCATGGTAGGATAAAATTATCATATCAACTTTGGTGAAAGGTTAAGGTACATGTATGGAAATATTAAGAGTAGAAAATTTAACAAAGGTATACGGAAAAGGCGATACTGCGGTCACCGCATTGGATCATGTCTCTTTCTCCGTTGAAAAAGGAGAGTTTATCGCAGTGATCGGGCCTTCCGGCTCTGGTAAATCGACCCTGCTTCATATGCTTGGCGGGGTAGACCGTCCCACCTCGGGAAAGGTACTAATCGACGGTACGGATATCTATCAGCTGGATGAATCCCAACTGGCAATCTTTCGGCGGAGGCAGATCGGACTAATTTATCAGTTCTACAACTTGATTCCGGTTCTTGATGTGGAGGAGAATATCACACTGCCCCTGCTGCTGGACGGAAGGAAGGTGGATCAGCAGAATCTGGAGGAGCTTTTAACGATATTAGGCGTGAAGGAGCGGGTAGATCATCTGCCCAATCAGCTATCGGGAGGACAGCAGCAGAGAGTCTCCATCGGGCGTGCCCTGATCAATAATCCGGCAATCGTATTGGCCGATGAGCCGACGGGGAATCTTGACAGTAAGAATAGTGATGAAATCATCAACCTCTTAAAATTATATAACAAAAAGTATAATCAGACACTTATTGTTATTACCCATGATGAAAAGATAGCCTTGCAGGCGAATCGGATCATCAGTATCGAGGATGGTAAAATTGCTAAGGATGAGGTGATTAGGGAATGAATATTATGAACAAAATCACCTTAAAAAGCTTACGAAAGAACAGGACACGAACGATTGTTACGATTATCGGCGTCATTCTATCGGCCGCCATGATTACAGCAGTTACGACGTTCATATCCAGTATGCAGGCTTATATGCTGAATTTTACCGTTGAGCGGGAGGGTGATTGGCACGGAGTCATTCAGAATGCCGCTCTGTCCGACTATCAGCAGCTTCAAAGTGAGAAGGATTTAGAGGATGTCGTAATGGTGAAGAGCGGCGGCTTTGCCTATCTTCCGGAGAGCAAGAATGAATATAAGCCCTATCTGCGTGTCCTGGAAGTGCAGGAGCAGGCGTTTGCACATTTGCCGATACGGCTTATGGAGGGCAGACTGCCACAGAATGAGAATGAGGTCGTTGTATCCGATCACATCAATACCAACGGCGGTGTGGAATATAAAATCGGGGATACTTTGATATTACAATTAGGGCAGCGGGTGTTCGAAGACGGTACTCCAATTCTTGAAAATGCCGAGTACTCTCTGCCGGAGGATGGGAATCCAGAGAAACTCGAAGTCACAGAGGAAAGAACATTTACGGTGGTTGGTATTTGCAAACGTACCAACTATCAGCTGGAGGAATATACGAATCCGGGTTACTCTGTATTTACAAAATTAAATATGGGGGATGTTCAGGGGAAAAACCCCATAAGTATTTATTTTAAAGCAAAGCATCCAAAAGATATCTATCAAATTATGGAAAGGATTAGCAATGTGCGCGGCGGCATCAAATACAGCTATAATTCGGAGCTGCTCCGCTATATGGGAATCAGTAATAACAGCGGTTTTAATGCGGTTCTATACAGCCTGGCTGCGATTCTTATTTCCTTGATCATCGCGGGATCTGTTTCGCTGATTTATAATTCCTTCGCTATTTCCGTCAGTGAAAGAAAAAAGCAGTTTGGACTATTGTCCAGCGTAGGTGCTACCGGAAAGCAGAGAATGAATACAGTAATCTGTGAATCCCTGATGATCGCCGTGATTGGAATTCCGATCGGAGTGCTTTCCGGTATCGCCGGGATCGGAGTAACTTTTTATGTACTTAGGGAACCTCTGCACAGTATCTTTTCCTATGAATCCTCCTCCGCCGAATTATCCCTGGCGGTTTCGGCTCCGGCAATCGTTGCGGCAGTCATCATTTCCTTGGTTACGATCCTCCTATCGGTCTATGTACCGGCAAGGCGGAGCAGAAGAGTGTCTGCTATGGATGCCATAAGACAGACCAGTGACATTAAATTATCTGCAAAGCAGGTTAAAACGCGGAAGATCATCCGAAAACTGTTTGGGATGGAAGGGGATCTTGCCTTAAAGAACTTTAAAAGAAACCGCAAACGCTATCGGACAACGGTAATTTCCTTATTCATCAGTATCGTTTTGTTTGTTGCGGCATCCTCCTTTGCGATGTATCTTAAGGATAGTGTTACGGATGTTTATGAGGAAACGGAGTATGATATCACCTATACGATCTATGATAAAGATCCGGATATCGAAAGCAACCGAAGGAAAGCATATCAGGACATTCTTGCTCTTGACGGAATCAAGCAGGGCTCGATGGTGGATAAACTGTATGGGACGGTAGAACTGACAAAGGATTTTGTGGAAAATGATTATTATAACAGGATGAAAGAGCAGAACAATTTAATGGAGGATGGGAAGGTTTCAATCACGGTATCGATTTGCAGTGTCGACCATGCCGCCTTTACGGATTATGTGAATAAACTGGGACTTTCCATCGAACAATTTACGAATCCCAAATCACCGGCAGGAATATTAATCGATAAGCAGCATTACTACAGCACTACGGAACAGAAATATCAAAACAAAAATGTTTTCAAGGATAAAACGATACAAAGCCTGCCGATTACCTTCAGTATGAAGGAAGATAAAGAAGAGACGATCAATGTTTCCATCGGCGCATTTGCAGACATTGCACCGTTCGGTGTGGATAACTCTTCCCAGGGAAATTACCTGACGTTGATTATCGATGAGCAAAGCAGGGAAGCTTATGCCGACATGGAGGATCAATGGCAGTATAATATGTATTTCTCCGCGAAGGATCCGGAGCAGGCGGTAGAAAATATGAAGGAGATCCTGGTAAAGGCCAAAATGCCTTATACGAACCTGTATAATCTGACAGAGGCTTTGCAGGAGAACCGCAATGTAATCATGGTGATCTCCGTATTTTCCTATGGCTTTATTGTACTGATATCACTCATTACGATAGCAAATGTCTTTAACACGATATCGACGAATGTGAATTTAAGACGGCGGGAATTTGCAATGTTAAAATCCGTAGGAATGACACAGCATGGTTTTAATAAAATGCTTAATTTTGAATGTATCTTTTATGGATTGAAGGCATTACTCTATGGGCTGCCGGTATCCGTGGGAATTACCTATCTGATCTACAAAAGTGTTAATCGTGGAGTCGAGATGCCGTTCTACCTTCCGGTTCCAAGCATGGTTATCAGTTCTCTCAGTGTATTCCTTGTCGTATTTGTCAGCATGCTGTATTCGATGAGTAAGATACGCAATGAAAATATACTGGATGCATTAAAGAGTGAAACAAATTAAAAAAATTCAAATTTGATATGAGGGACGAAGCCAGTTTATAAAATTGACTTCATCAATTGTTACTATTCACACCCGCCATGTATATCATGCTATGATTTCGACGAATGCAAATACTCCTTATCGGATATCACTTGTCGAAATCATATCATGAACGAAAAGAGCGTTCATGATCTTTTGCTCCATTCGGAAATTGCAAACAAGCTTGCATTTCTTCATTACGCGTTTATTATAGGATAGACTTTGCCCGGGTGTGAACAGTAACCATCAATTTGCACAATTTATACATGGATGAGTAATATGAATTAGAGGGACAAAGGGTGCTGCAGACCGGGGCAGGAAAGGTCTGCGGCACTTTTTTCGTTTGCAGTCTTATTTTGCGCTTGATTAATAAAAATCGGGATGATAAACTGGAATCGGTATTGGGATAAAAACAAACAAGACAATATACTTGAGATGAAAAGGATGATTGCAGATGATAAACAGTGAAATTTCAGAAATTAAAAAGCAATTTAACCATGAGAACAGCTCCATTATGAAGGTGAGCGGTTGTTATGTAGATGGTGAAAAAAATATAAAGACGGAATTTACGCAGACGTTTCTGACCCTGCCGGAGGAAGAAACTTTTAAGTATTTTGAGATCTTTAAGAAAACTTTATCCGGCCGGATCGGGAAAAATCTGATTAATATGGAATTTCCGATGGAGACGGAATTTGACGGGGGAACGCAGCAGTTTTTGCTGCGGTTAAGGGACAGTGAGCTAAAGAATGAGGCACTTCTGGATGAATTCTATAAAAAGGTAATCAATGCCTATGATTGTACGGGGAATTACCTTATCCTGATGATTTATGCGGCTTATGATGTTCCCGGGAAAACAAACGATAATATCCTTATGGAGGATGCCTCCGAGGAGGTGTATTCCTATATCCTCTGTTCCCTATGTCCGGTAAAGCTTTCAAAACCAGGGCTTAGCTACAACGATGAAACTAACCAGTTTCAGAAGCGCATCCAGGATTGGGTGGTCAGTATGCCAAGCAATGGGTTCCTTTTTCCTGCGTTTCATGATCGAAGCGCCGATATCCATAATATACTCTATTACTCCAAGGACGCGGAGGATTTACATAATGATTTTGTCGATCAGCTCCTCGGCTGCCGGGTTCCGTTATCCGCGGGAGGGCAGAAGGAAACCTTCCAGACCTTAATACAAGAGACCCTTGGGGAAGAATGTGAATATGGGATCGTTAGAAATATACATGAAAAATTAAATGAAATCATCGAGGAGCATGA
>ENA-UOOI01002856-UOOI01002856.1-fermentation-metagenome-genome-assembly--contig:-NODE-2856-length-13989-cov-5.285704_pt1 | contig 13989 bp, 10 predicted proteins | sample MGYA00245779_ERZ724027 | MGnify/ENA primary metagenome ERZ724027 (study PRJEB28704, sample SAMN03018318) | fermentation metagenome | biome: anthropogenic terrestrial biome; feature: soil; material... | reverse complement strand
GGTTTTTTATTGTAATTTTGTAATACTGCGAAAATGAATCTGCCGCGCGTAATTTAATGTGACCGGTAGTCACGAAGTGCGCTTGCGCGGCATGGTTAATAAGTGGCTAAACGATTGTCTTACAAGATATAAACTCATAAATAAATGCATAATATACTGGTAACCGGTGGAGCCGGTTTTATCGGTTCCAACCTCACGGAAGCACTGTTGGATAGCGGACATTCAGTAAGAGTTCTTGATAATTTTGCAACCGGAAAGATTGAAAATCTGCTTCCCCTATTGGAAAAATATCCTGATACGCTCACCCTTCAGGTGGGAGATATCCGCAACATGGATGATTGCCGCAAGGCCGTTGAAGGAATCGATTATGTGTTCCATGAGGCGGCGCTGGGCTCGGTGCCGCGCTCCATCAAAGACCCGATCACATCGAACGAAGTAAATGTGTCGGGTTTTTTGCAAATGCTGGTGGCCAGTCGCGATGCCGGCGTCAAGCGGTTCATCTATGCCGCCAGCTCCTCCACCTATGGCGACAGCCAGTCGCTCCCCAAGGTTGAAGATGTGATCGGGAAACCCCTGTCGCCCTATGCCATCACCAAGTATGTGAACGAGCTCTATGCCGATGTCTTTTCCAAAACCTACGGAATGGAGACCATCGGCTTGCGCTATTTCAACGTGTTCGGCAGGAGGCAGGACCCCAACGGCGCCTATGCGGCAGTGATTCCCCTCTTCGTGAAGAAGCTGATGGCGCACGAGTCGCCCGTCATCAACGGCAACGGTGAGTACAGTCGCGACTTCACCTATGTCGACAATGTGATCCTGATGAACATCCTCGCCATGGAGACCGCCAATCCGGCGGCCCTCAATACCGTCTACAATACCGCCTACGGCGAGCGCACAACCCTGAATCAGCTTGTGGGATATCTGAAAGAATATCTTTCGGAGTTCGATCCGGAGATCGCCCAGGTGGAGATCCTTCACGGTCCCAACCGTGCGGGCGACATTCCCCACTCGCTGGCCAATATCGACAAGGCCCGCAACCTGCTGGGGTATGATCCGCAATACTCCATGCAGCAGGGGCTGCGGGAAGCGGTGCAATGGTACTGGGAAAATCTGTAGAATCATATTTGATTTAAATTTCCGAATAATTTTTCTCGTTTGCGTCTATTCTCTCATCCACAACTGCTCATTCGCTATATGATTTGAAACTCGTTTCACTCAGACAACAAATCATATTGACGCTCCTTTCGCAGAGTGGATCCTGAAAGAATAGCTGAGACAAAAAAAACAAAACATAATATCTCATTCAATGGAAGAAGATATTTGCTATTTCAATCCACGTATTTGCGTAATCGGCCTGGGATATGTGGGCCTGCCGCTGGCACGGCTTTTCAGTACGAAATACAAGACCGTGGGGTTCGAATTGAGCCAGTCGCGTGTGGATGAACTGATGAGCGGTCACGACAGCACCCTCGAGGTGGAGGATGAACTGCTCCAGTCAGCATTGGCAAACGGATTCAGCTGCACCACCGATATTGAAGCAATTCGTGATTGCAACTTCTATATAGTGGCAGTTCCCACCCCGGTGGACAAGAACAACAATCCCGATCTGCGTCCGCTATACGGTGCCAGTGAGACCGTGGGCAAGGTCATCTCCAAAGGAGACATCGTTGTCTATGAGTCCACAGTCTATCCCGGTGTAACCGAAGATGAGTGCATCCCGGTGGTAGAGAAGGTAAGCGGTTTGAGATACAATGAAGAGTTCTTTGCCGGATACAGTCCCGAGCGGATCAATCCCGGCGACAAGGAACATACCGTCGAAAAGATCAGGAAAGTCACCTCCGGCAGCACCCCTGAAATTGGTAAGATTGTGGATGAGGTATATGCTTCAGTCATCAGCGCCGGCACCCACCTGGCCCCCACCATCAAGGTGGCCGAAGCAGCCAAGGTGATCGAGAACTCACAAAGAGACATCAACATCGCCTTCGTGAATGAGCTGGCAAAGATCTTCAACAAGATGGGCATCGACACCCAGGATGTGTTGGAAGCTGCCGGCACCAAGTGGAACTTTCTCCCCTTTAAACCGGGACTGGTAGGAGGCCATTGCATTGGTGTAGATCCCTATTACCTGGCCCAGGCTTCACAGCGTTATGGGTATAATCCAGAAATCATCCTTGCCGGTAGACGTATGAACGATGGGATGGGAGAGTATGTGGCCGATCAGGTGGTGAAGTTGATGCTCAAGAAAGGAATCCAGGTGCTTGGGTCAAATGTGCTGGTTTTAGGCTTTACCTTCAAGGAAAACTGTCCCGATGTGCGCAACACCAAGGTGATCGACATCATCAAGACGCTGGAAGAGTACAATGCCAATGTCACCATTTACGACCCCTGGGCAAATCCAGCCATAGCAAAACATGAGTATGGGGTAGTGCTGCAGAACGAGCTTCCCGAACAACATTATGATGCGGTAATCCTTGCTGTGGCACACAATGAATTTAAAGAGCTTGACATTGCCCACATTTCAAATGGGAACAGCGTGGTGTATGATGTGAAGGGAATTTTGAGTGAAGAGGTGATTGACGGGAAGTTGTAGGGAGAAATAATTTAAACAAATTGGAAGAAACAACTACTCCGAATAAAAACACCTCTTCGCAGAAAAACAGACGTATAGCTAAGAATACATTGATGCTATATTTCAGGATGATACTGACAATGTTGGTATCACTCTACACATCACGTGTAATTCTTAATACTTTAGGAGTTGAAGACTATGGCATTTACAACGTGGTAGGTGGAGTAGTTACCATGTTTGCGTTTTTTAATAGCGCCATGTCGTCCGCCACACAGCGTTTTCTCTCATACGAGATTGGTAAAGGTGATTTCGTACAACTTCGTAAGACGTTTAATGCTACACAGATAATTCATATTGGGATAGCACTTTTGATTTTTATTTTTGCCGAAACAGTAGGTTTGTGGTTTTTAAAAACTTACTTGGTGATTCCTACAGAAAGAATGGATGCTGCAATTTGGGTATATCATTTTTCGGTTTTATCATTCATGGTTACCGTCCTACAAGTTCCGTATAACGCAACAATAATTGCTCATGAGAGAATGAATATATATGCCTATGTGAGCATCTTGGAAGTGTCTCTCAAACTCTTAATTGTTTTCATGCTCACTTGGATCTCATCCGATAAACTCAAACTATACGCGATATTGCATTTTACTGTAGTGTGTGTTATCGCAGCAATTTATAGAACATATACACGGAGGAATTTTGATGAGTCAACATTCCAGATCGTGAAAGATAAGAAACTCTATAAAACTCTTATTAGTTATTCTGGGTGGAACTTATTTGGAAATATTGCTGCTGTCGCTAAAGGACAAGGAGTTAATATTCTTCTGAATATATTCTTTGGTCCAGTTGTGAACGCAGCAAGAGGCATAGCAATGCAAGTACAAGGAGCAGTAAATATGTTAGTAAGCAATTTTCAGATGGCTGTAAACCCTCAAATCATTAAATCCTATGCCTCTGATGAAAAAAAATATATGACTCTTCTTATAATTAGAAGTTCTAAATTTTCTTTTTATTTACTCTTTTTGCTCTCTTTACCTATCATACTTGAAGTAGATCAAATTTTAAAACTATGGCTGAAGACTGTGCCCGATTATGCTTCAATATTTACAATTCTCATCTTAGTGATAATATTGATAGATTGTGTTTCCGGACCTTTAATGACTGCCATACAAGCAACCGGAAAAATTAAAATTTATCAAGCGGTTGTTGGTACATTATTGATTTTAATTCTACCAATTTCTTATTTTCTTTTAAAAAAAGGACATTCACCTGAAATCACTCTCTATGTCAATATAGCTGCTTCAATAATTGCTTTATTTATTCGCTTATATATTGTATGGAAATTACTGAATTTTCCTGTAATGAGATTTATCAAGGAGATAATACTTAAGAATACATTAATTATCCCATTCTCAATTTCAGTTCCATTAATGATAAAATACTCAATGGATGTGTCTTTTACTAGATTGATTGTGGTTATATTAGTATCAATAAGCTGGAGTATATCCCTTATTTATTTTATTGGTTTAAACAAAACTGAAAAATCATTAGTGACCAGAGGTATTCAGAAAATAGTTAATAAAAAATGATAGAAAAATCAGAAATAAATATATTTGATGCAGTGGTAAAACAGGATCTTTGTATCGGTTGTGGAGCGTGTTTATATCCCGCATCTCAAAGTGATCTAAAAATGTCTTGGAACGATGAAGGATTCTTAATTCCGGTTTCAGACAATCAAGACTCAATTTCAGAAATCAGTCTTAAGGTGTGCCCTTTTAATCCTTTTCCGGATAAAGAGGTTAGGACTGAGAGCGAAATAGCGAATATATTCTTAAAAGACGCACCAAATAAGCATCTTAAGGTCGGTCATTACTATAATTCTTATGTAGGTTACTCGAATAAATATCGCTTAACATCATCATCTGGAGGAATGACGACATATTTAATCGGAGAACTTCTGGAAAATGAAATAGTCGATGCGGTCTTAACTGTTAAGGATGGAAAGAATTCGTTCTATGAATATTCTATTATAAGGAAAAATGATGATTTGATTGCTTCATCTCAAACAAAGTATTATCCAGTAACATTGGGGTCCGTGATGGAAGAACTGAAAAATTCCGATGAGCGGCTCGCAGTTGTTGGAGTTGCATGTTTTATCAAATCTATACGTTTGTTACAGCATTATCATCCTGAGTTTAAACAGAGAATTAAATTCACTATCGGAATAATATGCGGGGGGGTAAAAAGTAAGTTCTTTGCTGAATACTTAGCTGGAAAATCAGGAGTTAGCACTAAACAATTTAATAATCCCAAATTCAGAATAAAAGATTACAAGAGTACAGCATCGGATTATTCTTTCGGGTGCGAAGACGCAAATGGTGAACAACATACCATAAAGATGGGGGAAGTGGGTGATATGTGGGGTTCAGGTATGTTTAAAAACAATGCTTGTGACTATTGTGATGATGTAACAACTGAACTTGCAGATATCTCTTTAGGTGACGCTTGGTTGAATCCATACAATCAGGACGGAAAAGGCACTAATGTACTTATAACACGATCTCAATTAGCAGAAGATTTAATACAGAAAGGAATAGAAAAAGATGAGTTATCATTAGATCTTCTAGCTTTTGACAAATTCCTGTCTTCACAGCAAGGGAGTTTTAATCATCGCCATAAAGGACTAAAATACAGAGTTAAGCTTGCAGAGAAAGAAGGTTACATAATTCCACCCAAACGTCATGATAACGAGAAGATATCATTAGATTTCAAGATGGTGCAGTATCAACGTAGAGTTGTTCGCAAATTGAGTTTAGTCGAATGGGCAAAATATAAAAATAGCGTAAAATTTGATGAAGTAATGACCAAGCCAAAGAAGATTTTAAAAACAAAGACTAGGATTTATCATTACGTAAGGGCGATAAAAAAGAAATTAATTTGATGAAAGTAGGAATACTAACACATCCCCTTAAAACAAATTATGGTGGGATATTGCAGAATTACGCTCTTCAGGTTGTTTTGAGCAAATTGGGACATGATGTAATTACAATAAACATAGGGAAGAAGTTCGACACCTTTGGATGGCTCAAAAGCATTGTAAGGTATCCAGTAAAAAAGATAATAAGAAATAAAACGAAACTTCCAATCACAAAAAAACAGACAATTGCCATTGAAGAGAATATAGATAAGTTTATCGGGAAACACATTAACACTACCGAACCTTTAATAGGAATCCACAAGCGAATAGTTGATAAATATGGTTTTGATGCAATTATTGTGGGTAGCGACCAAGTATGGAGACCAGATTATGTGAGGAACATAGGGAATATGTTTTTGGATTTTTTAGGGAATAGTGACGTAACCAGAATTGCGTATGCCGCCTCCTTCGGAATTGATGAATGGACGTTTTCAAAAAAACAAGAAGCGTACTGCTCAATCGAAGCCAAAAAATTCAAAGCAATATCAGTTCGTGAAGAATCTGGCGTTTATTTATGCAATAAATATTTAAACGTCAATGCCACTCACGTTTTAGATCCAACGATGCTGCTCAAGAAAGAAAATTATCTATCACTGCTAGATACTAATGATAAGGTTATTAAGGATAATGACACAAAACAACTAAGTGTCTATATTCTTGACTTAAACAAAGAAAAAAATAATGTTATCGATAATCTTGCAAACAAATTTAATTTGAAAGTTGTACATCTCAATAATCACAATGTAAAAAATTCCTCCATGAATTATGAGGATAGAATTGTACCACCTATTGAAAGTTGGCTCAAAGGGTTTGATGAAGGTGATTTTATTATAACCGATTCATTTCATGGCACGCTCTTTTCAATTATTTTCAATAAGCCGTTCGTTACTTTATACAATGAAAAAAGAGGCTTAACAAGAGTTCAATCAATATTGAGTACTCTTGACTTAGAAAATCAGTTGATATCCTGTGACGAAGATATAAACTCCCTTTTTGATTTATTTAAAATTGACTTTACCAAATCAAACGCTATTCTTAGGGAAAAAAGAAAAGAGTCCTTAGCTTTTATTGAAAATAATTTTAATTAAATATTATGATTTCATTTATTATTATTGGGCTCAATGAAGGATTGAAACTAAATAAGTGCTTTGAAAGCATTATAAATACAATAGATAATAGTCAACTCTATCATGACGCTGAAATAATATATGTCGATTCTAAATCCACAGACGGGAGTTATGAAAATGCTTTACTTAATAATAAAGTTAAATCCTATCGTCTCGAGGGGAAATGTAATCCGGCAATTGCACGTAATTTTGGAGCCAAAAAAGCTAGAGGCGATATTTTTTGTTTCTTTGATGGGGATATGGAACTACTGTCTGGTAAATTAGAAAAACTATTTACTGAAGATGGAGAATTAATTAATCCCTTAATGACAGCAAATAGAATAGATGTTTTTTATGATACTGAAGGTAATTATATTGGAACTAATGAGGAAGAAAAAGTTAATCTTGTAGACAACTTAACGATTACCACTGGAGGTATGATTTTAATTAAAAAAGAACTCTGGAGGTCCGTAAATGGAATGGATGAAAGTCTTAGGTGTTTTGAAGACAATGACCTAGCATATAGAGTTTTTAAAAAACATAAATTAAAGGTTCTAAAAAGCAAAGAAATACTAGTAAAGCATCATACGGTTAGATATACTGATAATAAGAGGTACCAACAGTTGATATTTTCAAATTTCTTCTTGTATCGAGGAAAATTATATAGAAAACATTTGTTTTTTCCCCCAATAGTATTCATAATGATGAAGTCTGACTTATCGTTGTTAATACTGTCCGTATCTATAATTGCTACAATATTATCAAAAAACCCATTTTTCCTTTTATTTTATTTCGTTGCGGTATTGATTAAACTTTTATTTATTTCAAAACATTCAAGCAATATTTCTTCATTCAAAAGATATTACTTAGATATTGTCAAAGATTGCAAAATTATTATAGGGTTCTTTTTTAAAAAATGATCAAAAAAAAATATCTTTACGCATTCATCATTTTTATAATTCAAGTTTTTTTCTTGATTATTAAAAATGAACTAGGAGTATATACACCAGATGAAATTTTATATACTACTGGCGTGTTCAGAGGGAATGAAATGGCAGTAGATACTTTATCCCTAAAGTTTCGGATTCCATTTCTGATAATCTCGTTTCTATATAATATTAATGTATATTTATATCCATTGATATTAATTTCATTTACAATAATCACATATTTATATATTTATAAAATAAACAGAACATACAATGTATTTAAAATAGAAACTCTACTTCTGTTTTTTTTATTACCAAGTGCGATCTATTTAAGTTCTGCATACCTACGAGACTATTTAATATACTTATTATCCATAACCATGCTGTTTAACTATAAAGCATATAATCTTTCAAAAAGAACTATTATTGTCTTCATTATTTTGTCAATTTTAAGATATGAAGCAGGGATTATCATTTTATTATCATACATTCTAATACTTTTTAATAAAAACAAATGCGGATTATTTATTAAGAAAAGAAATTTCATTTTCCCAATTGTGATTTTCTTTCTGTTATTTTCACTTGGTATTTTAATCAATATCGACTTTATTTGGGACAGTTTTATACAACGGCTTGATAGACTTTCATATGATAGCAGTGGTTTTGGGTTAATGCATATAGAACCAACCAAACACAATATATTATTTTATAGTATTCCAAATTGGTTCGCATATTATGCCCCATATTTATTTAAAGAGGACGCATCCTTGTTTTCAAATTTCATGTTATTAGAATCGATTATAGTGGGTATTTTATTTATAGTAGGATTACTTAAAGTTAGAACAAAAAAATTCACGAATGATGTACTTTATCAAATTTCATATATAATTTTAATTGGAACTTTCTTTTTATCAATTTTGGAGGTTACTCCTGAGACTGCTTTTAGACATCGGATGGCATACATTCCTTTCTTGATATATTTGAACTTTTCAAGATATAATTTTCATATTACAAAATCAAAATAATTATTCTTGGAATGAAAATACTCTTAAATGGAGTTTCTGTAAAAAAACAGGGTGGTGGCGTATTCCAAATTGCTATCAATTTTATAATGAAAACTATTGAACGGGACTCTCATGAAATTGAATGGTTTTATATTGTTTCAGAAGACTTACATGAAGTTATTCACCATAAATTGGCAAATCAAAAAAATTACTACGTTTTCCCTACTCAGCCCGATTTTACAGGAAGTTATTTCAAAGTAAAAAAAGAACTAAAACTTCTTGAAAAATCAATAAAACCTAATGTAGTGTATTCTCTGGCTTCCCCCTCATATTTTTCTTTTGATGCACCAGAAGTGATGAGGTTTGCAAATGCATGGGTTACCAATCCTAACAAACATGCAAATAGCAAATTAAGTTTTTTCAAGAGACTTAAAAATGAGTTGCATCACTTGATACAAAAAGAAATGATGAAAAGATGTGAGTATTTTATTACTCAAAGTAATACTGTAAAAGAGGGGATTTTATCTATCGTGGATACAAAACCCGAGAATGTTAAGGTTGTTTCAAACGTTCTTCCCGCATTTTTTCGTGATATAAATAGATCACTGGTTTTAAATCAGGAAAACAATAAAGGTTTCATTTACATTGCATGTGTTGCCGTACCCAGTAAACACAAGAATCTTGATATATTACCAAAAGTTATAAAGATTTTGCGTGAAAAGCACAGCATTACAAAAGCAGTCTTTCTAACGACTATACCTGAAGATTCAAAATCTTTAATGCAAATAAAAAATGAATTATCTAGTTTAGGACTTTCAGATCACATAATTAACTACGGCTATTGTACGCAGGCGGAATTAGTTAATTTATATTCGAAATGCGAACTATGCTTTTTTCCTAGTCTTTTAGAGACTTTTTCAGCAACATTATTGGAGGCTATGTTTTTTAATTTAGCTATTGTCGCAACAGATTTAGGTTTTAACAAGGAGGTTGTAGGAGACTCAGCGCTTTATTTTAGACCAATGGATGCTGAGGATGCCGCGGATAACATCGCATTTTTAATCAAAAACCCTGATAAGAGAGATGAGCTTAAAAGTAAAATGTCCAGCTATTTGGATAACTATTCAAATTTCGACCGGTATATGGATTCTACAATTAATTTCTTGAAAGACGTTGCCGAGAAGAAATGATATTTACAGGTGACATAGCACTTCCATTTATCAATTCAATTGGGATGATTCGGATTCTACGATAATGATGAAAAATCGATGGAATAAAACCAGAGACTATCTATTAAAATTGTTATTAAACAAGGGTAAATGAGCATAGCTGTATTTCTTAAAAACAACTTAACAAATATTCCGGCTGGTATTGGTAAGGTTATAAATAACATCCCATACAATTATAGGCCGGGTATTGGCACAATATACCGGAAGAGGAAATCGGAGATCGTGCAATATGAAACATTTTCTATTGAAAGTAAACAACGTTTCATATTTCAACGTATGAAGGCTATGGTTGATTTTGCATACACAAATATTCCCGCATATAATAGATATTATAACTCGCAGGGCTTTCATCCTTCTCAATTAAAATCTTTTGATGATATAAATACAATTCCACTAACAAGCAAATCGATACTAAACGAGTTTGATCTGGAAGAAAGGTCGTACAACAAGAAAGGGCGATATATAGTTAATACCGGTGGTTCTTCAGGTACTCCTTTTGGATTCTATATTGAACCAAGTTCCATGGGACACGAATGGGCACATATGCATGCTATCTGGAGCAAACTTGGATTCAAAGTATCTAGTCTGAAACTTGGATTTGGAGGGAGAAGCAACATCAAAGACTTCGTGGACTACGATGTGGTAAGAAATACCTTTGCATTGGACTTATATGCTGATTATAAAGACGTAGCAGTTAAATTGAAGAAGATCTTGAAAAAATATAAGGTGAAGTACCTGCATGGTTATCCATCCTCTATTTACGAATTTGCACTTTTTTGTGAAAAGCAGGACAATGAGTTGCTTGCTATACTTTGCGATCAATTGAAGGGTGCTTTTATGGGTTCAGAATTTCCACATCCACGTTACAGAGATATGATTGAGAATGTCTTTGGAATAGATACCATTTCGTGGTACGGACATACGGAGAGGTGTGTGCTGGCATATGAGAAGAATGAGAAATTCGTATACGAACCATTTCAAACATATGGGTATACAGAAGTGATGAATGTTGATGGTAAAGATGAATTGATAGGCACAAGCTATTATAATCAAGCATCACCCTTAATTCGTTATAATACCAATGATGAAGTTACGAAAACGACTAGCGAGGGTGGTATCCTACAAAGTTTTCAAATGAAAGGTGGTCGTTCGGGAGAATTTGTGATTGATAGGGATGGGAAGAAAATTAACCTGACGGGATTAATTTTTGGTCGACACCATGAACTATTCAATGAAGCTAAATATATCCAGGTGAAACAGATTGAACCTGGTATAATAGAAATCCATTATGTAGCAAATGGTCTGTCTGCAGAAAAAGCCGCTATGCTGTTCGATTCAAATAATGTGAACATGGTTATCTCATTTGTGCAGCGTGATGAACCTGTAAGAACTGTTGCAGGGAAGGTGGGGTTGTTGATTAAATAGGTTACCAACATTCATTTCTACAAGCCATGAAGGAAATACTATATGATTTACCAAAAGAATGTCTCGAGGAGGATATATTCGGGTGGTCTCCAATAGTGAATAGAATTTCTGATATTATTAAGTTCCAAAGCAAGGTTGATCATAGCTGTTTTACGATAGGTGTCTATGGCAAATGGGGAGAAGGGAAAACTTCGTTGATGAACATGGTTTGCGAGAACCTTAAGAATGAAAAAGGAATAAAAATTATCCATTTCAATCCATGGCTGTTTAAGGATCAGGAATCTCTGCTTTTAGACTACTTTAAAACTTTACAAAGTGGTATAACGAATAAGAAGGTTGTTGAAAAAATTAAAAAGTATGGACCTTTGGTTTCAATTGGGATTTCTGGAGTATTAAATTTAGCTCTTCCAGGAACAGGGAGCCTCTTGAAAGGTTCACTAGATCAGGTTATAGATGCTGTTTCAGAAATTAAAAATGATTTGGCTTCTTTAAAAAAAGAGGTGAATGATAGCATTATACTTTCCAAACAACATTATCTGATCATAATTGATGATGTTGATAGGCTTGATAAAGATGAACTGCATACTTTATTTAAATTAGTAAGACAGAATGCTGATTTTGTGAATACAACTTATATGATTGCTATGGATGCTGAGTTGGTGGCAAAATCTATAGGATGTAGGTTTGAGAGCGGTGATGAGAAGTCGGGAAAAAATTTCCTTGAGAAAATAATTCAAGTTCCATTTTTTGTTCCAAAAGTTCAGCGGGGTCATCTAAATAAAATGTTAAACACTTTGTTGTTACCTAAAATTGAGATTTTGTTGTCAGAATCCGGTAAAAGAACAACAAAAATTGATGAGATAAAAGAATCACTAAATCTGTATGTTTCACCTCTTTTCAATTCAGCAAGAGAGATTATTGTTTACATAAATTCACTAACAATTATTCTACCTTTGGTTTACAAAGATGTAAATATTTCAGATTTATGTCTTCTTGAAGCACTTAAGTTGTTTCATCCAAAGGGTTACAATATAATCAGACAAAATAAATTAATAATTACAGATTCTATTGAACCAAGTTTTAAAGATATCAGTGAATCGCCTGAAATAAGACAACATAAAAGAAACGATTTTATTGAGAAATTATTTGAGAATATTGAATCAGATAAGACTCTTTACTTAAAAGAGATAATAGAAAGGTTATTAGGGCCCTTTATCTCACCGAGTTATCATAACAATGTACACACATTGAATGAAAAAAGTATATGCTCATCTTATTATTTTAATAACTATTTTCAATATACTCACCCTGATGATATAATCAGTGATGATGAAACAGACAGACTAATTGAGGATTTAGGTTCGGCAAGCCAAGAGGAGTTAATAGAACGATTTGAATTTTATTATAAAACTTACGGTATTGATGAACTTAAAAGAGTTGTTTATATGATTCTTCCTATGAAGAATACATATAACATAAATAATGACACAGTCGGTTTAATTTGTGTGGCACTTGCTCGATTATCTATAAATAAGACAAGGAGATTTTATACTGAACCAGAATCAGGGTTTCACATTGAGTTTAACATCTGCGATATATTAAACTCTTATGTTGTTAATAGGAATGAGAATAAATTAGATGGATCCATAACTCATGATTACGAGAAGCAGATTGAAATAATTGAAAATATCTTTTTAATAGAAGAAATACTCCCATTCCACTTGTTTCTAGCAACGCATTTATATGAAAAGTGTAATGTGTGTTATTCAGAAAGAGAAAAGATTGATAAAATTTTCTTAAAACTGATTCAGCAAAATATTGAGAACAATGGAATTGAATCGATGTTTACTTTAGGTCAAACACCTACTACTGTTTTGTTTGGTATCTGGAAAATGATGGATTCAGATAATTATACGGAACAAGTAAATGATTATATCAATAATGAGAATTTTGATGTTGTTCGTTTTGTTAGCAAGATGATCTATAATACAGACGACAAATCTTATGAGAAATTTTGCGAGCTTTTTGATGCTGATAAAATATTCGAAAAGTTGAATAAAATAGATCCTAAAATAATTCTTGAAAACCAATATAGTATAGGTTATTTTATGCGTTTGCATAAAATAAATACTAATCAATACTCCAAGTCAGAAAGTTAAGAGAAATATTTATGAAACAAATCATACAATCATTTAAAACAGGAGAAACGATATTGGAAGAGGTGCCGGCACCGCAGGTGAAAAGAGGGTGCCTGCTGATAAGAACATCTAAATCTTTGGTGTCACTGGGTACGGAACGGATGCTGGTGGAGTTCGGCAAGTCGAACTATCTGCAGAAGGCAAAGCAACAGCCGGACAAGGTGAAGCAGGTACTGGACAAGGTGAAGACAGATGGCTTGATGACGACCGTAAACACGGTATTCAACAAACTGGGTGAACCTATCTCCCTGGGTTATTGCAACGTGGGTGAGGTGATTGCTGTGGGTGAGGGTGTGAGCGGTTTTGAAATAGGCGACCGGGTTGCATCGAACGGTCCGCATGCCGAGTTTGTATGTGTACCCAAGAACCTGGTGGTGCATATTCCGGAGAATGTGTCGGATGAAGAGGCTGCTTTTACTGTGGTAGGCTCAATTGGTCTGCAGGGGATCCGGTTGTTGAATCCTACACTGGGAGAAACCGTGGTGGTGATTGGTCTTGGATTGATTGGTCTGCTGACTGCCCAGTTGCTGAAAGCAAATGGTTGCA
>ENA-UOOI01002855-UOOI01002855.1-fermentation-metagenome-genome-assembly--contig:-NODE-2855-length-14003-cov-4.275308_pt1 | contig 14003 bp, 19 predicted proteins | sample MGYA00245779_ERZ724027 | MGnify/ENA primary metagenome ERZ724027 (study PRJEB28704, sample SAMN03018318) | fermentation metagenome | biome: anthropogenic terrestrial biome; feature: soil; material... | reverse complement strand
AAGCAGTGATGGGTGCAATATGAAGTACCCTTTTTTCCTTATGCCCTAATCAGGCCTTTTCAATTGGTGTACTTCATAAGCACGTACCATATTTGTTCCCTTGCCCCTCTGCAAGAACCAGGCAGAAAGGCAAGGGAATTTTTATGAAAATTCGTAAAACAAGAACAGAAGATCGTGGGGTATACAGATACCCAATCAGTGTACCAGATGGCAATGGAGGCTATCATCAAGACAACATTATTATTCGACCAGGAGAAAATGAAATAACCGAAGCCTGGATATCTACACTTCATTCATTGGATGACAGTGAGGTTTATTACAACTGTAAAAATGGACATCCACCTATGTCAGCAGACGAAAAAGCTGCAAGAAAAGAATGGGAAGAAGAACATCCAGGTGAAAAGTACCCAATTGGCTGGAATTTGTCATTAGATTACTACGCAGATTCTGATGACGATTCATCGGATAAGCAGAAGTTCTTAGAAGATACATCATTTTCATTTGGAGATAATGTATCGCCAGCAGTAGAACATTTGCATGAACTTGTAGATACCATGACTGACAGACAGCAGGAAGTTTACAAGCTTCTCTTTATAGAAGAATGTTCATTAACAGAAACTGCTGAGATTCTTGGCATGAGTGTACCAACCGTTTACAACCATAAAAAACGCATCTTAGAGATTATAAAAAAGAATTTCTAAAAATATTTCCAAGGGGCTAATAAACCGACTGTTTCCTTTGACTGTGACTTGTAAGGGAGATGACCTTACAGAAAGCGAGGTGGTGATATGGCATTGAAACACAAAATCATTATTAATGTCACTGATCCAAGCGGAAAGAAAGCCACTGTTTTAAGAGGTGCAGATATGAGATTGCCTTCGAGAATTGTGAAGTTCCTTTTTGGAGATTTCACCCAGGTATATCTTCTTGCACCGGGACAGTCGGTTGCATCCGTGGATGTAAAAGAAGTCAAGGAAGGAGGCAATGTTTCATGAGTAAGATGAGCGAACTGGCTGCAGAAATTGCAGAACTGAAACACTGTGGCGAAATTCTTATTGGTATTTCAGAATCACTGGCAGATTTATTTTCTGCACCAGAGGAACATATGGAAAAGCAGACTATAAAAAAGACTGCTGCTAAAAAGGAAGAAAAGCCAAAGAAAACTCCAAAACAGGAAAAAATTTTATCCCTTACGGATGTTCGTGCAGTTCTTGCTGAGAAATCCCGTAACGGTTATACGGCAGAAGTTAAAGCACTTTTAAATAAGCATGGTGCAGATAAGTTGTCTGAGATTGACCCGGCAGAATATTCGGCACTGCTTGCGGATGCGGAGGTAATTGGATGAGCTTCAAACACGCATTACTTTCTGCATCCTCCAGTCACAGGTGGCTGGAATGCCCGCCCTCGGCAAGGCTTAGTGAAAGCTATGAGGACAAGGGCAGCGAATATGCACAGCAAGGCACGGATGCCCACAGCATTTGTCAGTACAAATTGGAAAAGGCATTAGGCATAAAAACCAAAGACCCCACAGACAGCCTTACTTATTACGATGCAGAAATGGAACAGTGTGCAGAGGATTATGCAGGCTATGTTCTGGAACTGCTGGAGGATGTAAAACAAATCTGTAAAGATCCTATTGTTCTGATTGAACAGAAACTAGATTTTTCAAGGTTTGTAGAGAATGGCTTTGGCACTGGGGACTGCGTAATTATTGCAGATGGGACACTGTATGTCATTGATTATAAGCATGGAAAAGGAGTTCTTGTATCGGCTATGGAGAATCCGCAGATGCAATGCTATGCCATAGGTGCTTTGGAACTCTTTGATGGGATTTATGACATCAATGCTGTGTGCATGACAATCTATCAGCCACGCAAGGAAAACGTCAGTGTGTTCACGATGTCAAAGGATGACTTATATTCATGGGCAGAAAACACTCTTGCACCTACAGCAAAACTTGCTTATGCAGGAGAGGGTGAATATAAAGCAGGAGAGCACTGTCAGTTTTGTCAGGCAAAGGCGGTCTGTCGTAAACGTGCCGAATACAACTTAGAACTTGCCCGTTATGATTTTGAGATGCCTGCAACATTGGAAACCGATGAGATTGAGGCAATTCTGCCAAAGGTGGATGAACTGATTTCCTGGGCCAATGACATTAAGGAATATGCTCTTCAGCAGGCTCTTAGTGGTACCGAGTATCACGGATTCAAGGTTGTTGAAGGTCGTTCCAACAGAAAATACACGGATGAATCCGCTGTGGCAGATGCCGTTATTGCAGCAGGTTTTGATCCATATGAACAGAAACTGCTTGGCATCACGGCAATGACATCGGTACTTGGCAAAAAGAAATTTGATGAAATCCTTGGCGACTTTACCTATAAGCCACAGGGTAAACCAACACTCGTGCCGGAGAGTGACAAGCGTCCGGCTATCAATAACAGTAATGCTGCATTAGCAGCTGAAGATTTTAATGAAAATTAAAGGAGGACAATATTATGTCAAACAAAGTTAACAATCCTATGAAGGTAATCACAGGTCCCGATACTCGCTGGAGTTATGCAAATGTCTGGGAAGCAAAGTCTATCAATGGAGGAACACCGAAGTACAGCGTATCTCTTATCATTCCAAAGTCTGATGCCAAGACGGTAGCAAAAATCCAGACCGCAATTGAGGCCGCATACAAAGAGGGCGAAAGTAAGCTGAAGGGCAATGGCAGAACAGTTCCTGCGCTTTCTGTACTTAAGACACCTCTTCGTGACGGCGATACCGAAAGACCCGATGATGAGGCATACGCTGACTGTTATTTCATCAATGCCAACAGTGCATCTGCTCCTGGTATTGTAGATGCAGACCGCCAGCCTATCATTGACCGCTCTGAGGTTTACTCTGGCGTTTACGGCCGTGCAAGTATTAACTTTTATTCCTTTAATTCCAATGGTAATAAGGGGATTGCCTGTGGTCTCAACAACCTTCAGAAAATCAAGGATGGTGAACCTCTCGGTGGCAAATCTCGTGCAGAGGATGATTTTGAAACTGAAAATGAGGACGATTTCCTGTCTTAATCGGTATGTAACAAAGCAAATCAAGTGGGTGGTGGCACTGCTGCCACCCATGACAATCTATGAAATGAGGTAAAAAATATATGGATATGATGCGAATTGTAAAAGATGTGGATGCACTGGTACTATTTTATATCATTGTTGCTTTGACTTCCTATGGGATTACATCGGCTGTATGTGATATCTTCCGCTGGGTACATAAAAAGTGGAAGAATCTTAAATCAAGGGCTAAAACCGACAAAGAAAATGAAGATATTACAGAGTAAGTAAACGGACGGGCGGCAGGAGTAATCTTTGCCGTCTTGCTTATTATGGAAGGAGTGAAAGTTTTGAGTGAAATAAAAACGCTCTCAATTGATATTGAAACCTACAGTGATATTGATTTGAGTAAATGCGGTGTATATAAATATGCGGAGTCCGAGAATTTTGAAATTCTGCTGTTTGGCTATGCTGTCAACGGTGGCGAAGTGCAGGTGGTTGATTTGATCCAGGGCGATGAAGTACCAGGAGAGATTATCAAGGCATTAGCTGATGAAACAGTGACCAAGTGGGCATTTAACGCATCCTTTGAACGCATTTGCCTTTCAGTATGGCTGCGTAAAAATTATCCCGAACATTTTTACAGCTATAGCATCAAGGAGGATGCAGTTGAAAACTATCTTAATCCATCTGCGTGGAAATGCTCCATGATATGGGCTGCCTATATGGGGATGCCGTTATCATTAGCTGGAGCAGGTGCAGTACTGGGACTTGAAGAACAGAAATTGAAAGAAGGCAAAGACCTTATCCGATATTTCTGTGTTCCATGCAAACCAACTAAGACGAATGGTGGACGTAATCGTAATTTGCCACATCATGATAAAGCTAAGTGGGATACTTTTGTTTTCTACAATAAGCGGGATGTTGAAGTAGAAATGTCCATACAGAAAAAACTCTCCAAGTTCCCTGTCCCCGATTTTATATGGAATGAATATCATCTTGACCAGGAGATCAATGACCGTGGTATTGAACTTGATATGACTGTAGTAGAACAGGCTATTGAAATGGATGCTCGCTCTAAAGCAGAACTTAATAACGCAATGAAGGAACTGACACAACTCGATAATCCTAACTCTGTGCAGCAGATGAAACAGTGGCTTTCTGATAATGGATTGGAAACAGATACCTTAGGTAAAAAGGCAGTGGCAGAATTATTAAAGGCAACTGCTGAACCACTAAGAACAGTGCTATCTCTCCGTCAGCAGCTTGCCAAATCATCGGTAAAGAAATACCAAGCAATGCAGAACGCAGTATGTAGAGATGGCAGAGCCAGGGGTATGTTTCAGTTTTATGGTGCCAACCGCAGTGGAAGATGGGCTGGCAGGATGATTCAATTGCAGAACCTCCCACAAAATCATATGCCGGATTTGGAACAGGCTCGTGGCCTTGTGAGGAATGGAGATTATAAGGCACTGGAACTTCTATATGATGATATTCCAGATACATTGTCGCAGCTGATCCGTACTGCCTTTGTGCCAAGACAAGGATATAAGCTTGTGGTAGCAGACTTTTCGGCGATTGAGGCAAGAGTGCTGTCATTTCTTGCAGATGAATCCTGGCGAAGTGACGTCTTTAAGAATAATGGTGATATCTATTGTGCATCTGCATCAGCTATGTTTGGTGTACCTGTAGAAAAGCACGGATTGAACAGTAATCTCAGACAAAAAGGTAAAATTGCTGAGCTGGCACTAGGCTACGGCGGTTCGGTAGGTGCATTAACAGCAATGGGTGCCTTGGATATGGGACTTAAAGAGGAAGAATTGCAGCCGCTTGTGGATGCCTGGAGAAAGGCAAATCCGAATATTGTGCAGTTCTGGTGGGATGTTGACCGTGCTGTTAAAACTGCTGTTAAACAGAAAACAACAACAGAATGCCGTGAAATTTATTTTATTTGTAAAAGCGGGATGTTATTTATTCAGCTGCCATCTGGCAGAAGACTTGCTTATGTGAAACCTCGCATCGGAGAGAATCAGTTTGGTGGTGAGTCTGTAAATTACGAAGGCATCGGTGGCACAAAAAAATGGGAACGCATCGAAAGCTATGGTCCCAAGTTTGTAGAAAATATCGTGCAGGCAATCAGCCGGGATATTCTTATGTTTGCAATGCAAACACTGAGTCACTGCTTTATCTGTGGCCATGTACACGATGAACTGATTATTGAATGCAGCATGGGAGCTTCTGTTGATGCCATATGCGAACAGATGGGAAGAACACCGCCTTGGATTAACGATTTGTTACTTCGTGCTGATGGATATGAAACCATGTTTTATAAAAAAGATTAAATATTTTTTTAAGGGGGCTAAAATATAGCCTTCTTTTTTTGACTGTGACTTGAGGGACAAAGGTTCTTCAAAAAATCTTATAACAGGAGGTAATTCTTATGAATGAATTACAAGTTTTCCAAAGTACAGAGTTTGGCTCTGTAAGAGCAGTCACAGTCAATGGTATTCCCTATTTTGTGGGAAAAGATGTAGCAGATATTCTTGGCTATGAAAGACCCGCAAAGGCAATTCTCGATCATGTAGATGAAGATGATAAAGATGAAGTCCCAATTCAGGACTCCATCGGAAGAATGCAAAACACACCTGTCATTAATGAAAGTGGTCTTTATAGTCTTATTCTTTCAAGCAGGATGCCAAGTGCGAAAAAGTTCAAGCGTTGGGTAACTAGTGAGGTTCTCCCTGCTATCCGCAAACATGGTGTTTATGCAGTTGATGAGTTACTTAATAACCCAGATATGTTGATTGCAGCACTTACGAAACTAAAATCAGAGCGTGATAGAAATAAGGCTCTTACAGAAACAGTTGCAGTACAAAATCAGCAGATTGTGGAGATGAAACCCAAAGCATCTTATTACGATGTGGTACTTAACTGTAAAGACCTGGTTGCCATTTCTGTTATTGCAAAAGATTACGGCTGGAGTGCCAATCGTATGAACAGATATCTTCATGATAAGGGTGTTCAGTTTAAGCAGAGCGCTATCTGGCTTTTATATCAGAAATATGCGGAAAAAGGATATACAAGCACGAAAACTCATAGCTATCCTGGCAATGACGGAAGTATTCATACAAAGGTTCATACTTATTGGACGCAGAAAGGCAGACTTTTTATCTACAGTCTTATGAAGGAAGATGGATATTTTCCTTTGATTGAGCAGGAGGATGAGTATGGGAATTGATAAGTTTAACAGTGAGGGATATTTTGACCCAACTCCCTATGAAGCATTAACTAAAGTTGAAAATGAAGAGAGAGCAGCTCGCAAGGCTGCCTCTTTCCGCCCTTTGGTGTATATCTGTTCTCCATATTCAGGTGATGTGGAGAAAAATATATATCTAGCAAAAGTATTCAGCCGATTTGCAGTTGTAAAAAATGCAATACCGATTGCACCACATCTTCTTTTCCCACAGTTCATGGATGAAAGCACGGAAAGAGGTCTTGCTATGTTTATGGATATGGTACTGCTTGGGAAATGCAGTGAAGTATGGGTATTTGGCAGCACCATATCGGAGGGAATGGCAGCTGAGATTGCAAAGGCACAGAAACAAAGAAAAGTAATCCGCTACTTTACGGAAGATTTGGAGGAGAAAGCATAATGGAATTAACCTTATTTACGGCAGACTGTGTGGGGAGTCTGTCTAATTGTGTTTATCCTCACAAAGCTGTAATTACAGATGAAGAATCATTAAAACAGGCGGTAATACATGATCATGTAACAGCTGAGTATAAGAACAATTATCGCAGTAGTGCAAATTTTATAAAAGCTGATAATGTTCCGCTTGATTGTGATAATGATCATTCAGATAACCCGGATGAATGGGTCACCCCATTTGAAGTTGCACTTGTTTTTCAAGATGTTTCTTTTGCAGTTGTTTACAGTCGAAATCATATGAAAACAAAAGAAAATAAATCTGCCCGTCCAAGATTTCATGTTTACTTTATAACGCCCATGATTACAGACCCAGAGGAATACGCTGCACTGAAAAAACAAATTGCTGCTTCTTTTCCCTATTTTGATAACAATGCACTCGATAGCGCCAGACTGCTTTTTGGCACTGATGAGGCAGAGGTAGAAATTTATAATGGCAGTAAAAATATTGTGGAGTATATTGATGAAGTTGCATTTGAAGATTGGGAACAAAGTAAAGAGGAAATCCCACAAGGGCAGCGTAACAGCACCATGTCACATCATGCTGGGAAAATTATCAAACGCTATGGGAATACAGAAAAGGCGTATAACCTGTTTTTGAAACAGGCTGAGAATTGCAATCCACCGCTTGAAGAAAGTGAATTGAAAATCATCTGGGGCAGTGCTGTCAATTTTGGCAAAAAGGTATCATCACAGAATGGTTATATACCGCCGGAGCAGTTTAACTCAAACTTACAGCTTAAGCCAGAGGATTATTCTGATGTAGGTCAGGCAACGGTAATGGCAAAAGAATACGAATGTCTTCTGCGATATTCCCCTGCTACGGATTATATCGTGTATAACGGAAGCTTTTGGGAAGAATCGAAACCTAAGTCACAGGCGGTTGCACAGGAACTTACTTCCAGACAGCTTGAAGAGGCTGAAACCGAAATCAAGAAAGTTACCAACGAAATGATGCAAAATGGTGCGTGGGAGATACTGGCGGCAATGGGCCCGAAGAAAGCCGTCTCAACATTTAATGAACAGCAGGCACACTCTTTTGATAAATATCAAAGTGCTGTTACCTACCGAAACTATGCCATCAAACGCAGGGATTCCAAGTATATTACTTCAGCTTTAAAAGAGGCTCGTCCTATGCTCGAAATTGAACAGCGCACCTTGGATGCGGATGAATTTTATTGAATGCACCATCCGTTACTTATGACCTACGTAATGGAATAACATCACCAATGGAACATAATCCGCTCGACTTTATTACTAAGCAGACGGCCGTTGATCCCGACAATGTGGGTTTTGAAATATGGGAGAAAGCACTTGATACATTCTTCTGTGGAGATGCAGACCTTACCAGCTATGTGCAGGAAATTGTAGGGCTGTCTGCTATTGGAAAAGTATATGTTGAGGCTCTTATCATTGCTTATGGTGAAGGACGAAACGGAAAGTCTACCTTTTGGAATGCAGTGTCCAGGGTTCTTGGCTCATACAGCGGAAATATGTCTGCAGATATGCTGACCGTTGGGTGCAGGAGAAATGTAAAGCCGGAACTGGCTGAAGCTAAAGGTAAAAGATTGCTGATTGCGGCTGAATTGGAAGAGGGTATGAGGCTGAATACCTCTAATGTTAAACAGCTGTGTTCTACCGATGAAATTTATGCAGAGAAAAAGTACAAAGACCCATTTTCCTATATTCCCAGCCATACTTTGGTGCTGTATACCAACCATCTGCCAAAGGTCGGTGCGATTGACAAAGGCACATGGCGAAGGTTGATTGTAATTCCATTTGGAGCAAAGATTGAAGGCAGTGCGGATGTGAAGAACTATGCAGATTTCTTGTTTGAAAATGCTGGAGGAGCAATTCTTTCATGGGTAATTGAGGGTGCAAAAAAGGTAATCAGCCATAACTATAAAATTACCACTCCACAGCAGGTCAAGGATGCCATTGAGGCATACAAAGAAAACAATGACTGGCTTAGCCATTTTTTGACGGAATGCTGTGAGGTGGAAGATTCTTATAACGCAAAGTCCGGCGAGGTCTATAACTCATACCGTGCCTATTGTATACAGGTGGGTGAGTTTATTCGCAGTACAGCAGATTTCTACACTGCCTTGGAATCCGCAGGATTCGGCCGTAAGAAAACAAGAGCCTGCAATATTATCACTGGACTCCGATTAAAGTCGGAATTCTTGGAATAAAGCCATTTTCCCAATAGTGTGGAGGTCTATGGAAGTCTTATATATAACTTCTCTTAGAAGTAAAAAAATAAGACTATATAAAAAGTTAAGGAAATGCATTCCATAGACCTCCTCACCTACCCAAAATTATGACTGATGGAGGTATCATGAGAGAAAAAGTAATAGAACAGAAACTTGTGGCAGCAGTAAAGAAAAATGGTGGCATCTGTCCGAAGTTTACATCTCCAGGCTTTGATGGAATGCCTGATAGATTGGTATTGATGCCTGGTGGCAGGTTTGCTTTTGTGGAGGTTAAGGCTCCAGGGCAGAAACCAAGAGCACTGCAGGCAGCAAGACACAAATTATTACATTGTTTGGGATTTAGAGTATACATCTTGGATGATGAAAGCAAGATTGGAGGGATACTGGATGAAATACGAGCCACATAGTTATCAGCAGTTTGCCATTTCATATATTGAGGAACATCCTGTGGCAGCAGTCCTTTTGGATATGGGCTTAGGGAAAACGAGCATTACGTTGACTGCCATCAATGATTTATTGTTTGACAGCTTTGATATTCATAAAGTCCTTGTGGTTGCGCCCCTTCGTGTAGCAAGAAATACATGGTCTGATGAAATCAGTAAATGGGAACATCTGAGTGACCTGCGTTATGCCATAGCGGTTGGCACAGAATCCGAAAGAGTGACAGCACTGATATCCAAAGCAGATATTTATATCATCAACCGTGAAAATGTGCAGTGGCTGATTGAGTCAAGTGGAGTTCCCTTCGATTTTGATATGGTGATTGTAGATGAGTTGTCATCTTTCAAGAATCACCAAGCAAAACGATTCAGAGCCTTAATGAAAGTAAGACCAAAGGTTAGAAGAATGATAGGACTTACAGGTACCCCATCTAGTAACGGACTTATGGATTTATTTGCAGAATTTAAGTTGCTGGATATGGGAGAACGGCTTGGAAGATTTATTGGTCAGTATAGAACGGCATATTTCAAGCCGGATAAAATGAATGGGCAGATTATTTTTTCCTATAAGCCACTGCCTGGAGCAGAACAGCAGATTTACAACAAAATATCAGATATCACGATTTCCATGAAGTCTACCGATCATATAAAGATGCCGGAACTTGTAAATTCCAGATATGTGGTGCATTTATCGGAGAAAGAACAGGAACGATATGAAGAATTGAAAAAAGACCTGGTGCTGCAGTTACCAGATGGAGAAATTACAGCAGCCAATGCCGCATCACTTTCTACCAAGCTTTGTCAGATGGCAAATGGGGCAGTATATTCTGATGATGAAGATATTCTAAAAATTCATGATAAGAAACTGGATGCCCTTGAAGATATTATCGAAGCAGCAAATGGAAAGCCGATACTGGTGGCTTACTGGTTTAAACATGACCTTCAGAGAATCACCGAAAGGCTGCATAATCTGAAAGTACCTTTTTCAAAATTAGATACTGATGCAAGCATTCGAAATTGGAATGCAGGAGAACTTCCTGTGGCAATGATCCATCCGGCATCTGCTGGACACGGACTTAACCTTCAAAGTGGTGGTTCAACCCTTGTGTGGTTTGGACTTACCTGGAGCCTGGAACTGTATCAACAGACAGTGGCAAGATTATGGCGGCAGGGTCAGACAGCAGGTACTGTGGTGGTACAGCATATTATTGCTAAAGGCACAATTGATGAACGAGTGATGAAAGCATTATCCTTAAAGGATAGTACCCAGTCCGCATTGATTGATGCTGTTAAGGCGGAAATCTCAGACAACATTTGAAAACCTAAGACAATCCAAGCCAATCCGAGTGCAATAAAATTTCGGAGGTAAGGATATGAACATTATCTGGCAGTATTTAGATAAACGCAGTGCGGCCGTAAATGCCTTAATGGATTACAGCAGTATGGAATATATTATCAGTCATACGGATGAGGAAATCAAGAATGCCCATGACAAGATGAGTGGTATCCGAAGTCCCCAGTTTGATGGGATGCCAAGAGTCCATAATCCCCAGGCGGGAGAAGAACGTATCTTAAATGGAATTGAAGAAATCGATGTGCTAAAAGAACGTTACAGACAAGCCGTGGAGTACATGGAATGGTTTAAGCCTGCATGGGAGCAGCTGACCGAGGATGAGCATTATGTGCTTGAAAAATTCTACAGCAATGAAGATAGTCAGACAGGTGCGGTATATGACATATGCGACCATTTTCACATTGAGCGTTCCTCTGCGTACAACAAGAAGAACCGTGCGCTGCAGCACCTGGCTGTTTTGCTATTTGGAAAGTGATGAGTAATATCGTGGACGCATTTTCAGAACCACGGTGTTATACTGATAGCATGAAAAACTGCATAGAGAACAGCGAGCCTTGTGGGAGTAATCCTGCAGGGCTTTCTTTATGCCCAAATGGAGGTGAACAGATGCCAAGAAAGCCTAGAAGGCCGTGTTCCTTCCCTGGCTGTCCTAATCTTACAGACGGAAGGTACTGCAAGGAGCATGAGAAACAGGAGAATAAACGCTACGAGAAGTACGACAGAGACCCTGCTGTACGCCGTAGATATGGTAGAGCATGGAAGAGAATCCGTGACAGTTATATTTCACAGCACCCGTTGTGTGAGGAATGCGAGAAGAACGGAAAGCTGATAAGAGCAGAAGAGGTTCATCATAAGAAACCTTTGTCTGAAGGTGGAACTCATGCCAGAGAGAATCTGATTGCACTTTGCAAAGAATGTCACGCAAGGACTCATGCAGAGAGTGGTGATAGGTGGCATAACTTTTAACCTGGTAGGGGGAGTCAAATCTCTACAGCTTTTTAATTGGACAACGGGTGTGGGGTCACACGCACAAAAACCACAGTTCAAACAGGGGATTAAACCCAGCAAACTCAGAAAGGGGTGAAAATAGTGGCGAAAGATGGAACAAATAGAGGCGGTAGACGAGTTCGCGCAGGCGATAAGCCACTACCTCTTTCAGATAAAATTACAAAAGGCAAGGCAGCAAAAGTATTGGACGTCCCTGACCTACAGCCTGAAACAGCACTTAAAATTGATGAACCAGAAGAAGTGGCGGATTTGTATGGCGAGGATATGCCAGCACCAAGTGACTACCTTAGTGCAAGGCAAAGGGATGGTAAGCCGTTAGGAGCAGATTTATTATTCACTGAAACCTGGAAATGGCTGAAAGAACGTGGGTGTGAGAAGTTCGTCAATCCTAGATTGATTGAGGCCTATGCTCAGGCATTTACTAGATACATCCAGTGCGAAGAGGCTATCAGTACTTACGGACTCTTGGGGAAACATCCAACAACGGGTGGTGCTATAACAAGCCCATTTGTACAGATGAGCCAGTCGTTTCAAAAGCAGGCAAATCTCATCTGGTATGAGATTTTTGATATTGTAAAGCAAAATTGCACCACATCATTTGTTGGAAATCCTCAAGACGATATTATGGAGGCACTTTTATCAGGCAGAAAAGGCAGGTAGCTCATGACTCTTAATATATTTTTAAAGCATCTAAAAATGCAAAGGAAAAAATTAACCATGCAACAGTATAAAACAATACGTGGGCAAGCAATGGCCGGTGATATTGATGGTGCAAATAAAGATCTTATAAAATTACTAAGCCGGGGGTGAATAATTTGGATAAAGAAAATAAATTCACACAGGAAATGCAGCAAGTGGAGATATCGAAGCTGGTACCCTATGCAAATAATTCAAGAACCCATAGCAAAGAGCAGATAAAAAAGCTGCAAGCAAGCCTACGGGAGTTTGGTTTTGTAAACCCGATTTTGATTGATAGAAAATATAATATCATTGCAGGACACGGCAGAGTATTAGCTGCAAAAGAAGATGGCTTAGAAACAGTGCCTTGTGTGTTTGTAGACCATTTAACTGAGGCTCAAAAGAAAGCTTACATTATTGCAGATAACAGACTCGCTGAAGATGCAGGGTGGGATAAAGAATTGTTATCCGTAGAACTGGAAAGTTTGAAGGAACTTGAATTTGATATTGATCTTTTAGGATTTGATGCAGCCGAATTAAATACACTTTTAAATGCTGCTGAGGATGTACAAGAAGATGATTTTGATGTTGAAGGAGAACTAAAAAAGCCTACATTCTCAAAACAAGGAGATTTGTGGATTTTAGGAAGACACCGTCTTATATGTGGGGACAGCACAAAATCAGAAACCTATGAAAAATTGATGGATGGTAAAAAGGCAAACCTAATCGTTACTGATCCACCGTATAATGTGAAATATGAAGGCACTGCAGGAAAGATACAAAATGATAATCTTTCGGCAGATGCTTTTTTTAATTTCCTTTTTGATAGCTTTAGCAATATGGAAAAGGTATTAGCCGATGACGGTTCTATTTATGTTTTCCATGCTGATACCGAAGGACTTAATTTTAGAAAGGCTTTTTCAGACAGCGGATTTTATTTAAGCGGCACTTGTATTTGGAAAAAGCAAAGCCTTGTTCTAGGAAGAAGTCCATATCAATGGCAGCATGAACCAGTCCTTTTTGGATGGAAGAAAACGGGTAAACATCAATGGTATTCGGATAGAAAGCAAACCACTATATGGGAATTTGATAGGCCAAGTAAAAATGCTGACCACCCAACGATGAAACCAGTAGCACTTATAGCTTATCCAATCGGAAACTCAAGCCTTACCAATTCAATTGTTCTTGACCCCTTTGGTGGCAGTGGTTCAACACTGATAGCCTGTGAGCAAATAGATAGAATTTGCTGTATCGCAGAACTGGATGAGAAGTACTGTGATGTTATTGTAAAAAGGTATATAGAACAGGTCGGTTCATCCAAAAATGTATCAGTTCAGCGTGAGGGTGTGACCTACCAATATGATGAATTGGAGGCAGAAAATGAATAAATTAACCCTCGGCAGTCTGTTTGACGGCTCCGGCGGGTTTCCTTTAGGCGGCTTACTTTCCTGCATCACCCCAGTGTGGGCTTCGGAAATCGAGCCGTTTCCTATTAGGGTAACAAGCAAACGGCCAATGTCGTCAACTTAAGAGATAAAGAAAAAAGTCAAAAATATTTAAAAAAAC
>ENA-UOOI01002854-UOOI01002854.1-fermentation-metagenome-genome-assembly--contig:-NODE-2854-length-14006-cov-27.979930_pt1 | contig 14006 bp, 9 predicted proteins | sample MGYA00245779_ERZ724027 | MGnify/ENA primary metagenome ERZ724027 (study PRJEB28704, sample SAMN03018318) | fermentation metagenome | biome: anthropogenic terrestrial biome; feature: soil; material... | reverse complement strand
AATAAACATGAAACATGAGGAGATACTGCTTTACGGAAACGATAGCAGGGGTATGGAGTAAAAGCTCAACAGGAATATGGATGTAATGAAATCCTTGTGGTTTACGTCTAATAATAAATTATTGCGTACTTTTACATCATATTTGAAGAATAAACCAACAATAAATCTACTTTATGGACAGACGAAATTTTATCAGGACTGGCAGTCTGGCTCTTGCCGGGGCTGTGGCTGCACCCACGTTCGCATCCGATTTGACTGGAAATAAGGAAGCTGCGCCGGTTTCATCAGCGATGCAACATTTTGGTATAACCCATGCCGATGTTCGTAAAACGTTGACGGCAGCACTGGAGAAAGGCGGCGACTATGCCGATTTGTTTTTTGAGCATACGTTTACCAATAGCGTAGCACTTCAAGACGGTGCGGTAAACCGGAGTAACTCTAACATCGATTTTGGAATGGGTGTGCGTGTCCTTTCCGGAGATCAAACCGGATATGCCTACATCGAGAACGTTACTCTCGAGGAAATGCTGAAAGCTGCCCGGACAGCTGCGCGAATTGCCAGCAGCAGTGTGAAGACGAAACCGGTTTCGTTGACTGAGAGGCCGTTGAAAGCAAATTGCTACGCAATCTCCACCCCGTGGGAAGGTGTAGCACTGAAAGAGAAAACACCCTACCTGCAAAAACTGAACGATAAGATTTTTGCGCTCGATAAACGGGTGCAAAAAGTATCGGCGTCGCTCAACGACAGCACTTCGCACATACTGTTTTGTAACTCAGAGGGAGTGAGTTATTACGATTACCGTCCGATGGTAACATTGAGCGCGGTTTGTATTATGGAAGAAAACGGGAGGTTTGAGAACAGTCATTCGGCGAGAGCTTACCGGAAAGGGTTCGAATTCCTGTCGGATGACATTATCGATGTAATCGCCCGAGAAGCCGTGGAAAACACTTCCATCTTGTTCAAAGCCATCAAACCCAAAGGGGGAGAGATGCCGGTGGTTATGGGATCCGGCGGATCGGGGATTTTGTTGCACGAAGCTATCGGGCACGCGTTTGAAGCTGATTTTAACCGGAAGAATATTTCCATTTTCTCCGAACAACTCAACAAGAAGATATGCAACGAACATATCAGTGTGGTGGATGACGGAACCATCCCGTTTAACCGCGGGTCGATAAATATTGACGATGAGGGTACATACGGACAGAAAACCTACATTGTGAAGGACGGTATCCTTACCAGCTACCTGCACGACCGCATCAGCGCCAGGCATTATGGGATCGCTTCCACCGGAAACGGCCGTCGTGAATCGTTCCGGAACATGCCTATACCACGCATGCGCGCAACGTACATGGAGGCAGGAAATGTGAAGGAGTCCGACATTATCGCTTCGGTAAAGAACGGTATCTTTGTTGATAAATTCACCAACGGCCAGGTGCAGATCGGCGCGGGTGACTTCACGTTCTTCGTAAAATCGGGGTACCTTATCGAAAACGGAAAATTAACCCAACCCATCAAGGACATTAACATCATCGGTAACGGGCCGAAAGCATTGGCTGATATTACTATGGTAGCCGATAACGACAAAATAGATAACGGCACGTGGACTTGTGGAAAAGACGGACAGTCGTGTCCGGTTACCTGTGGCATGCCGTCGGCATTGGTAAGTAAATTAACGGTAGGAGGAGAGTCATGATATCAAACGAAAATAAAAAATTGGCACAATGGGCCATGGACTATGCCCTGAAGAACGGTTGCCAGGCAGCAAAAGTATCACTATACTCGGGGTCAAACACATCTTTTGAACTTCGTGATGCTCAGATGGATAAACTGCAGCAAGCCTCGGAAAGCAGGATGAGCTTGTTCCTTTATGTAGACGGACGTTACGGAACATATTCCACCAACCGGCTGGATAAGAAAGAACTGGAATCGTTTATCAGAAACGGGGTAGAATCCACGCGGTACCTGGCTGAAGACGAGGCACGCATGCTTCCCGATGCCTCCCGTTATTACAAAGGAGGAAAGCCCGACCTGCAGCTGCTTGATCCGCAGTTCAGCGCTGTAAATCCGGACAATAAGGTTGCCTTGGCACAGGCAATTGCCGAAGAAGCCTTGGGCAAGGATCCTCGAATAATTTCGGTGGAATCGTCGTATGGTGACGGAGACGGCTTTAGTTATCAGATAACCAGCAATGGATTCGAAGGTGAAACCCAACAATCGTGGTACTCACTCTCGGCAAGTGTAGCCGTGAAAGGTGAGGGCGAAGCCCGTCCGTCGTCTTATTGGTACGAATCATCACTCTATCTCGATAAACTGGTAAAGGAAGGAGTAGGCCAAAAAGCATTGGAGCGCACCCTGCAGAAAATCGGACAGAAGAAAGCGAAGTCGGGCAGATACACCATGGTGGTCGATCCGATGAATTCAGGGCAGTTGCTTCGTCCGATGCTGAGTGCTATTTTTGGTTCCGCCTTGCAGCAGAAAAACTCATTCCTGCTGGATAAGCTCGGGCAGAAAGTGGGTAGTGACAAGTTTACACTCCTGGATGAGCCCCACCTTATCGGTGCGTCCGGAGCCCGGTATTTCGATAGTGAGGGGGTAGCCACAGAACGCCGGAGTGTTTTCGATAAAGGAGTACTGAAGACCTATTACATCGACACCTACAACGCCAAAAAAATGGATGTGGATCCAACCGTCGCCAATCCGTCCATTCTGGTCATGCAGCTGGGAAATAAAGACCTGAACGGCCTGATTTCCGATGTGGCCCACGGCATCCTTGTTACCGGATTCAACGGGGGGAACAGCAACAGTTCAACCGGAGATTTTTCGTACGGGATCGAGGGCTTTCTTATCGAAAAAGGTAAACTTACCTTGCCGCTTTCGGAAATGAACGTTACCGGAAACATGATCACGTTGTGGAACTCACTTGCGGAAACCGGAAACGACCCGCGGTTAAATTCGTCGTGGCGTATTCCTTCGCTGGTCTTCGAAGGGGTTGATTTTAGCGGGCTGTAAGTAGGGCTCTTCGGTCTTTTTAACACCAATAGTGACGACTTATTCAACGGTTTTGTGTAATTTTGCGGCAAAATCTGTCAAAATCAAGAACCAAGCGGTTTCAAATTAACTATGGGGAAAAAATCGGTTTCGAATAAAAAAACAAACAAGACAATGCCGCCTAAAAACGATATTGTCAAATGGCTATGGCGATTGTTCTTTCTTTTCATTGCTGTAAATGTTGTTGCTTTCCTGCTGATGTCATCCGGATTGATTGGATACCTGCCGCGTATCGATGAACTGGAAAATCCGATCGATAAATATGCCTCGCAGGTAATTTCGTCGGACGACCAACTCTTGTTTACTTATTCTCAAAGTGACGAAAACCGGATTTTTGTAAGTTATAATGAATTGTCGCCATACCTTATTCATGCATTGGTTGCCACTGAAGACAGGCGGTATTATAACCATTCGGGAATTGATTTTATCGGTTTAGGAAGGGCTGTTTTTAAGACATTGTTGCTTCAGGATGAAAGCAGCGGCGGAGGAAGTACCATCACCCAACAGCTGGCAAAATTGCTCTATTCTCCAAAAGCCAACAATAAACTTCAGCGTGTGTTTCAGAAACCCATCGAGTGGGTGATCGCTACGAAACTGGAGCGTTTTTATACCAAAGACGAGATCATCAATCTTTACCTCAATAAATACGATTTCAACTACAATGCAGTAGGGATTGAATCAGCGGCACGTACTTATTTCAATAAACGCCCCATCGATCTGAACATACAGGAGTCGGCTATGCTTGTGGGTATGTTGAAGAATTCATCGCTTTACAACCCGGTCAGGAGAGAAAACGTGACCAAAGAGCGCCGCGATGTGGTGCTTGCCCAAATGAGAAAGGCTGGACACCTGACCCTGCAGGAAGCCGATTCGATACAGAAACTCCCCATCGAACTGGATTTCAACCGTGCCGACCACGTTGCTATTCCCGCTCCCTACTATCGCCAGCATCTGGCAAAAATGATGATGGCGGTGAAGCCCGAAAGGAAAAACTATGCATCCTGGCAAGGACAGCAGTTTACAGAAGATTCGCTCGCGTGGGAGACCGATCCGTTATTCGGTTGGTGCAACAAAAACAAGAAGCCAGACGGTTCAAATTATAACGTCTATACGGATGGGTTGAAAATCTATTCCACCATCGACTCGCGCATGCAGAAATACGCCGAACAGGCCGTTCGTGAACATTTACAATACCTGCAGCCCCAGTTTACGGCCGAGAAGCGGGGTAAAAAATATGCTCCTTACTCCAACAGCGTGGCAAACGATGTCGAAAAATTTATGCAGACGGCCATGAAGCAGACGGACCGCTACCGGATTTTAAAAAAACAAAACTGGAGTGACGAAAAGATCCTGAGTAATTTCAAAGATACTCCCGTGGATATGAAAGTCTTTTCCTGGAAGGGAGAGATAGATACCACGATGACGCCGTGGGATTCCATCCGGTACCACAAAGGTTTTCTCAGGGCTGGATTTGTAGCGATGAACCCGGTTACGGGACATGTGAAAGCGTATGTGGGCGGCCCCGACTTCGCGCATTTCAAGTACGATATGGTAAGTAGCGGTAAACGGCAAATCGGTTCAACCATAAAGCCGTATCTCTATACGTTGGCTATGGAAGAAGGATTGAGCCCCTGCGACGGGATGGTTCACGGACCAATAACCATCATGGCTGAAAACGGACAGCCGTGGAGCCCCCGAAACACACGTGGAGCGCTTGGACATTTTGTTACCATAAAATGGGGCTTGCAAAACTCGGATAACTGGGTGACTGCCTATTTGATGAGTCTGTTTTCTCCTTACGCGTTCGCCCGGATGCTGAAATCTTTCGGGTTGAAAACTCCTGCCGATCCAGTCGTCTCGCTGGCGCTAGGGCCAAATGATGCTTCGGTGTATGAGATGGCCGGTGCGTACACGGCGTTCGTCAACCGCGGGATTCGTGTTGAACCGCTGTTGGTTACCCGTATCGAGGATTCTTACGGAAACGTGGTGGCCAACTTTGTTCCCCGGATGCAGGAGATTTTCAGCGAAACGACTTCCTATAAGATGCTCGACATGCTCAAGGCCGTAGTTGACGGAGGTACGGGAGGCCGGTTGCGCCGTCTGTACAACCTGAAAGGGGAGATGGGAGCCAAAACCGGAACGACCAACAACAATTCCGATGCGTGGTTTATGTCGTTCACACCCGAGATAGTAGCATCGGCCTGGGTAGGCGGGGAGGAACCTTCCATTCACTTCGACCGTATGGCTTACGGACAGGGAGCTACTGCTGCACTGCCCATTCACGGATTGTTCTACCAGCGGGTATATGCCAATCCCGAGCTGAAATATTCCGATAACGGGAAATTTGATATTCCCGCAGATTTCCAGCCTTGCTACGATACACAACGCTATTCATCCGATTTCTACCTGGACGAGGATCCGATAGAACAGAGCGAAGGAATTGACGATTTGTTTAATTAGCGGAGAACAAAGAGTCCGGGTTACAGTTATTTATTTCCCGACTGCATAAATAACTGCTCCCGCAATTCCTTTATGCGCTTGAAACTGACTATGTAATAAATGTTTTCTGCGTTCATTTTTTCGTCTTTGGCGACGGCGAAGCTGGCGACATCGAAATCTTTGGGGGCAGTTTTCAGGAAACGTTCGTAGGTGGTGATGGCGTTTTTGTAATCTTTTGCCGTGTCGTAAGCATGTGCGATGCTGTACAAAAGATTGTGCCGGTCGGGCTGGCGCTTATATGCGGAAAAGTAATATTGTATTGCCTTGGCGTGATCGTTCGTATTTTGATAGGCCTCCGCTATCGATATGTCGAAATCGGGCAGCATTCCTGACATCTTATCTATCTTGTCCATACCTTCCTGTAATATCTCCACGGCTCTTTCCCGGTTTTTTGTTCGCCCGAGCGCTGTTCCGTAATAGTAGAACATATTCACATCATTGCGATTAAGTTCATAAGCTTTGCCGAGCCATTTCACGGCTTCGTAGTACCAACCCTTGGCGTAATTGCTCATCCCCAGGAAATAGGTGGTGGTGTAGGAGCTATCGCCTATTTCCACAATTGCTTTCAGGCGATCTATTGCTTTGTCGAATCTTCCGGAGGAATAGTTTGCCATTCCGTTAAGTTGTCCGATGGTTTTTTGGTTCGGATTAATTTCGTTCAGGTATTTTTCGGTCATAACCGCTACCGTGTCGTATCCGTCTTCTTCCATGGCGTAAAAATATTCGCAAATACGGCTAAGCGAAAGATGATCGGACGGATTTTTCTCGTATGCTTTCGTGTAAAAATAGTTTGCCCAAATGGGTTCGTGGATGTTTTGAAACGCATCACCCGTCATTCGCAGAAGCAGCGGAATTGAGTCTGACTGGAAAACCGTTTGTGTGCTCTCGATGGTTTCCTGCCAGTTACCGTTCCGATAATATGCTATCGCTTTTTTAGTCTGAAAAAACAGATTTTCAGGCGATAGACTGTCTGCTTTTATCCAATATTTTAGTGCCGATTCTGTGTCTCCGGCTTGCGATGCACATTCTGCGGCAGAGATCAACAGTGCTACATCATCGGGGTTATTCAGTAAGAGACGTTCGTAAACGGGCAGGGCATCGGTATGGTTGTAGAGTCTTTCGTGGCTTTCAGCTTTCAATAACAGATTTTCAGCGGTTTCGGGCTGGGTTTCGAGCCATTCAATGGCTTCCCGGTAACGATATTGTTGCATGAAATCGTGTGCCGTTAGCGTTTGTGCCGATACGGAAACCGACACCATCGTCAAAACAACTGAAATTGCAAATTCGGTTTTCATAAGCGGTGAGTTAAGTGTTTATGTTTAAACCGGAGAAAGCTACTCTGCACACTTTCTCCGGTTTTCGAGAACAGATTAACAAGAGATTGAGATTTGAGCATCTGCCGGCCTCAAATCAGCTGATGCCGTTTATTTCTTCGAACTTCCGTATCCTACAACAACTATTGCGTTGCTGGGAGTTGGGCCTTTATACTCATCAACGCCATCGCCTTGCAGGCGGAAAACAAAGGAGGCTCCACTCGTAATGCTTGTCGCTGCTCCATTAAACTTGCCGGGGATCCAGTCAGGCATTAATTCTATCACGCGTTTAACTTCCTTGTCCAAGGACGGGTCAACGGATCTATTGAATTTAACAAAAGTGACTTTTCCCTTTGTATCGATGTTGAACACGGCATCTATAAACCCCTGGATACCGTTCTCCTGTGCAATAACGGGATACTTAATGTTATCCGATAAGAACTTCATATAAGCATTTTCTCCTCCCGGAAATTCAGGGTTTTGTACATTTTTCGATGAGGTTTGACTTTTTTGAATGCCATCCTCCGTCTTTTTATCCAACCTGAAAACGACAGGCAGGGTAAACATTACGTTTACGGGTTGTCCGCGTTGCTTGCCCGGCTTCCACGTTGGCATCGATTCCACTACCCGGATGGCCTCGGCATCCAGTAACGGGTCAACCCCCCGTGCGATTTGTACGCTGTCTATACTGCCATCTTTCCTCACTATGAACTTGGTGATTACACGTCCCTGAATTCCTTTTTCGTGTGCCTCTTTCGGATAACGGATGTTTTCGGTAATGAAGTTCATCATGGCTGCGTTTCCACCCGGAAATTCGGGCTGTTCTTCAACTACAACAAAAGTTGCGTCACTGCTTCCAATCTTTATTACAGGATCATTCAGTTTCCCTTGAACACCCTTAGCGGCCTCGACGGTTGGTGCTTCATCCGACAACCGGAATGTAACAGGCAACGTATATCTTACCCTTACTTTGTTTCCACGCTGCGTTCCGGGGATCCACTCAGGCATTAAGCGAATAAGACGTATAGCTTCTTTGTCTAACGATGGATCTACACCACGAACAACCTGGATATCGGAAAGGCTTCCGTCTTTTTCAACAATAAACTGAGTGATTACTCGTCCTTGAATTCCATTTTCTTGTGCAATTTTTGGATATTGTAAGTTGTCAGAAATGAATTTGTTCATGGTTATATCTCCACCGGGATATTGCGGCTGGACTTCCACAACAATAAAGAGTTCGTTGCCGTTTGATTCGGCATATTCCTGTGGGGAAGGTATCGATTCTCGATGGGTTGGCCCATAGCCTACAACGACCACTTCGTCCAGGATTTTTCCTTTTTCATTGACATCTGCAGAAACCGGCGTTACAGGGCTCTGGCTCTTCCCTGCGCTGCCGCCTTGTAACCTGAAGACAATCGGCAAGGTAAACCGTACCCTGGCGGGTTTACCCTGATGTTCGCCAGATTGCCAATTAGGCATGGAGTTCAGCAACCTCACGGCTTCGGCATCCAGCGCGGCAGTTACTCCACGGATGACTTTAATATTGGAAATACTTCCGTCCTTTTCTACCACAAAGTTGGTGATAACTCTGCCTTGTTCGTTGTTTTCCTGAGCTTTAACCGGATACTTGATGCTTTCGACAAGATACTTCATAAATGCCTGGTTCCCTCCCGGGAATTCAGGATATTTCTCTACTTCTGTAAAGATTTCACTCTCTCTTTGGTTTTGGGCGTAAACACTGTTGCCTGCCATTAAAAGAAGCGCCAATGGCAGGGCAATCAGGTATTTTACCAGCTTTCGTGCCGGCGATTTGGTTTTGTTCATCATCGTGATACGTTGTTTTAAAAGTGATACATTAAAATTGTTTACAATCCGGGTAGCATTTTGGTGGTAGGTAAGGCGTAGAAGATAATATTGATAATCGCGGCTGTTTACTCCTTTTCGCAAAACACCGTTGTCGGCCAGATGTTCCAGGTTAATGGCTGTTTCCCTCTTCATCAGCCAGATGATGGGGTTCCACCATAAAAATACGCAAAGCAACTCCATGAGAATAATATCAACAGAATGCCATTGGCGTGCATGCGTTTGTTCGTGCAGAAGTATCTGTTTAATTTCGGTGTCGGAATGTGAGTCGAGGTGGATGAAGATCCATCGGAAGAAAGAAAACGGTGTTATTTCATCGTATAAGTCGAATACCTCCATCCCATCAATATTCTTCCTGATGCTTTTGTGTTTTATCTGTAAAATACTGACCAGTTGCCAGGTAAAACGAGCTAAGAAGAAGACTACTCCTGCGGACAATAAGAGAAGTAAAACCTGCCACCAGTTAATGTTAATCGTGTTGACAGGTTCCGCTGTTTGACCTTCGTCTGCCAAAACAACGGCAAAAGCAGGATCTTCCACCGTTACCTGAGTAGTGTATTTCTGTGGTTTTTCAAATGAAATTATATTTTCCCAGGCAGATACGGTAATAAACGGGTAAACAAATGAAAACACTGTCGCTGCTAAAATAAAATAGCGCCTGAAAGCAAAAAATGTGTCTTTTTTCAAGAAAATAACATACAGCAAATAAAAAAATATCAGTGCTATGTTAACTTTAATGATGTATGCGATAAGTGCTTCCATTTGTTCAGCCTCTTATTGTTGCAACCTAAAAACAACGGGTAACGTATACCTTACTCTTACTGTCTCTCCTTTTTGTGTTCCCGGTTTCCAGTTGGGCATCGACTGAATAACCCTAACGGCTTCCGCGTCCAGCAAGGGATCGACACCACGAACCACTTTCACTTCGTTGAGGCTACCGTCCTTTTCCACCACAAAATTAGTAATTATACGTCCGTGTATTCCTTTTTCCTGTGCTTCCGCCGGATACTTTATGTTGTCGCTCAGGAATTTCATCATGGCAGCGTTTCCACCGGGGAATTCAGGTTGTTTTTCTACCACAACGAAAACGTCATTGGAACCACTTTCCTTTACAGGTGTTGGTGGCGGTGGTGGCGGCGGAGGAGGAGACTGCAAGCGGAAAACTACCGGAAGCGTGAAGCGTACCCTCACTTCTTCGCCCTTCTGCTTTCCAGGTTTCCATTTAGGCATGGTTTTTAGTACACGTAAAGCTTCCGCATCCAGTGACGGGTCAACACCACGAATTACTTGGATATCGGACAGGCTACCGTCTTTTTCCACCACAAAATTGGTGATGACACGTCCTTGAGTCCCTTTCTCCTGCGCTGCCACCGGATATTTTATATTGTTGCTCAGGAATTTCATCATGGCGGCGTTTCCGCCGGGATAAAGCGGTTGCTCTTCCACTACTGAAAAAATCTCTTCTTGACTGTCGGTTACAGGTGGTACATAACCTTCACTAACATCTGCTTTGATATCGTTCTTACTGGAAGAGTTTTGTAATTCTTCCGTTTGATCGTTCGATTTTTCGTCGGTTTGCTTTTCTTTACTCAAACAACTGTTCAAGGTTATCAGCAGCAGAACCAGCGGAATTACAGTCAGGTACTTGGCCAGCTTCACTGCCGGCGATTGGGTTTTGTTCATCATCGTGATACGCTGTTTTAATTGTGATACATTAAAGTGATTACTTAACGGAACGGCCGTTTCGTGATAAGTCAGTTTGAGCAGGTGGTATTGGTATTCCCTGCTGTTTACACCGTGTTGAAGCACATCGTTATCGGCCAGGTATTCGAGGTTGATGACGATTTCGCGCTTCAACAGCCAGACTGCCGGATTCCACCAGAAAAAGACGGAAAGCAACTCACCCAACAACACATCTGCCGAATGCCATTGGCGGACATGGGTGCTTTCGTGGATGAGGATCTGCTGTAGCTCTTCTTCGGAGTGTGCATCCGTATTTACGATTATCCATTTGAAAAACGAGAAGGGAGTTATTTCGTGTGAAGCGTTTAGGATTTTGTATCCCGAAATAACCTCTTCCCGGCACCGGCGCCGGATCCGGACAATGGAAACGACTTGCATGATCAACCGGAAAGCAAAAAAAAGGCTTCCTAAAAGAAGTATGCTTTGAACAATAAACCTCCACGGAACCGTAAATCCGGCAGCGTCACTTTCCAGCAGAAGAGCGGTAGGTTCACCGAGTTCAATAGTCGCTTCCACGGGTTGACGTGACTGCAAGATTGAAAATAATCCACCCAGGGAATCTACTGTAAAAAGAGGATAAAGCAACGAAAACAGAACAGCCGACAATAGGTACGACCTCCGTAGCCGGATGAACGTATCGTGCCGAAAAACCGCAATATACAGCAGGTAAAAAAGCAGCAAAGCTCCGTTTACTTTGGCCAGGTATATGAAAAATTGCGTTTCCATTTTGCGTTTGATTTCAGACTTCAGAGCACAGACACGAGACGGTTAGGAGCGAAGCGGTCTGTTATCTGATGAAGCTATTTCTGTTTTTTCTCAATCAGACGAATAATTTCTTCCAGTTCCTCGGACGAAATTTTCTGCTCCTTGGCAAAGAACGACACCAGTTCTTTATACGAATTATCGAAATAGCTTTTCACTACTCCCGACAGAAAATGTCTTTTGTACGTCGCTTCCGAGATCCTTGGGGTGAAAACTTTCATGTTGCCGGAACGTGATTTATTGAGATAACCCTTGTTCTCAAGGTTGTTGAATACTGAAGCCACGGTGGTGTAGGGTAATTTAGGCTCCTCGAGCCTGTCGTGGACATCTTTTATGGCACATTCGCCAATTTGCCACACGTGGAGCATAATGTTTTCTTCCTGGGGTGTTAATCTTTCCATATCTTTTTCAATTGATAAATTTACTACGATACAAAAGTACGAATATATCGTAAATAAAGACAACTTTTTGAATTATTTATGGTTAAAAAAATAAAAATCCCGATAAAAATTCGTTATCGGGATATAGGTTGCTTTTATTTTATCGGATTTACCCTGAACGTTTCATCTCCATCGGCAAAGAATTTTACGATTTGTTCTGCTGCGGCAAGCCCTGCGTTTACGTTGGCTTCACTGGTTTGTGCCCCGCATTTTTTGGCAGATGCCAGGTAGCGGTTACCAAACTTTCGCGCCATTTTATCGTGATTCACCGGTTTAATATCGGTAGCGTATTTGAACCCCGGCCGTTCTTCCATGATACGTAACATGTCGGCTTCGTTTACCACCTCTTTGCGTGCAGTATTGATCACGATGCCTTTTTGCGGTAACTTGCTCAATAAATCGTAATCAATACTACCCCTGGTTTGGTCGTTTGCCGGCATGTGGAGCGATATGATTTCACTTTTCTCATACAACTCACCGGGCGATTGCACAGCGGTTACGTTGAATGCTTTTCCCTTTTCAGGATTGAGGGCCAGCGAAGGGGAGTAGGCCAACACTTCCATTCCGAAGCCGTTGGCGATCTTTGCGACCTGTTTTCCAATGTATCCGAAAGCGTGAAGACCCAGTCTTTTCCCTTTGAGTTCCGAACCGGTAGATCCGTCAAAACTGCAACGGGCAAGATAGAGAAGCATACCGAAAACCAGTTCGGCTACAGCATTGGAGTTTTGCCCGGGTGTATTCATCACGCAAATATTGTTGGCGGTGGCTGCATGAAGATCAACGTTGTCGTATCCGGCTCCGGCGCGGACGACAATTTTCAGGTTTCCGGCCGCATCCAGTACTTCTTTATCGACAACGTCACTGCGGACAATCATCGCATCTGCGGTTGATACAGCATGTAGAAGTTCGTTTTTGTCCGTGTATTTTTCCAGCAAAACAGTTTCATGGCCTGCATTTTCAATAATTTCCCTGATTTGTTTAACTGCAGCTGGCGCAAAGGGTTTTTCGGTTGCAATTAAAAATTTCATAATAGTTGTGGTTTAATAAGTCTGTGATTAAATTAAAAAACGCGGGGATAGGTTTCAACGTACCGGATAAAAGGTTTTGATTATCCGGTACGTTAATTGTGTGGCTTTACAAGAAACAACTAATGGTTCCTTTCGAATTCTTTCATGCAGTCAACCAGGGCTTGTACGCCTGATTTTGGCATTGCGTTGTAGATTGACGCGCGGAACCCTCCGATTGAGCGGTGTCCCTTGATGCCCGACATTCCTCTTTCAGTAGCAAATTTCTGGAACTCGGGTTCAAGTTCTTTGTATTCGTCTTTCATCACGAAGCATACGTTCATGATGGAGCGGTCTTCTTCTTTTGCCGTTCCAGTAAATATTTTACTGCTGTCGATGGCATCGTACAGCAGGGCTGCTTTTTCGAGATTGATCTTTTCCATTGCTGCCAGACCTCCCAGGCCTTTCAGCCAACGAAGAGTTTCCATCGCTGAATAAATAGGCAATACGGGAGGCGTATTGAACATGGAGCCTTCTTTGATGTGTGTGCGATAGTCCAGCATGGTCGGAATCGGACGGGTGACTTTTCCCAAGAGTTCTTCCTTTACAATAACAAAGGTGACACCAGCCGGTGCCAGGTTCTTTTGTGCTCCGCCGTAAATTAAACCGTACTTGGATACATCGAGCGGACGGGAGAAAATATCGGAAGACATATCGGCAACCAGGGGTACCGGGCTGTCAATATCTTTCCGGATCTCGGTTCCGTAGATGGTGTTATTGGTGGTAATGTGAAAATAATCAGCATCCGCAGGAACAGTATAATCTTTTGGAATATAGTTGAAAAGCGCTTCCTTGGAAGAAGCAACCTCTACTATCTCCCCAAACAGTTTAGCCTCCTTAAGTGCTTTGCTGGCCCATGTTCCTGTATTCAGGTAGGCTGCCTTTTTCTCCAACAGGTTATAGGGAACCATACAGAACTGCATGCTTGCACCTCCACCGAGGAACAGTACTGAGTATCCTTCGGGAATGTCTAACAGTTCCTTAAAAAGAGCCACAGCCTCGTCAATAACTGCCTGAAAATCTTTGGACCGGTGACTGATTTCAAGAATGGACAGGCCGATTCCATTGAAATTTTTCACAGCTTCTGCCGTGTTCTCAATTGTCGACTGCGGTAAAATAGATGGACCGGCGCTAAAATTATAAATTTTCATAAAAAATAATTTTTAATGTTTTGTATTTAAAGGTTATGTGGTTTAAGTTTCAATCAAATTCAGAACAAAGATAGAAGTTTATTTGTAAGTTTCAATGCGAAAAGCTGAAAATAATTTCACTT
>ENA-UOOI01002853-UOOI01002853.1-fermentation-metagenome-genome-assembly--contig:-NODE-2853-length-14010-cov-9.557650_pt1 | contig 14010 bp, 11 predicted proteins | sample MGYA00245779_ERZ724027 | MGnify/ENA primary metagenome ERZ724027 (study PRJEB28704, sample SAMN03018318) | fermentation metagenome | biome: anthropogenic terrestrial biome; feature: soil; material... | reverse complement strand
GAGATTTTTTGACTTCTTCCGTTACTCCTAAAATTGTGTAAACAAAGAAATCATTACTCGACAACCTGGTATAGGCGATTATAAAATATCCACCAATAAGGGAATTGAACATATTTCTGCGTGGAATTTGGATGATTTTTTAAATGAATAATTTTGATAAAACAGTAAATGATTATTTTAATTTGCGCAAGAGGTTCTTGCGTAAATTAAAAATTACTCGAACACCAATAAAACAATGCCCAACATCGCCATCATCCTCCCCCGATACACCCAACTCAACACGATAATTGACTAAGTTTCGAACAGCCGTTCGATTGAGTTTGTTCAACAGCAATTTGTTGTAGATTTCTACACTCAATTCAGTAATATACAATCATTTGAGACGATGATGGTTTATTTGACGATGCAAGCCGAATTGGAACGTTTCAAGACCTTAACAGAAAGCCTTTCGACAGAAATTCAGAACAATATCCGGTTGATTTTAACGAACAAAAGCGTACTTGAAAATCTTGCTATTGAAAAGGCTTGCGATAAATTTGCCAATCAATACGACACACAAATCAACGACCAATTGCACAACACTCAAAAGTATTGGAAAGAATTAAGCGAAGTCAGTAATTCATTAGATACTATCGGTTTTCGCCAACACACCGAACAAGAAGAAAAACGCCTTTGGGAAAAGCAAGAAGCATTAGCCGAAAAATACAATTCAGAAAAAGCGATATTGAATGACTTGTATGAAAAACAAAAAGTTGCACGAAAAACGGCAGAAAAATATCAAGAAAATTACTTCTCGAAAATTTTATCGTTGAGCCATAAATTGGACGAAATAACTCAAAAATACATTCCCAAAACAACACAAAATCTGCCCGAAGGAACGTTTTTTGATATGGCAACATCATCAAACATTCATAGTATTTGTAACAACACCATTTTTAAAAATATTTCTGAAACAGACTTTTACACAGCAATTAACCTACTTGCATCCGTCAAAATTATACAATTGAAACAAGGCGAAAAAACACACGCCTGCTTTCTCATTTACAAAATGTACAAAAGTATCAAATCCGACAAAAATGCAGAATGGGGGAAATCAATGCTTCAACAATTGGATATTGATGAGAACTTCTACAAATCAAAATACAAAGAACCCATTTCCGAAGTTCCGAGCCGGAAATCAGCGCAATTTGCAAGCGAGATAAACGAAATTTTCGACTAAACGGCTTCATAAACCAAACTACCACTTCTACCACCTAAAATAAATTTATATACGATTGATTTTCAATTGGATATTTTTATTTCTACCACCTTCTTACCACCTTCTTACCACTTTCTTACCACTTTCTTTCGCCCCTACCTTTGCATTGTTCGAACATCAACCGCCGAAGTAAAAGGCTTTTGTAAAATTTGAACAATGAAAGGAAAAAAATAATGGATTTAAATGAACTCAAACAAAAACCGTTGTGGCAAATGACAGGCGAAGAATTTTTGTATCTGCAAAAAAACTGCATCGGGAAAACCGCCCAACAAACCACATCTACCATCGCACACGACGGAACCGAAAAACGCCACGTGTACGGCATTGCCGGAATAGCAAAACTTTTCGGGTGCAGTATGCCCACGGCGCACCGCATCAAGAAAAGTGGGAAAATTGACCGTGCCATCACGCAAATCGGGCGGAAAATCATCGTGGATGCGGAACTTGCTCTCGAATTAGCGGGACGGAAAACAGGAGGACGAAAATAGCGATGGAAACACGAAACAACAAAATCGACCTCGACGCACTGTGGCAAAAATCGCTCGTGCGCGTTACCGACGAATTCACGCTTCCGCCCATCATTCTGCAAGTGGACGACGCCATTGTCGGCACGCTGGGCAATTTCAGCGCATCCACCGGAAAGGCCAAAGCAAAGAAAACATTCAATGTGTCGGCAATCGTGGCATCCGCTTTAATCAACGGACAAGTGCTCGAATACCGGGCATCATTGCCCGAAGGGAAACGAAAAATTCTCTATTTCGATACCGAACAAAGCCCGTTTCACTGCAAAAAAGTGTTGCAACGCATCCTCAAACTTGCCGGACTTCCGCTCGACCGTCAGCCCGAAAACCTGATTTTCAGCCATCTTCGGGAAATTGCCAATCCTGCCGTGCGGTGCGAAATAATCCGAAAAGCCATTTACAGCATAGAAGGAGTAGGATTGGTAATCATTGACGGCATTCGCGACCTAATGCTCGACATTAACAACGCCACGCAAGCCACCACGCTCATCGGAGACTTGATGCAGTGGACAAGCGAACGGGAAATCCATATCCAAACCGTGTTGCACCTGAACAAAGGCGACGACAACAGTCGCGGACACATCGGTACGGAACTCAACAACAAAGCCGAAACCATTCTGCAAATAACCAAAGATCCCGCGGATGAAGACCGAAGCATCGTTTCGGCATCGTTTATCCGCTCCAAACCGTTTAAAAAATTCGCGTTCCGCATTTGCGACGAACCGGACAATATCAATATTCCAAAGTTAGACACCGACTATCAGCCCGAAATTACATCCCGAAGAAATAACTTCAATTACACCGAATTGTCGGAAAGCGAACATCGTCAAGCGTTAGAACTCGTTTTTGAAAAAGCCGAAAACGGTTTTGGTTATGGCGAAATGGTAGAAGTTTTGCGAAACAGTTACACCAAAATCGTGGGTGTTACTTACGGCATTGGCAAGGCTAAAAAGCTACTTACATTTCTAAAAAACAAACGAATGATTGTCCAAAACAACAACAAGCAGTATGTTTTTAATCCCAATTTTCATTACTGACAAATCGGTTCGGTACAAGTCGGGTGTCTATGGTGGCACCCCATACCAAACCACTGGCATAAATCAGTTCGGTACGGTTCAGGTACTATATTCCTGTACCATACTGAACCAATATAAAGACTTTTCGCTGACGAAAAGAAAAAATATCCACAATTTAAAAACCTTACAACAATGAATTCAGAACAAGCCAAGCAAATCCGTATTGAAGAATATTTGTACCGTATCGGAATAAAACCAAACAAAGAACGGGGACATAACCTATGGTATAAATCGCCTTTCAGAAACGAAACAGAGCCGTCGTTTAAAGTAAACCGTAATATCAACCAATGGCACGATTTAGGAAGTGGCGACAAAGGCAACATCATTGATTTGGCAATGAAACTACATCAAACAAACAGCGTTTCGGAAGCGTTGCAAGCCATCGAACAAGCCGCTCCTAATCCACAAGCTCACTCTTTTTCTTTTCGTCAGCAAGAAGTTTCAGAGACGATGACGAAAGTTGAAATAAAACCGCTCAATCATCCTGCATTAAACCAACTGCTTAACCAACGAAAAATCCCAATAAAATTGGCACGGCAATACTGCAAAGAAGTACATTACACGTTGAATGGAAAATCGTATTTTTCCGTCGCTTTCCCCAACGACAAAGGCGGATTTGAAACCTTAAATCCTTATTTCAAGGGTTGCCTTCCACCCAAAGAAATTAGCATTTTCGACCGCCAAACGCAAGCCGTGCATCTTTTTGAAGGATTTATGGACTATCTCAGTTTGCTGACTTTGCAAGCCAGGCAAGCCGATGTTTCTGCGGTAGTATTAAACTCGATTGCCAATTTAGAAAAAGCCATTCCGTTTCTCTCGAAGCATACCCAAATCAACGCCTTTTTGGATAACGATGAGGGAGGAAAACGAGCGTTGGAGAAACTGCAAAATCTCAAACTTCCCATCGTTGATTATTCAAAAAAATATGCGGAATACAAAGATGTAAATGATTATTTGTGCGGAAAAAAGTTACCGCAATTTCAGAAAAAACTGACAACCGAAACAGAAATTCAAAAGCCGAAAATCGGCAAGCGTTTCAAACGCTAACCACACGGAATGGACACAGGGCATTTCCACTATTGAAAATGCCGTAGCTTATTAGGGGATTTTCTTAACAGTCCGCAAAGCTACCTTGAAAATCCCCCAATAAGCCAAAGGGGAAACCCCTCTGGACACCCCAAGTTCGCACAAACTCACTTACCTTACAAACTCAATTTTATGGGCTACGCCGTATTACATTTAGAAAAAACAAGCGGAACGGACACCGCTATGTCGGCACACATCGAACGAACCATTAACCCGAAAAATGCCGACCCTGAACGCACGTACCTCAATCGGGAATTGATAGAATTTCCCGATGGTGTGCATAACCGAACCCAAGCCATTCAGCATCGGTTGGACAATGCCGGCTTGCAACGCAAAATAGGGAAAAACCAAGTCCGTGCCATCCGCATTCTGCTTACCGGAAGCAACGAAGATATGAAACGCATTGAAGCTGAAGGGAGGTTGGGCGACTGGTGCGATGACAACCTGGAATGGTTGCGAAAAACATACGGCAAAGAAAACATTGATGAGCTGTTGAAAAAACAAACCGATACAGAAAAGAAACTCTCACAAGTAAAATCCGAAGTGAGTAAAGAGAAATTCAAAAATGCCAAGGCTGAAATGGGCGCAAATCTGGTGGAAGGCGTAAATTCGCTTTTCGGAAACTCGAAAGCAAAACAGCAACAAGCTGAAATCGAAGAACTGCAATCGGAAAACACTACGCTGAAAGATGAAAACCGCTCACTGAAAACCGAAATGCAAACCCTGCAAAAGGAATATACAACCACCATCGATAAGCTTCGTGCCGAACTCAAAAAAGTGTACGAAATCTATCCCAAACTTCGGGAACTGCTTTCCATAGAAAGGATGTGCCGTTTTGTCGGATTTTCCGACGATTTAACCAAGCGAATTTTGACGGGCGATAAAGTCAGTTTCAAAGGCAGTTTGTATTCAGCAGAATACAAACAAAAATTCTCAACCGAACATTCCGTTGCTCAAATGGAACCCGAACCAAAACAACCCGAAAAACTTCGCCTTACCATTGACGGCGTGGATATTATCGAATGGTTTCGGTTGAAATATAGGGAGTTTCAGAGGAGTGTGGGGATTGATTGGGCGGAGAGAAATGTTGGGAGAGGGAGGAAAATTTGATGTCAAATTTTGCATTTAACGGTTTTTATGCCATAAAATTTCATATCTTTGCATTATAATACAGAGCAATTATCAACGTTATTTCAATGAATAGAATCAGGGAAGTACTTGAAGAAAAGGGAATTAAGCAAACCTGGCTTGCCGAAAAACTTGGTAAGAGTTTCAGTATTGTCAATTCTTACGTTTGCAATAGAAGACAGCCGAGTTTGGAAGTATTATTTGAGATTGCTGATATTTTACAAATTGATGTAAAAGAATTAATCAAAAGTAAAACAAATGTATAAAGAATATCTTACTGAAGAAAATCTAATCAAGCAACTGGTTGACTTGAAGTATGTTTACCGACCAGACATAATTGATAGAAAAACACTTGAGCAAAATTTCAAAACTAAATTTGAAGAACTCAATCGGGTGAGATTGTCTGAAAGTGAGTTTCTAAGATTACGTGAGGATATTATAAAATCTGATGTGTTTGAGGCTTCAAAATTCTTGCGAGAAAAACAATATTTCTTACGTGAGGACGGAACTCCATTGCATTATACTCTGGTAAATATAAAAGATTGGTGCAAAAACGATTTTGAAATCATAAACCAATTGCGTATTAATACAGAGAATAGTTTCCAGAGATATGATGTTATATTGCTTATCAACGGCTTGCCTATGGTGCAAATTGAACTGAAAAAAGGTGATATTTCGCACCGAAAAGCAATGCAACAAATAGTAGATTACAAAAATGAGCCGGGTAACGGCTACGCAAACTCTCTGCTTTGCTTTATACAATTGTTTATTGTGAGCAATGGTTCCAGAACATTGTATTTCGCCAATAACAAAAATCAGCATTTTACATTTAATGCAGATGAACAATTTTTGCCCGTATATGAATTGGCAGATATAAAGAATAAAAAAATTAATAATCTTCAAGATTTTACAGATAAGTTTCTGCCAAAATGTACGCTTGGAGAAATGATTAGCAAGTATATGGTATTGGTGCAAAGTGAGCAGAAAATACTTGTAATGAGACCGTATCAAATTTATGCAGTAAAAGCAATCGTAGATTGTATAAATGAGAATAGAGGGAATGGATATATTTGGCATACAACAGGAAGTGGTAAGACACTGACTTCTTTTAAAGCTTCCACATTGTTGAAAAATAATCCTGAAATTGAAAAGTGTCTATTTGTAGTTGATAGAAAAGACCTCGACAGGCAAACCCGTGAAGAATTCAATAAATTTCAGGAAGGAAGCGTAGAAGAGAATACTAATACAGAGACATTGGTAAGGCGATTGCTTTCTACAGATTATGCAGATAAGGTAATTGTTACCACCATACAAAAACTGGGGCTGGCTTTAGATGGCACGTACAAAAAGAATTACAAAGAACGCCTGGAACCATTGAGTAAAAAACGCATTGTCTTTATTTTTGATGAATGCCATCGCTCGCAGTTTGGCGAAAATCATAAAGCGATAAAAGAATTTTTTCCAAATGCTCAATTATTTGGTTTTACAGGGACGCCCATTTTTCCTGATAACGCTACATACAAAATTCGGGAAGGAGAATATGAGACCTACAAAACTACTAAGGATATTTTTGACAAATCGTTGCACGAATATACAATTACACACGCTATCGAAGATAAAAATGTATTGCGGTTTCATATAGATTATTTTAAAGGCTCTTTAAATGCAAAACCGGGTGAAACTACTGCACAACAAGCAGTTGTAGAAGCCATTATAGATAAACACAATGCAGCTACTAACGAGCGTAAGTTTAATGCAGTATTGGCAACTGCTTCTATCAATAATGCCATTGAGTATTATAGGCTTTTTAAAAAAGTGCAAAAAAAGAAACAAGAAGATGATATTGATTATGTTCCTTTGAATATCGCCTGCGTATTTTCGCCTCCTTCTCAACTTATTGCTCAACAAGGAGACCAACAAAGCCAGAAGAATGCAGCTGACATCAAGCAATTACAGGAAGATTTGGCACAAGAGCGTGAGGATAACAAAAAAAATCCGGAAGAAAAGAAACAGGCTTTAACGAAAATTATTGCCGATTATAATAATCAATTTAATACAAATCACACAATTAATGAGTTTGATTTGTATTATCAAGATGTGCAAAGTCGTATTAAAAATCAGAAATACAGTAATAAAGACTATCCGCACAAAAATAAAATTGATATTACTATTGTGGTGGATATGTTGCTTACTGGTTTTGATAGCAAATACTTAAATACATTGTATGTAGATAAAGATTTAAAATATCACGGTTTAATTCAGGCTTTTTCTCGAACCAATCGGGTGTTAAATGACACGAAACCATACGGTAATATTTTAGACTTTCGTTCGCAGCAGGAAGCCGTAAATCAAGCCATTTCTTTGTTTTCGGGCGAAAGTGGTGGAAATCCCGGTGAAATTTGGCTGGTTGAGCCTGCTCCTGTGGTTATTGATAAGTTTAAAAAAGCGGTAGAGTCATTGGGCATTTTTATGCAGGAGCAGAATTTGGTGAGTGAACCTCAAGAAGTATATAACTTAAAAGGAGATGCGGCAAAAATTACATTCGTGAAAAATTTCAAGGAGGTTCAACGACTTAAAACACAACTTGACCAATATACCGATTTAGACGAAGAACAAAAGTCAAAAATTGAAGCTATTCTACCAAACGATACTTTTCAGGAGTTCCGTAGTTCTTATATCGAAACGGCAAGACAATTCCAAGAAAGACAACGAAAAGAAGGAGAAAATACACCGCCCGAAATTCAACAATTGGATTTTGAATTTGTTTTGTTTGCTTCTGCTTTAATTGATTACGACTACATAATGAACTTGGTAGCTGATAGTACACAGCAAAAGCCCACAAAGCACAAAATGACTAAAGCGCAGATCATCAGCCTACTGAAATCCAATTCTAATTTAATGGACGAGGAGGAAGATTTAACCGAATACATCAATGAGTTGGATTGGAATAGTGGACAAGATGTTGAAACACTTCGTAAAGGATACGATACTTTTAAAGACAATAAGTACAATAAAGAGTTGGCAGCCATAGCTCATAAACACGGTTTAGAAACGGATAAGCTGAAAGCCTTCGTAGAAAAAATAATGGATCGGATGATTTTCGACGGTGAAAAATTGACCGACTTACTACAGCCTTTGGATTTAAATTGGAAAGAAAGAAGAGTGAAAGAGTTGGCGCTAATGGAAGATTTGGTTCCACAATTAATTAAACTTGCCCAAGGGCGTGAAATATCAGGATTAGCAGCGTATGAAAAATAAAGAAAAATTAATACCTGAGTTGCGCTTTCCTGAATTTAAGAATGAAGAGGAATGGGAGAATATAGAATTAGGTAAAATATCTGAAATAGTTCGAGGAGGATCGCCAAGACCAATTCAGGATTATCTTACAAATAATGAGAATGGGTTAAGTTGGTTGAAAATTGCAGATGTTGCACCTGATTCAAAATATATCACAGGAACAAAGGAAAAAGTAATTAAGGAAGCATTAAGCAGTACAAGAAAGGTAAATCCAGGAGATTTAATTCTGTCTAACTCTATGAGTTTTGGACGACCTTATATCTTGAAAATAAGAACCTGTATTCACGATGGATGGATTGCGATTCGTAAAATTTCAAACAAGACATTCGAAGATTATTTATATTACTATATTTCATCTGAAACAAGCCAAAAATATTTCAATACAAATGCTGCAGGTGCTGCAGTGAAAAATTTGAATGCCGATATTATTAAACTACTACCTATCAGGTTATCTAAGAATAGAAAAGAACAACAAAAAATCGCCTCTTGTCTCTCTTCTTTAGATGAAGTGATTGAAGCCCACAGCCAAAAGTTGGAACTGCTTAAAGAACACAAAAAAGGCTTACTGCAAAATCTTTTTCCGCAAGAAGGTGAAAAAGTGCCAAAGGTAAGGTTTAAGGAGTTTGAGAAAGATGGGAAGTGGAAGAAGACTATATTGGGAAAAATTTCATCTGCCATATTTGATGGCACGCATCAAACACCTAAATATACAGAAGAAGGGATACCCTTTTTTAGTGTGGAAAATATAGTTAGCGGAAAGAAAAATAAATTTATTTCAAGAGAGGATTATTTGGAGGCAACAAGTAAAAACAAACCAGAAAAAGGGGATATCTTGATTACAAGAATTGGAAATATTGGCTTTTCAACTGTTGTAGATTGGGATTATGAATTTAGTATTTATGTAACACTTGCTGTTATAAAACAATCAGACATATTTATTTCTCACTATTTAAATGGATATTTTCAATCAGACTATTATCAAAAAGAAATTCGCAGAAAATCACTATTGAATGCTGCTCCAATGAAAATTAATATGAATGAGTTGCAAAAAACAAAAGTGCTATTACCTCCCACTAAATCCGAACAACAAAAAATTGCTTTTTGTCTTTCCTCCTTAGATGAACTTATTTTAGCACAAACAGAGAAAATAGAACAATTGAAGCAACATAAAAAAGGATTGATGCAGGGATTGTTTCCTAAAAATTATTAAAGATGAGCACAGTAACTGAAATAGCAGAACAGATTAAAAATGTAGATGAATATATTGTTTGCATATATGCCTTTAACGCTACAGGAAAAACCAGATTATCTGTTGCTTATAAGGACATTACAAAAGCTGAAAATAATGGTAATCATACAGGGGTTTATTACAACGCTTATAGTGAAGACCTTTTTGATTGGGATAACGATGAAGATAATGACAATTTTAATATTAAATTAAAGATTAAATTTAGCAGCTTAAATAAATTCTATAACTTACTTACAGAAGAAAGCGTTCAAGAAGAACTGTTGGGTTATAGTCCGGAATATAAGTTTCGATTTAATTCTGCTCCAAATCCAGAAATTGGAATCGAATCAATAACATTCTACTTGGAAGAAGATGAAGAAACCTCTATTAAAATATCAAGAGGTGAAGAGAGAATTTTTATTTGGTGCTTTTTTCTGGCATTATTCAAGATAGAAGGTTGGGCTGACAAACAAAATGCTCATTTTTTTATTGATGATCCGGTTTCAAGTTTAGATGATAACAATATATTTCTCACAGTTGATACAATTATGCAATTAATTGAGAATAGTTTCGAAACTAATCGAAAAATTATTCTTACCACGCATCACATAGGATTATTTGCAGTTTTATTTGATCGTTTGAATAAAGGGGAGAAAAGTGGCAGATATAAGCAGAATTCAAAATCTTTTATGCTTAAAAAACAAGGTAAAGACTTGGAACTGAAAGAATTTAAAAATGAAGTATTCCTATTCCATCTACATCTTTTCCAAGTGTTGGAAGATGCAAAAAAATCACAATTATTCACTTATCACTTCGTATTATTAAGACAACTTTTGGAGAACATAGCTTCCTTTTTGGGTAAAAGTCAAATTAAATTCCTTTTAGAAGAGATTAAAGTTGACAAACCAGCTGAAACCATCAATATGCTTAATTCTTTATCTCATAAAAAAGTTTTCATTCCTCAAATTAATGAAATGAATGAGAAAGAAAAAGCAGTCTTTAACGAGGTTTTTGACAAATTACTCATAAAATACAATTTCAAATTTTAATTGGATTAGGATAATGACACAAAAAGAACAACATAAAAAACTTGGGGATACTCTTTGGAATATAGCTAATACTTTGCGAGGAGCGATGAATGCAGATGACTTTCGTGATTATATGCTATCATTTCTTTTCCTCCGGTATCTATCTTTCAATTACGAAGAAGCTGCAAAAAAAGAATTGGGTAAAGATTATCCCGAAAGCCCATCTAAAGACAAAAGAGCAGATTTCAGGGTACCACCATCTTTAGAGATTTGGTATAAAAAAAACAAAGAAGATATTGCTGAATTTGAGGAACAGATGCGCCGGAAAGTGCATTATGTTATTGAACCTAAATATCTGTGGAGCAATATTACAGAATTGGCTCGCACACAAAATGACAGTTTGTTGCAAACGCTTCAAGACGGTTTTCGCTACATTGAGAATAAGTCCTTTGACAGTGCTTTTCAAGGACTGTTTTCTGAAATTAACTTGAATTCTGAGAAGCTTGGGAAGACCTCAAAAGAGAGAAACGATAAACTTTGCACAATCATCCAAAAAATTGCAGAAGGTATTGCCGATTTTTCTACGGACACCGACACGCTTGGTGATGCTTATGAGTATTTGATTGGAAAATTTGCTGCCGGCTCGGGTAAAAAAGCAGGTGAATTTTATACACCTCAACAGATTTCAACCATTCTCTCCCAAATTGTTTTATTGGATTCACAAGACCCAGCAACAGGCTTGAAGTCTAAACTGGACAAAGTTCTTGATTTTGCTTGTGGTTCGGGTTCTTTGCTTTTGAATGTACGCCAAAGAATGAACGAAAATAACGGTACAATCGGGAAAATTTATGGACAAGAAAAGAATGTAACCACATACAATCTTGCACGGATGAATATGTTGTTGCACGGAATGAAAGATACCGAGTTTGAGATATTTCACGGTGATACATTACTCAATCAATGGGAGTTATTAAATGAATTGAATCCTTCTAAAAAAATAGAATTTGATGCTATTGTCGCCAATCCACCTTTTAGTTTGCGTTGGGAGCCAAACGATACGTTGGCTGAAGATTTTCGTTTTAAGAGTTACGGTTTAGCTCCTAAGTCTGCAGCTGATTTTGCATTTTTATTGCACGGTTTTCATTTTTTAAAAGATGGCGGGACAATGGCAATCATATTGCCACACGGAGTATTGTTTCGTGGCGGTGCAGAGGAACGTATCCGTAAAAAGTTGCTAAAAGACAATAATATCGATACAATTATTGGATTGCCTTCTAATTTGTTTTATTCAACAGGTATTCCGGTTTGTATCTTGGTATTAAAAAAATGCAAGAAAGAGGATGATGTTTTGTTTGTGAATGCCAGCGAACATTTTGATAAAGAAAAAAGACAAAACAGCTTAAGTGATGAACACATTAAAACAATTGTAGAAACTTATCAATTCCGACAAGAAAGGGATCGTTATTCCCGAAAAGTTTCTATGGAAGAAATAAAATCGAACGACTATAATCTTAACATTTCAAGATACGTGAGTACAGCTATTGAAGAAGCGAAAATCGATTTAAAAGAGGTTAATCTAAAATTAGCTGCTATAAATGAAAGTATAAAGACAAATTCAGAAAAACATAACGAGTTCCTGAAAGAGTTGGGGTTGAATACTATATGAGTTGGGGTTGTAAAATCGGTTGACAAATAGATTCAATCCTATTGTGTTTTTGGGTGTAAAAAAGGGTGTAAATTCATAACTCGCTGATTTACATCTTTTTTTTTGCAAAGAAAGAAGAGGCTTTTGTTCTTTTATTAATGATATAAAATTTAATATCTTTGTCTTGTAGAAGATCCTTGCATTTCGCAATAAGCAACAACCAAATTTTAAGTTTTTGTTTGAGATAATGAGGATGTTTAATTGTAAAAGTATGAACAGAATTACCCAAATAACAAAACGAGATATTAAAGAACTTTTTTGTGATGGATTTATCGAATCAAACTGGTTGGAGGGAAGCCAAAAATGCTTTTATCCATACTATGGCAGGCTGTCAGAAATTGAATTTTTAGAAATACTATATCCATTAGACAAAATGCTAAGTTACGATGACAGATTCAAAAATGCAAAAAACGATATTTGGCAACATACAATCAATAACGATGATTGGAATACTGGCTGGGTTTTTGATGATGATAGATTTGAATTATTGAAAGGAAGTGATAATGTCATCTTAGATTTTTTGTGTGCTGTGTTTCATCCTGAGCATAGATATGAAAAAGGATACTGGAAAGAGTATCTTGATAAAATCAATGATTCATTAAGAAAAGACGGTTATGAATTGTATGAAAGCGAAAAAATATCCGGAAGATTCGTGTATTCTTGGCGAAAAATAACTGACGCAGAAGCTACAAGTGGAAAATTCATTCCATTTTCAGTTAGAAAAAAAGATGAAATTGAGAAAAAGGCTATATTACTTTCTATTCCAAAGAAAGCTCGAAGAGAAGTTGTTGAGCTATTCAATAGATATGACGAATCTATAAATAGGACAAATGAAACAGGTTGGAATTATTCTATTAACACAAAAGAGGCTGTAATAGAAGATTTGCGTGAACATTACTTGCCAATGTCATTTGACGCAACAGGCAAATACTCAGAAACAAACAACATAGAAGAATTTGTAAAAAATAATCTACCTTATTGTGTTTTTGATGCAATAGAATTATTCAACCAACATAATCAAAAAAATAATTTTGCAGACGAGTTAAATATATTGTTAGAAAGAAATGGATTTAGCTATAGACTGTTAGGCGGAAAAATTGAGTTATCACAACCAGCTGTTCAAACCAAAGAGATAATAAGAGAATATGGACTTAAAGAGCTGATTAGCCAAGCAACACTTTATAATAGAAGTAGTAGTGTTACGGATAAGCAAATTGCCGTTGAAAAACTTTGGGATGCTTTTGAGCGACTAAAAACATATTATCCCAATTTAAACAAACAAAAATCAGCAAACAAAATTGTATGTGAAATGTCTAACGAGAATGAAACATACAAGACTTTATTTAATGAGGAGTTTGCTAAACTGACAAGAATTGGTAATGAATATAGAATTAGGCATCACGAAACAGATAAGATAGACATCATAGACCGCAATTATTACGATTATTTTTTTCAGCGTTGTTTTGCTTTAGTGGATTTAGCTTTAAAATATTTGAATTAACATATTATTTGAAAATGAAAATTTCGCTGAATTTGAAACCATAATAATGATAAAAAGATTCCCTATGCAGAATACATTTCAAATTAGAAAAGGATCGGTTTCTGATTTTCCCAATATTATGAATGTTTGTAAGCACCCTAGCAACTACCCCTTGATTTTCTCCTAATTGCTTTTGGCAATTA
>ENA-UOOI01002852-UOOI01002852.1-fermentation-metagenome-genome-assembly--contig:-NODE-2852-length-14011-cov-3.017340_pt1 | contig 14011 bp, 12 predicted proteins | sample MGYA00245779_ERZ724027 | MGnify/ENA primary metagenome ERZ724027 (study PRJEB28704, sample SAMN03018318) | fermentation metagenome | biome: anthropogenic terrestrial biome; feature: soil; material... | reverse complement strand
GGCTGAGGTTCTCTGCTAGCTCAGCTCTTAGGTAGCGAGTTACCCGGGCAATCGGCCCAAACGACAGGGCCAAGACAGGCAATAACATAGAAGCGAACTTATGTACCCCAACAGCAGTCACTTGATAGACAATTGGCACCCACCCCAGTTTAAAAGCTATGAAGTACTGCAGCAGGGAAGCAAAAACAAATGATGGTACGGAAATGCAGATTACGACCAGCACCGAAACAACGTAGTCGACCCAGGTATTTTTCTTAATGGCAGCCAATACTCCCGCGGCGATCCCTACCGGCAGTGAAAGCAACAGCGAAAAAATGTTTAGGGACATAGACACAGGAATTCTGGTGCGGAGCAAGTTGAAGACAGGAACACATGGTTCAATCTTGATTGAGGTACCAAAATCTCCATGTAGCAGTACATTCTTCAGGAAATAGCCATATTGGACTATGATTGGCTCATTTAGATGATACTTGTCATTAAGTATCCGGATGATTTCTAGAGGCATCTCTTGATCGGCAAAAACGCTTCCCGGCATCATCCTAATGACAACAAAAGCAATTGTCATTATGATGAAGAGCGTTATTAGCATGGCTACGATTCGGCTGAAAATGTAACGACTCATGCGGTTGCCCCCTCCCTTCTATACACAGTGTGCGAACAAAAGCTGGCGCAAACGAGTAGATAGTCTGCTAGGCCTGACCTAACAGACTATCAAGTCGCCAAGCCCATGTGAGAATGTCAGAGCTTGTCTAAGCTGAATTACTCAACTATCTTAGCGTAGCGGAATCCATAGCCTACGCTGCTCATCCAGCGTTTCGTCTGCAGTTCCAGGCGATCGGAAATAAGGGTGCGGTTGGTTTGTTCATAGACAGGAATCTCGTAGACATGCTCCAATACTAGCCTCTCAAGCTCAGCCGTTAGTTTAATGCTCTTGTCTAGGTCAAAACGGGCTTCTTCGCCGCTGACTTCGGCATAAAGCGCATCAAGTTCAGCATCATAGATAGGGGCGTTTTTCCGATCGTAAGTACTCGTATAGACGACAAAGCTCTTCCAAGGTGTGAATTCTGCTGCGCTATGGCCCCAACCCGCCCAAGACAATTCATAGGTGGAAGGGTTATTAGGATAACTGCGCATAGCATCAAAGAGCTGATCACTTGTCGGCAGCTGCTTTAGCTTTAGCTCAAATCTATCCTCACCAAAGATGGCAGGCAGATCTTTCTGCATCAACTCTGAAACCACTCTTGTATCTGGACGAGTTTCGTTGTAATTGAGAGTAAGCGTGACCTTATCCAACCCCTCTTCCTGCATTGCCAAGTCAAAGAGCTGTTTGGCCAACTCCTTATCGTACCCGTTATTCTCGGGCAAATAAGACTTAGCAATATCCAGATCCCTAAAAGGAATACCGTTAGTCGTGTCGGCAATTTTGCGACTAGACATCACATAGGGGGCAGGTTTCATCATCACCACCCTAGCATATGTATCGCGATCAATCGCATAATACAAAGCCTTGCGGAAGTTCTCATTGCCTAAGATAGGTTGCTGGGGGTGGTTCATATTGATTTCAATGTGCCTTACGGTCAGCGACGGTTCCTCACCAAGACGAGGATCTTCCTTATATTTGCTTAGAGCTTCGGCTGAAAGGCCTACGTAATGCAGATCGCCTCTCTCGAACATCTGCAGCCTAGTACCAGCGTCCTTGACAATCTGAGTCTCGATACCTGCAAGCCAGATCAGGTCTTTGAACACGTAGTTCGGGTTCTTCTTGTACTTTTGCAGGCTCTCTTTTACCCAGTCAGTAAGGATAAAAGCTCCGCAGCCCATATATTTCTCTGCATCAGTACCATAAAGGGTACTAGTTCTGTCATCATTCATCCATTGCTCATAAAGAGGCTTATAGACTGGTGACGCTAATATCTGCATGAAGTGATTCATGACTTCCCAATCAGTGTTGCGCTCATCAGTGTGGATTTCAATGGTATGTTGATCAAGCTGCTTAATACCGACCTCCGACCAATCAACGGATTTACCACTAGAAGCTTGCCGAAAATAGGCCAGGGCATTAGAAATCTTGATAAAGCTCTCTGCAAAAGTGCCCCCATACTGGTTTAGCAGCAATGGGTCGAGTAGCATCTGCCAGGAGTAGATGAAATCGTCAGCCGTCAGGGGCTCTCCGTTTTCCCATTTGGCGTTTTCTTTAACCCTAATCTGCCAAACCCTCCCCCCCTCGTCTACCTGCACAGGGGGCCCCTCTGCCAGTTCCCCCTTAATAATCGCATTCATGCCTTCTTCATCGGGAAACAGTCGATAAAGTTGACCCTGTGTATAACCTAGAATCTCCTTATCGTTGGTCGTGCCAGCTTCATGAGGGTTAATGATACTGGCTGCTGTCGCAGAACTGTTCTTCAGGATGCCAACACCTTCGTCAGTGGGTTGCTCCATGCCAGCGCTTGGGCCAGTAGTAGGTTTACAACCAACTACAATAGCCGCTAGGAATGATAGAACCAAAAGTAACGCCCATGTTTTTTTCATCACCGCGCCTCCTCAAATTAAAGATTACATTCCGTTAACAGTAGTATAGTATAGACAGCAGCAAAAGAGAAGCAAAAACTACAGTTTGGGGAAAATAATTTATCCGGGGATATAGTTTCGCCATATTGCAATTGATGGTATCATTGATATGTAGAAGGAGGCGGTAATTATGGTGCGCTTAAGAAGTGTGCTAAGAGATCTGGCGGTAGCAATGCTATTACTAGGCGTGTACTGCTTTTATCAGAAAGGGCCATGTACTACCCGCACCTTATCTGATGCTTCTGCTATCATCGGTCTGGTTTATTTGTGCATAGGCCTTTTTCGGCTTACCCGGCACATGGGGTTCTTTGATTCAACCATTTGTGGAACCAGAAGATTATGGGAAATCATCACAGCGCCACAAAGAGCCTCCACCGAGCAATCAAAACATGGCAGTTTCATCGCATATAAAGAGCAAAATGCCTACGCTAGACCCTACACCAGCATGCTTCTAACTGCTGCTTTTCTGCTCTCTTTTTCGCTAATCACTGCACTCGGCGGTCGTCATTAGCTGCATTCTACACTCACCAGACCATTGTTGAGAGGAGTCGTTCTAATGAACGTAATTGAAAGAATCCAAGAAAACTACCCTAAGTTTAGCCGTACTCAAAGACGGATAGCAGATTTCTTGCTGCAAAACACCGATAGAGCCTGCTTTCTTTCTTTGAAGGACCTCAGCGAAGAGGTGTCCGCCTCGGAAGTCACCATCATCAAATTCACTCGCGCAATTGGCTGCGAAAATTATACGGACCTCAAGAATGAACTACAGCGCTATATTAGCAGCAGACTTTCGCCTAGCGAAAAGATTGCTACGGCCATTGAAAATTTGCGCGAAGATGGATTCACACAGATCATGCAACAGGATCAGGACACTATTGAACAGACCCTTAAGCTATTGAATGATAATGACCTAAAGGCGGCACTTACCCTGATCAAACAGAGTACGCGCATTTTCATGGTGGGAGATAATATCTCCAAAATTGTTACCGATTTTATCGGCCTCAGGTTAAGGCACTTGGGGCTTGATGTAGCTGTGTTTGACTTGAGTTCTTACGATACCATCTCCGCCCAATTGCTATATACACAGAAAAGCGACATTTTCATTGTTGTTTCTTTCCCAAAATACACCCGGCGCATCATACCGCTGGTGGAATATCTACATGAAAATGACTACAAAGTGATCTGCTTTACAGACCGGGTAACTTCTCCTATCGGAAGAAACGCGAGCGTAGCATTTGCCTGCGCCACTGAATCATCTGTATTTTACAATTCGATCACTGCTCCGATTGCTCTAGCCAATATTCTCGTATCAGCTCTTGCTATTGAACTGAAAGACGACTACACCGAGAGGCGTCAGTCAATTAGTGAGGTATCACGATATCTTCAGCAGAAGGGCAAGCTATACCAGGAAACAGGAAGCGACAGAAATAGCCTCATTAGATGACTGACTTCGCTACCTCGACTGCCGCTACTGTAAAATGCTACTGATCAATTTGGGCCATTAGCCCGCTATGAACCGAAACAAAAGAACCAGCTACATAAGCGGCTGGTTCTTTTGCTTTCTCAATTCTATGCCTATGGTGCTCAACATCACTTGGTAAGTTTTTGCAGGACAAAACTCCGTCCCCTGTCCTATTTCTTGCCTTTGCTGCGCGGATAAGGTTTCTTTTCATCGGTTTGGTTGATGAGATAGTCGACACTGGTTTCGAACAGGACAGCGATCTTGCCCAACACAGACACTGGGATGTTTAGCTTCCCAAGCTCGTAATCCGAATAGGTTGTCTGGTGTATTTTCAGATACTCAGCCATCTGCGCTTGGGTCAAATCCTTATCGTCCCGCAGATTACGGATTCTCTCATACACGGTGATCACCTCTAAACAAGTATGTCTTAAGAGAATCACCCTTGTTGACTTCTAAGGGATATTCCCTTAGACTTGTCTATAGTACATTCCCTCTATAGCGTGCTGTAAGGAGGATATGCATGGGATCATACTCTACCGGTCTGCAGGACAAATGGCTGGCGCAGTCAATTGTCAGCATCAGTGCCAAAATCGCGGATGCGACTGAGATGGTGCAAAAATCTAAAGAGATGGCGGCTAGTTCGGAAGCCGTATTGTTGAAGGCGCAGACGGAGTTGAAGGAATTATTCATGGCACTGACACAGGAAAACAGAGAGAAGTTCGCGGCGTTAGAGCATCAAAAAGACAGCGCCCCGGGCGCATAGTTACCGTAGAGCAAATAGTTACGGTCAGAAACGCCTAAAGAGAGCACTGTCCTCGTTGATCACTGATATCTGGCTAGTTCAATAACGCAATAGAAGCCTACCCTGCCTCGATCCTAATACACAGACTAGGGTCGTTTTCTTTTTTGAAGTAGTTGCGAGCCTCTACTACCTTAGATTAATCCCATAAAGTACTCCACCCCAAGGGCCACGACAACCACCAAAGCGGATATGATAAAACCATGGATCATAGGGTTAATGCCTGATTCCTTCATCTCGTTAAAATCAGTGTTCATACCGATGGCCGCAAGGGCAGCTACCATGAAGAACTTGCTTACATTTTTCAACCCTGTGGAAACGGCAACAGAGAGTAAGCCCACGCTGTTTAGCAAAGACATCCCGACGAACGCTAATATAAACCACGGGAACAATGTGGCAATCTTAACTTTCTGCTGGGCTACAGGCTTTCCATCTGGGTTTTTAGCTTTAATGCGCGCATTGATTAGGGAGAAAATCAGCACAGTCGGGATGATGGAGAGGGTTCGGGTTAGTTTTACCATGGTGGCAAAGGCCCCAGCTGCTTCGCTAAAGGCATATCCGGCGGCAACTACACTGGAAGTATCATTCACGGCAGTGCCAGCCCAGAGCCCGTAGGCCATATCACTTAACCCCATCATGCGTCCCGCGATGGGGAACAACACTATCATAGCTATATCAAATAAGAAGGTGGCCGATATGGCGTAAGCAATGTCTTTATCTTCTGCTTCAATAACTGGAGCCATCGCAGCTATAGCCGAGCCCCCGCAGATGCCAGTGCCAGCAGAAATCATGCTGGAAAGCTTCCAATCTAGGCCGAGCCATTTCCCGATGAAATAACCACCGCCAAAACAGGTGATCAGTGTAAATAGCATAACGGTTAGCGATAGGCGGCCAACGTCCAGAATAGTACCGATGCTTAAAGATGCACCGAGCATGATGATGGAGAACTTAAGTACCTTTTTGGAAGTGAACTGTAGCCCCGCTTCTACCCTCTGGCCTGGCTTCATTAAGTGGTTGACTAGCATGCCAATGAATAGCGCAATAACCGACTCCCCAACGAACGCTACGGGTAGTAAGGATTCTAGCCATCTTGCACATACAGCGATCACTACAGCCAGACCAAAACCGGGTAAATAACTTGCTATTTTCTTCATGCGTATCCTCCTAAGCTGTTCTAGGATGATTCTACATGAGAGAAATGATAAAGCCCAATTATGATATGTTATTATAGATAAGTGTATGTTATGATTATCGGTAGTACAGAGATGATGCTGGAGGGATATATGCTTGATACAAAGATATTAACGTTTCTCACGGTGGCGCAATGCAAAAACTATACTAGAGCAGCCGCTGAACTAAACTTAACGCAACCTGCAGTCAGTCAACATATAAAGAAGCTGGAGGAGTATTATGGCTGTAATCTGATCGATATCAGAGGGAAGTCAGTCACCTTAACCGCGCAAGGAGTAGCTCTCTATAATTACGCTCGCCTTCAAGTTGCCAACGAGAAGCAGCTGATGAATCAGCTGAAAAAAGCGGTAACCCCGATTAAGATCGGGGCCACGCTATCTGTTGCCGATTACTATTTGCCACCCTACTTGAGCTCCTATTTGCATCGCTATGATGATTTGCTGTCTATAACAGTGAAGAATACTAAGGCGATTATTGAAATGCTGCTAAGCAATGAACTGTATTGCGCATTTATTGAAGGGATATTTGACAAAACATTATTCCACTTCGATGAGTTCTTGACCACTAGGTTCGTTCCCGTAGCGAGAAAAGGACACCCCTTAGAAGGGAAAGAAGCCACGATATCCGAAGTTCATGAATATCCCTTGGTCCTAAGAGAAAAGGGATCCGGCACCCGGGAGATATACGAGAATTACCTATACCAAAATAACGACTCGTTGCTCTCCGCTTCTAGAATATACGAGATCAGCAGCTTTGGCATCATCAAGCAAATCCTGAGCGGCTCAAACGCAATTTCTTTCATGTACGAAGCTGTCGTAAAGCAGGAAGTCGAAAGCGGCGAGCTATGCTACCTAACCATACAAGATTACCTAATCGAGCGACCACTATATTTCATCTACCCTAGCAATAGCCTAATGAAAAGAAGAAACGAGACATTCCACCAAAAACTGATGCACGCCTAGGACAGGGGGACGGAGTTTTCGCCTGCAAAAATTTTACAATTGCCGACCGAAACCAAGATTTCTTATATCCCGGGCATGCGGTGGAAGAGCAAAGCATGATAAAAAGGGCACCAAAATGGCACCCTCGCGGGTGCCAGTTTGGCCAAGGAACAATCGTGGTTTTATAGGACAAAACCCTTGGCCCTTGTTCTAGAGTTGGCCATAGAGGATGGGCAGTCTAACACATGAGGGGTAATCGGCCCCGAGGTAGATCTGTTGGGTGGCAATGATCGGCTTAGGGTCGGTATAGGGGTCAATGCCAGTGTTAGTATTAGGGAAGAAAACGATATAATCGGCTGAGCTAATGTCGACACGAATCCGATGACCAGGCTGGAAGACGTGGCCTGCAAAGTGCAAGTAAATGTGATATTTCTCGATTTTACCTGGTGTTAACAATGAGGATGGCTCCTCAGGGTAATTGCGGAATTCTGCCCGGATGCCATTGTGGGAAATCTTCCGGGCGACTCCCTTTTCATCTACATCAGAAACGGTGACAAAGAAGTCGGTATCGACGGCACTTGAGGCAGCATAGAAAACTGTTGAGATGTTGCCAGCCACCGCTACTGCTTCAGTAAGCTCGTGGGTCTCATATACCAGGCAATCCTGGCGTGAATGCAAAGCATTAAGCACTGATGGTTCGAATTTGCCATCGCCGCGGGCCGCATTCTCCGGGTCATAGACATAGGAATCATGGCGGTGCCCCTCTACAGGAGTTGTTAGCAATCTCCCATCACCATGCATGGAGTTAGCCCTGCCGTTGCTATGGAAATAGAGCTCCGTTAAAGTAGCCTCAGTTGGACTCCAGTCATCGCTATAGTGCCACTTGTTCTCGCCAGGACCGCCCACGTAGTAGGTAGCTCGGGGTTCCTTATCTTCGCCGTTAGCAATGTCTTTAAGATAACGGTCAAACCAACGGATGGTTCGGGTATCAAAGTCATAGTCAATAGCGTTATCGCCATATGCAGTATCTTGGCAATCCCTGAATGCATTTAACGCATGGGGCCATGGCCCAAGGATGATCCGTCGCCCTGGGGTGTCATTGGCAGTGAGAAAACGCCAAGTCTCTTGCACTCCCAAAGCGTCACCATCATGCCAACCGGAAAGTATTAGCATCGGAATCTTCACATTAGCCCCATGGAGTGTATTATCGCAGTGCCGCCAGAAATCATCATAACGGTAGTGCTGTGCCCAGATATCCCAGGGACCAGAACGCTTGCCTATTGTTTGGCTGGGAATCTCGGTAATAGGCCTAATCTGCACGGCCTTGTCGGGGTCAACAGTTCTACCTTGGAATACATCATGATCAACCCGGTTAGATACCGACTGTCCCAGCGTCCAGCATAGTAAAGGCCAAGAACAAACTGCCCCGCCCCGGCGCACCGTATCCATAAAGAACGGTGAACCCACGTTAACCTCGCTGATAGCAGTCTTCAGGTTAGGGTGTCCGCTGGTAGCAGCTGCCGTGGTCGTATAGCCGAGATAACTTGCGCCCCACATGCCGATGTTGCCATCGGACCATTCCTGCTCGGCTATCCAACTGAACAGGTCATAGGCGTCTTCGCGCTCATGATAGAAGGGTACCAATTCACCATCAGAGTCAGATCGCCCACGCACATCCTGAATAACAAAAGCGTAACCACGGTTCACCCAATGGGTGCAGCGATGCAGATCTCGTGCCTTACCATAACAAGTACGCACAACAATAGTCGGGAACTTTTGGCCCGGGACACCACCAGCAGGCAGGAATACCTCAGTGGCTAGCCTTACTCCATCTCTAGTCATTACCCAGTGATTGCCCAGTTCGCGAATGCCGTATTCCACCTTAGAAAGCATGGGATCGGCATACTTGATGAAGGGGGTTACTGTTTCATAGCCATCCTCGATCAACATTTCACTGGATATGCGCCCAGGCATAATAAATGCTATAACTTGGCCATCCAATGTCACTACGTCCATGACGGGCGGAGCGCCACGCTGGGCCCAGAGCCAGGTTTCCACTTCTTTGCCATTAACTACGCCAATGAAGGGCAGATAACGGTTATAGCGTGTTCCATTGGGCAAGACAACCTGTTCGCCTTCCCAAGCGGTGTTGGCATAGTCAGTCAGGCCCTCGTAAAGCTTAGTTAAATCGAATAAGGACTCTTTCATTCCTTGCTTAAAGGGAATGTACTTGAGCTGAATGCGGGTTTGCGGGTCAACAGCGCACCAAAGAAGCTGCTTGGGGTCGAAAATAAACTGTCCTTCATAGACGCCCGAACGGTAGTGGGCGAAGGTTTTGCCCATTAGGTAGTGTTCCATAATAGATGCCCCCTATCTAACTGTTCTGTTCAATGTGCCAACAGCGGACGATATGCCCGCCGCCAAGGTCGACAATGGGCGGGTTACTATTGCGACACTGCTCGCTAGCCTGATTACAGCGATCGGCAAAACGGCAGGCTTCCTTGGGGTCGATCGGCGAAGTGATCTCACCCCGCAGCAGAATACGGTCTTTTCTCTTCTCCAAGGAAGGTATAGGAATAGCCGACAGTAGCGCCTGCGTATAAGGGTGACGCGGTTGGGCAAACAACTGGCGCACTGGGGCCTTCTCTACCATTTGCCCTAAATACATGACCAAAACATCATTGGAGAAATGCTTGACCACGGATAAATCATGGGTAATAAACATATAGGTATAGCCAAACTGTTGCTGTAGCCGCTTCAGTAGATTAAGGATTTGAGCTTGAATAGAAACATCAAGGGCTGATACCGGCTCATCACAAACAATGAATTCCGGGCCTAATGCCAGCGCCCGGGCAATACCAATGCGCTGACGGCGCCCCCCGTCCAGTTCATGCGGGTAAGAGTTGACGTGTCTTTCTGACAACCCCACCAGTTCGATCAGCTCATATACCTTAGCCTCTAACTTCTCTTTGTCCGGGTATACCCTATGAATCAACAGGGGCTCAGCAATAGTGTTATACACGGTTTTGCGTGGGTTAAGCGACGAAAAAGGATCTTGAAAGATTATCTGCACGCGTTTGCGATACTCCTTGAGGCTATGACCTTTCAACCTAAGAATGTTCTCGCCGTTCATTAAAATTTCCCCACTGGTAGCATCAGTTAGGCGCGCCATAACTCGGCCCATAGTGCTCTTGCCACAGCCCGATTCGCCGACAATACCGATGGTCTGCCCTTTTTCAATAGTAAGGTCTAGACCATCTACCGCATGCAGCATGCCACTAGGGGTCTCGAAATACTTCTTGAGGTTCTTTACCTCAACATAGTGTTTAGACATTATGCAAATCCCCCTTTGGCAGCTCAGTGATCTGCAACTTCCCCTCGTAAATCAAACAACGTACCCAGTGTTCTTCACCGGGCAAGTTGGTGAATGCTGGTGCCTGTTCGGCACACGCAGGTTCCGCATACTTGCATCTAGGGTGAAAGCGACAGCCTGGAGGAAGGTCAACTGGGTCTGGCATCAACCCCTCAATTTGTGCCAAGAACTCTACTTCCTCATCAATCTTAGGAATGGAGCCAAACAGTCCCACTGTATAAGGGTGAGAAGGGTTAAGGAAGACATCTTTTAAGGTGCCGCTTTCAATAATCTCGCCTGCATACATGATGGCCACTTTATCACAGGTCTCAGCCACAACGCCTAGGTCGTGAGTTATCATAAGCGTGGAAGTACCCAACTTATCGTGCAGTTCCTTCATCATCTCCAACACTTGTGCCTGAATAGTAACATCCAATGCAGTAGTTGGCTCGTCCGCAATTAAGAGTTGTGGGTTGCAGGCTAAAGCGATAGCAATAACCACACGCTGTTTCATCCCACCCGAGAACTGATGCGGATACTCGTAAGCGCGATCGGCTGGAATACGCACCAACTCCAACATCTCAATGGCCCGCTCCATAGCATGTTCGTCCGAGAGGCCCTGATGATTGGCAATCGTTTCGGCAATCTGATCTGCCACTGGCAGCACCGGGTTAAGCGCAGTCATGGGGTCCTGAAAAATCATGGAGATCTTGCTCCCCCGGTATTTGCGATATTCTTCCTCTGTTAGGGTCAGCAGATCGACGCCATCAAAAATGATCTCGCCTTGCACCACTCTGCCAGGCGGGCTATCAATGAGGCCCATAATAGCTAGTGCAGTGGTGGTTTTACCGGCACCGGTTTCACCTACCAGAGCCAAGGTTTCACCCCGGTTTAACGAAAGATGCAAGCGATTGATCGCGTGTACGATTCCGTCGCTGGTTACAAACTGAACAACCAAATCTTCAATCTGCAACAATGGATCGGTACTTAAGGCCTGCTCACGCATGGTTAATCCCTCCTAATCTTTCATTCTGGGGTCTAGAGCATCCCGTAGTCCATCACCCACCAGAGTTAGCGCAATAACAGTTAAAACAATCGCTATACCGGGGAACGCGGTAATGTGCCAACAGTCCCGGATGAAGGCTCGGCCGCTGGAGAGCATTGAACCCCATTCCGGATTGGGAGCCTGCACACCGAGGCCGATAAAGCTCAGGCTACTGATAGTCATGATGCCTCCAGGGATACTCATGATAAAACTTGAGATAACTGGGCTGATTGCGTTGGGTAGAATATGCGTTAGTATGATGCGCCAGTTACTGGCACCCTGAGCCCGCACCGCGTCGATATACTCTAAGTCCTTAATTTTGAGCACTTGCGCTCGGATTAGTCTGGCCTTGCCAGGGATAAAGCCAACGCTTATGGCCAGAGTTAAGTTCAGAGTCGTGGGCTCCATAATGCTAACCAACGTAATCATCAGTAGCATCGATGGGATGGCCATGAAAATATCCAGGCTGCGCATAATCAAACTATCTGTTTTGCCCCCATAGTAACCGGCAATAGCCCCCAGCGCTGTCCCGATGGCACTGGCAATGAGCACTGAGGTGATACCCACGAAAAGAGAGATACGTCCGCCCCAGATAATCCGAGCAAAAACATCTCGCCCTAGTTCGTCTGTACCCAACAATTTGCCTTCTGAAGGGAATTCCAGCCGCTTGGCAATGTTTACTTTTACCACATCATCCTCGTAATCAATGAATAAAGGGGCGCTGATGCAGGTCAATAGAATTACTCCCAACATGACCATACCGATAACCGCCGTAGTATTCTTGCTTAAGCGCAGCCAGGCGTCAGCCCATAGGCCGCGTTTCTTCTTGTGAGCTATTATGTCAACATTGGCCGGCCCGTTCATGCGCTTACACCCCCTCCTGCAGTTGCTTTAGCCTTGGCTTTAGGTTTCACATACGTGGACCTGATGCGAGGGTCAATAAAAGCATAAGAAAGATCAGTGAGCAGGTTAGCCAAGGCGATAATTACGGCGGAGATAATCACGCTAGCCATAATGGTGGGGATATCTTTCTGACGCAAGGCGTCAACCATCATCTTACCTAGGCCATTGATGCCGAACACGGTTTCAATAATTACTGATCCACCAACGCACTGCCCGATGGCCATGCCGATGGAGGTGACTATGGGCATCAGAGCGTTCTTTAAGGCATGTTTGCGTACAATACGCCTATAGGGCAGCCCCTTAGCCCGAGCAGTACGGATATAGTCCTGCCGGATGACGTCTAGCATAGAGGCGCGGACCAGGCGAGAGTTGGTGGTCCAACCAGCAACAGACAGGCAGACAAGAGGCATGATGGCTGCCTTGGCGCTTTCCAAGCCATTAGAAGGTAGCCACCCTAGTTTGACTGAGAAGAGTATGATTAGCATCAGTCCCAGCCAGAAACCAGGCATAGCAGCCAAAATGAGGGTGACCACCCGCATTACATTATCAAAAAACGAGTTCTGCTTAATCGCCAGCACTACCCCTAACGGGATGGCTACAATGAAAATCAGGAGTAGAGATCCAAAAGATAAGATTAGTGTGTTAGGCAGACGTATGCGTATCATCTCTAGCACAGGCTGTTTGGTGGAATAGGAGGTACCGAAATTGCCAGTGACCACTCCGCCCATGTATCTAAGATATTGAACGATGACTGGGTCATTGAGGCCCAACTGTTCCCGCATCATGGCAAGTTCTTCTGGTTTAGCGCCTACTCCTAGAATCGCTTGGGCAGGATCGCCTGGGCTAAAAGAGAGCAGGGCAAACACCAAAAAAGTAACCCCTATAAGGACTGGAATAATGTGTAGTAGCCGCTTAAAAACATACTTGCTCATGGCGTCCCTCTTTTCATTCTTGATAGCTGAAAATGCGAGGATGGGCTGTCAAATCCTGCACAGCCCATCCGGCGCATGACTTTCTAGTTACGATTACTCATAGTAAGCGTTGCGGAAAGAGTAGATGGAGCTGGGATGAATGTCTACACCCTTAAGCTGTTTGTCGAGAGCATAGATAGCCATGTTACTGAACGTTGGAATGATAGGCATTTCCGCAGCAGCAATCTCCTGTACTTCCTGAGCGGCAGCTTTGAGCGCATCTTCATCAGAAGTAGCCTTAGCTAGATTGTAAAGCTTGTCGCAACGGGCATTCTTGAAGAATGAGATATTCTGAGATCCAAAACTACCACTCCAGTAATTCTCAAGAGCGCTAAGAGGATTACCCGAGGTGTTGTTCCAGGACCCAGCTAACATCTGATACTCCCCATTCGCCATGCCTTCCAAGAATACACCAAATTCTAGGTTCTTGATACTCATGTCTACGCCGATAGTCTTCAGTGTGGCCTGATAGGCCTCCATGATGGCAGCGTTGCCGCCGTAGACCCAAGTTTCGAATTTGAGCGGATGGGAGATACTGTAGCCTTCTGCTTCAAGCAGTTCCCTAGCTTTGTCGAGATCGTATTTTGGCGCATTAGGCGATTCATAGTAGGTGCTAAACATGGCGGGCGTCATGCTATTAATAACGGTAGCGCCGCCTTGTACAACGGCAAGCCCCTCTTTATCTGTAGCGTAAGCCATAGCCAAGCGAATGTTCTTGTTATCAAAGGGCGCTTTCCGAGTGTTCATGGAGATAAAGGCGGTATTAGTCGTTTTTTCAG
>ENA-UOOI01002851-UOOI01002851.1-fermentation-metagenome-genome-assembly--contig:-NODE-2851-length-14011-cov-5.461020_pt1 | contig 14011 bp, 11 predicted proteins | sample MGYA00245779_ERZ724027 | MGnify/ENA primary metagenome ERZ724027 (study PRJEB28704, sample SAMN03018318) | fermentation metagenome | biome: anthropogenic terrestrial biome; feature: soil; material... | reverse complement strand
CGATTATGTCTTCATCGACACACCACCAACACCATCTGTATGGATGACAAGTGCTGTAAGCTACCCCTTTTTAGGACAGTCTTAGATTAGACTGCTAAATTAGTTATTTACGTGTACAATGTTATGATGTCGGACAGATTTTTGATAAGCCACTCCCAATACGAGGCGATACAGCGGGCAAGACTGCCCGTAAGGAATTATTTATAGCTTTAGGCCTTTAAATCGGATTTAGCCATGTTCGAACGTGTCAATAGTAATTATGCCTTGAGAAAATATTTCATTTCGTTGAAAAGAATCAGTTTGCTATCCTTTTTGCACAGAAAATAATCTTTAAAAAATAAAAACACGTAATAAAACAAAAATATATTTATTGACATAAGTTGTCAAATTGTTATTTTTTCTTTTTTCTTTATTCAATTATTCATTGACATGAGATTCAAACTTTATTTACATATTGATAAATTGGCCTTTGGAGATAAGCTGCCGCTAAGCTATACTTACGAGCTAAGCTCAGTCGTTTATAAAATTCTTTCCAAATCTGATAAAGAATTCGCTGTTTGGCTCCATGAAAACGGTTTCTGTTCAGGAAATAAAAAATTTAAATTATTCACTTTTTCCCGGCTTCATGTACCTTCGTTTCGCATAGAAGGCGAGTTTATGCATATTCTTTCCGATACGGTGGAATGGCAGATTTCTTTTCTCCCCGAGCGTAGTACACAGGAGTTTGTCAGAGGTGTTTTTCAGAACCAGACTTTCGAAGTAGGTACGCGTAAGGCAAATGTCCGTTTCCATGTACGTGAAATCAGTGTGATGCCGCTGCCCATTTTTACCGAAACAATGGAGTTTGAAACGCTTTCGCCCATTTGCATTTCATTTCGCGGCAAAAACGGGAAAGTGGATTATCTATCGCCTGACAATCCCGAAGCCCTGCCACTTATCCGACAAAACTTATTTAATAAATATTTTGCCTTTCATGGCAAAGAATATGATTCGGAATTTGATTTTAATTTCGAGGTACTGTCCAAACCTAAATCTGTGCTTGTCACCATCAAATCAGGCACACCGCAGCAAACCCGCGTTCGTGGCTTTATGTGCAGGTTTAAGATGACAGCACCGCTTGAGCTGATGAAAGTGGCGTATGATGCAGGAGTTGGAGAAAAGGGAAGTACAGGGTTTGGGATGATAAAAAGTATATAGGAATTAAAAACATATGGCTAATCATATCGTTGTATAATGATGATTTTCAATTTAAAAAATAAAAGATTCCATTTGGTGCGATTAAAATAAAACATTCAAATAATTATTTAAATTCAAAACGTTCAATTAATTTGGCAAAGATAATTATTTCTTTTATTTTTGCAAAATCTAATTTTATTACAAATGAGACTACACATAAAAATATCAAAATCTAACCAGGAAATTGGTTTTAATTACCAACCATTATTAACCGGATGCATTCATAAATGGTTGGGAGCCAATAATCTTGAACATGGAAAAATGAGTTTGTACTCTTTTTCATGGCTCCAGAATATTGACACGTCAAAGAAAGGTATTAAAATTAAAAATGGTTCTTATTTCACACTAAATTTTTATGATATTCAGTTGGTAAAAACAGTCGTGAAAAATATATTGGAGAAGCCTGAAATGTTTGCGGGGTCAAGAGTTTTGGATATTCGGATAGAATTTACACCCCAATTCTCTGGAAAAGAGCATTTTTTCTTAGCAAGTCCCGTTTTGGTAAAAAGATATAACGAGGATAAAGAAACACACTACACTTATTTAGACGACGAAGCTAATAATTTTATGACTGAAACGTTAAAAGCTAAAGCTAAAATTGCAGGATTAAACACAGAAAAACTAAAAGTATATTTTGATAGAAGTTATCACTCTCCCAAAACCAAAATCATTTCTTACAAAGGTATTCAAAATAAGGTCAATATATGTCCGGTAATTATTGAAGGATTACCTGAAATGATTGCTTTTGCCTGGGATGTGGGTTTGGGAAATAGCACAGGTATTGGATTTGGAGCTTTAAAATAGTCAACTATGAAGAATAAATTGTTTGTGGTAAAATATTCCGGTCCGTTCGGTTTTATAAAACCCTGGACTGCGGTGCGAGATAGCGAAACTTTCTCACAACAGTTTCTTACTCCGTCAATTGTTGAGGGAATTGAAAAAAAGTTGTTCCCTGAATTGTTGGGCATTGTGGGTATAAGAAAGATTGTGGGACATCGGTTGAGCTATGATCAAATCTCTCAACAACAAGAAGTTATTCAGACCCGGGGATGGAATAGTAAGAGAAAAGGAACGCAAATTCACTTTGAACGGCCTATTGCAATCATTGTCCGTGGTCTGTTGCTAAATCCCGTTCTTTTTTTAGCTTTTGAGAACGAAGATGATGCGGATGTCGCTTTTAACCAACATATCTGTCTTTGTAGAAACGAAGACATACTTTTACCTATAGGAACTTTTAAAATTGATGTGGAAGATTTCGACAACGAAGACACTTTTTCAGGATTTGAACTAATGTTTGAAAAAAACAATAAATCATTTCCCGTTGGTATTGACAGAAATACCGGACATCAAATGTTTGGATGGTTGAAAATTATAGGTATACCCGTAAAAGAATTCTAATGAATATTTACGCGAAATCGGGACCGGAGTGGACACCACTTGTGGAGCATTTAATACATGTTTGCACTGCCGTAGAAAAAGTTGCTATTCATTTGGGGATGGACACCGAAGTGGCTAGAAACGGGGCCATTTTACACGATATAGGCAAATCTCATCCTGTTTTTCAAAAACGATTACGAAATAAACATCGAGTCTATGTGGATGTTTTTAGACATGAAATCGCCTCTCTATTCTTTCTTTCTGCTTTTCCTCGTGAACAATGGAGTGAACTGATTGAAATGGCCGTGAGCCATCACAAGTCAGTAAAAAATGACGTTAATAAACTCGGGCTCCTTGATTTAGAACAACTCTGCGATTACGAAGATTTTCACTTAGGCAATTGGGACAAATGGAGTGAAGATGCATGGAAAATTCTTTTGGAGTTGGGTGTGTCCTATAAACTTATTACAGTTCGTGAAGCACGAGAAAACCTGCTTTACTGTGTAAAATACTGTGCTAAAAAGAACAATACAAGAGGTTTTTCCGAATGGAAAGGTTTGTTGATGGCGGGCGATCATTTAGCTTCTGCCTTAATTGACAAAACGGAAGAAAACTCAATGAAACTTTTCACTAAACCTGATCTATCTTTTTACAATAGAACACACTCGTTATATCCTTTATCTCAAATAAAAGCAGACAGCCTCAGAAAACATACTATTGTTGTAGCTTGTACAGGTGCAGGAAAAACTGATTATCTTTTAAGAAGATGCAAGGGACGAGTTTTTTACACCTTGCCTTTTCAGGCATCGATCAATGCTATGTTTAAGCGTGTAGGGAAAGATCTGGAAAAAGACAATCCCAATTTAGACATTCGTGTGCTTCATTCAACATCAAAGATAATTAAGGGGAAAAACACAGATGAAGAGGTTGTTTTGCAATCCCAGATAGGCGCTTCCGTGAAAATTCTCACACCACATCAGTTGAGTGCACTTGCCTTTGGAATGAAAGGTTACGAGGCATTGATTTTAGATTTAAAAGGTTGTGATGTGATTTTAGACGAAGTCCATACATATACGGGAGTTTCACAGGCGATTGTGCTGAAATTAGTGGAGGTGTTGAAACGAATAGGTTGCAAAATACACACAGGTACAGCCACAATGCCCATAATCCTTTATAAAAAGATTAAAGAACTTCTCGGAGATGATGTATTGGAGATAAAGTTATCGCCTACCGAATTAGATAAATTTGACAGACACATTATTCATAAGATAAGTTCTTTTTATGATTCGGAGGCGTTGATAAAGAGAGCAATATCCAAAAAGAAAAAAGTACTGATAGTACTCAATAAAGTAAAAACGGCACAAGATATTTTTGATTATATAAAAAGTAAAAAAGAGTTTGAAAATATTCCGACAATGCTTCTGCATAGCCGATTTAAACGTGGAGATAGAAATCAAAAAGAAAAGAACTTAATCGGTTTAGATGAAGATGGAAAATCATTGAATGTTTATAATACTTCATCAGATGGTTGTATTGTAATTTCAACCCAGATTGTGGAAGTTAGTTTAGATATTAGTTTCGATATAATGATTACAGAATGTGCTCCATTAGACGCCTTAATCCAACGGTTTGGGCGTGTAAACAGAGTAAGAAACTTACAAACCATTGGAAAGTATATGCCCGTTTATGTGATCTCGCCACCGGACGATGAGAAAAATGCAAGACCTTACGATTTGGAAGTTTTGAAAAAATCGTATGCACAGTTAGATGACGGGCAAGTGTTACACGAACGAGATTTGCAAAATAAAATTGACAATATATTTACGCAAATTGACTTTATGAGCATTGAGGAACATTCTGTTTTTAAAAGCAATGGAGAAATCAGCATCGACTGCTTGTCACATAACGGCAAAGCTATTTTGTTTGACTTGCTTGAAATAGACAGCGTTGCGTGTGTTACGGAAAGCGATTTGTATGAATATGAAAACAGCAGTTTTGAACAAAGACTAAACTTGGAAATCCCTACTTATTACTACTCAGTATCAAAAAAACGTCAGTCAGATAAAGGAAATCGTCCTTTCATTGTGCCCGATTGTGCATATTGTACAGAAAAGGGCTTATTAGCCGATAAAATTAATTCATCAACAGGAGTTATATTATGATTACAACAATTATAGGAAAAACTTTTCTTAAAGCATACAATGAGCAGTTCGGAAAAGATTATTCAGCAAAAGAGTTTTTTGTGAAAGAATATTTTGAATTGTTCTTTAATCATCCAAAATACATGCAATGGGTTACAAATTCGCCTTTTGTACAAATGAAAAAAGGACAAAAACCCGAGCTGTTAAGTTCAGATGAACGATTGGAAAAGCTAATGAACTTACATGAAAAAGTTAGCGGAGAGGTTGCTGACGCCAGCTTTGCCATTGGCTACCCAGCATCGGAAAGTGGAGATTTTGCAAGTACGTCCGGATTGGTTTCAGATATTGTAACTATTGCGGATGAAGAAGACATTTACTTTTCGTGGATTGGTTCTGGATTGGGAATTGGCGTAGCAGGCGGATATAATCTATTGATTGATGACGCTACTATTCTTATGGAAATTTACGAGGGTTGGAGGCATTATCGTAAATATCTGAATGACCCAACTTTGGACAAACTGCGCGGTAATCAAATCAATACATGGAACGGGCAATGGCTGACCTTTAAATTAGGAAATGATTTTGTAAAAGATTTTGATTTCACACGTTTACATACCCAACAGATATTTTCAATAACCGATAAGGTAATGGAGATTAATACTGTTAATTGGTCTAACCTGTTTTTCAGCTTATCCAATCTTTATCCAAACGGTAATGTAATTGCTTATGTTTACAGTTTTGGGCAGACAAATAAAACAGTAGGATTCATTCCTCTATACCTTAGATCCGGGTCAAGACTGAAAGATATCTGGCGACAGTTGTATGGAAACCCTGAACGGTTTAACAGTAAAGAATTTCAATCACTTTTTGGGATGCACATAAAGCGAGCTTGTGAAATAGGAAGCATCGGACTTCACGCTTTACGTCCCGAAGGATTAAAAAAATATATGGATGAAGCAAAAAATATTTCATTCAAAAAAGAAGAAGATACAATAATTTATAAATCCTATAAAACTTGGTTAATAGCTATGATGTCAAGAAACAAAGAAGAAATTACGGATTTTACCGAAAATTTAGCAGAACTAATTCTACGGTTTAGAAAAGGAGCTTCCGGTAACGACCGGAAAAACCTCATAGAGCAAAGGCTCTTTGGAGGTAAAACAACTAAAAAGGTGTTTTTAGACGCACTTACAGAAATGGTTGCAGGAGTGGAAGGAGAAGATTTGGAGAGATTAAAAGAGTTAAGAAACGACATTCATTTGATGACGAATGAGGAATTCGGATACTTCAACACACTTTTGAAATTCGATTACGCTTATTTAGAGAAAAACAGTTAAATCATTAATTAAATACATAAAAACATGAGTACGATTTACGTAAGAACATTGAAAAGGGCAGAGCATACGGTTTTTTGCGTTGCAGACGGACAAAAAACATACTATGATGTTCAATTTGACCGCTACATTCCGTTTTCAAGCGGACAACAGGTTAAAAGATCTATTGTTGACGCCATCAGCAATGCATTGAATGAAGTTCCCAGTCCAACCACTTTTTTATTTGACGTTACTAAACAAAAAGAATTGAAAGAAGGCGAAGTTTACGGGACTTGCGATCCATCTTATGCCGATCAATTATTTGGGGGTTGGATGAAAGCCGCAAAAGGTGGAAAAGACCGTACATTAAAAAGACGAAGTCCGCTGTCCATTTCGGCAATGCGGGCGCTACATCCATTATTGGCTGGTGTGAGCAGAGAAAACATCTCTTTCGACAGAAGTGACCGTCCTAATAATGAAGTAATAGTAAGAAATGCCGATGGAGAAATAATGACTGAGGAGGAAATATCTGCATTTTTAGAAGAAAAAGACAGAAGCCTTAGTCGCAAGTGGATACCTAACAATAGCAGAGCAACCGGTTTATTTGTTTTCGATATTGCTATCGATTTGCGAAGATTATTTTGTGTTTCCACCAGCCAATTAGAGCCTGAAATAACAGAAGAAACCATTGTTAAATTAAGAGAAAATGGTTGGATTGACACAAAAAATGCTTTTGGCGAATGCCTGTTGGCACCATTAGCATTAAGAGAAAAATGGGCAAAAGCATTGGCATATGCCATTGTTAATTGGAAGATAACATCCAACCAATCCCGCACATTCAGCTTGATGGATACTTTGGCAATAGCTATTAGCGATAATGCCAATTTAATAGGAGGTTCAATTCGTGCAAAGCTCTCAGAAGAAAATTCAGAAAAAGCTCAGCCTATCATTGAAGAAGATATGAAGAATGTTGATACGTTTATTTCACTTCAAGCCGGAGGCTTCATTCAAACCAAGGGAGAAAAAATCGATGCACTCGAAAAAGCCGAACAAAAACTAATTGATTTAATGATGGCTTTTGATTACGGAAATCAGCTATAAATAAAAGCGGTGTAACAGCCGCTTTATCTTTACGACAATGAACCTCACTGCTACCCACATCAATTACCAGCAAATCTGCAAGCGAAAGCTTTGGCTTTTTGCCAACGGCATCAATATGGAACACACATCCGATATGGTGTACGATGGGAAACTGCTGCACGAAACATCGTATCCCCAACGTGCAGAACGATATGAAGAGATGCTTATCTCCGCCGAATATGAAGGCGTTTCGCTATTCGGACAAATCGATTATTTCGATGCACGTAACAATACCGTTCACGAAACCAAACGAAGCGATAAAGTAGAAGAGGCGCACTCGCGTCAGCTCAAATTCTACCTCTGGTTGCTGGAACTTAACGGTGTAGAGGAAGCCACCGGATTATTGGAATACCCTAAATTACGTAAAACCGATGAAGTATTTCTTGACGATAAAGATCGCGAACAACTCAAAAAGTCGGTATTGGAAATTAAAACATTGATTGAAAGTGATACCTGTCCGCCCGCTATCAATGCAAAAATCTGTAAAAGTTGCAGCTATTTTGATTTTTGTTATTCTTCGGAACCTTAATTAATGAATTTTTAAAAGTTTTTTAAAATCAGAATATCTCAATCCCATAAAATCTCAGTTTATACGATGAAAAAAACCTACTATCTATTCAATCCCGGTCGTCTGTCGCGAAAGGACAATACATTGAAGTTTGTTCCGATGGAAGAAGACGGAAACGGCATTCCGTGCGAAGGGCAGCCGCGGTATATTCCGGTGGAGACCGTCGATCAGTTTTATGTTTTCGGTTCGTTGGATGCCAACAGTTCGCTCTATAATTTTCTCGGCCAGAACGATATTGCTCTGCATTTTTTCGATTATTACGAAAATTATACAGGTTCGTTTATGCCACGTGATTCACTACTTGCCGGACGGATGATTTTGGCACAGACCAAAGCATTTCAGAATAAGAAAAAGCGTATGGAAATTGCCCGTCAGTTTATTTATGGTGCGTCATTTAATATGCAGAAAAACCTGCAATATTATAATCGTCGGGGCAAAGATATGGAGGGCACGATGGAGCTCATCGCCGTGCATTCGGCAAATATCGAAAAAGCTACGGCGCCCCATGAACTTATGGGCATTGAAGGAAATATACGTCAGGTTTATTACGATGCATTCAATCTTATTCTTAACGATTTTGAGATGGGTAATCGCACAAAGCAACCTCCTCGTAATGAAGTGAATGCCTTGATTTCATTCGGAAATATGATGTGCTATTCCGAGTGCCTTCGAGCCATTCATCAAACGCAACTCAATCCCACCATCAGTTACCTGCATACACCCGGCGAGCGGCGATATTCGCTGGCATTGGATATTGCCGAAATTTTCAAGCCCATTATCGTAGACCGTGTCATTTTTAAGCTACTCAACAAGAAAGAAATCCAAGAACGCCACTTCGATAAACGGCTGAACAGTTGCTTGCTGAATTCAGCAGGAAAAAAGATTTTTGTAAAAGCGGTGGAGGAACGGTTTAATGAAACCATCAAACATCGCTCTCTTAATAGAAATGTAAGTTACAAGTATCTAATCAAATTGGAGTGTTATAAGCTGGCAAAATGTTTATTGGGAATGGAGACCTATCAACCTTTCAAAATGTATTGGTAAGATGTATGTGATTTTGGTTTATGACTGCGGCGAAAAGCGTGTAGGAAAGATGTTAAAGCTTTGTCGTAAATACTTGACATGGATACAAAATTCGGTGTTTGAAGGTGAGATTACTGAAGTTAAATTAAAAGAGTTAACTTTGAAAGCAGAGAAAATAATGGATTCGGAAGTAGACAGCCTGATAATTTTTTCTAGCAGGCAAGAAAAATGGCTTGAAAAACAAATCATTGGAAAAGAACGTAGTAGAACCAATAATTTTCTTTGATAGATTGTCGAAGTCACTTTTTTTGCGATAAATATAAAATTTCTCACATCATGAGTTCTTTGACATATTGAAAATCAACCTATAAACCAAGTTGTCGAAGTACGGGGCTTTTTATATCTTTGTACTTCGACAACTTTACTGCTCGTTTTATGGCTTTTTTCTGTTGCTGATTACTTGAAAATCAGTTATATTTTTTGCCGTTGGTAACGGCTTTTAATCGTACTATCGTAGAATTGAAATGACTTTGAGAGAACCAACTACATAATTGATCAGGACTTTTAATCGTACTATCGTAGAATTGAAATGGTGTAGAAGTAGAATAGTCTCCCCACGTCACCGCCTTTTAATCGTACTATCGTAGAATTGAAATTTGGTAACATTCTCGTTATACTAACCACTGATGACTTTTAATCGTACTATCGTAGAATTGAAATGTAGTCGGGGCTGTGGTTGCATCCGTGCTCTGGGCACTTTTAATCGTACTATCGTAGAATTGAAATACCCAAAGAACTTGCTTCATGAAAAAGTTTTACTCTCTTTTAATCGTACTATCGTAGAATTGAAATCTGAAAAAGAGGTAATGCGAATGGCTGAGCTCCGCATCTTTTAATCGTACTATCGTAGAATTGAAATACTTATACCTTGACGGATATTCAATCAAGCAGATAACTTTTAATCGTACTATCGTAGAATTGAAATTATCTTTTCTATCGTTTCGTTGTTTTCTTCTGTGACTTTTAATCGTACTATCGTAGAATTGAAATACATCCAATTTGTTCATATGTAGCTGTGCATTATACACTTTTAATCGTACTATCGTAGAATTGAAATTGATTAATGTCGCTTGTATTGACTCCGTTTTCCGCTTTTAATCGTACTATCGTAGAATTGAAATCCCGTTTTTCTCTTTGATTAGTGCGAATGGAGTTCTTTTAATCGTACTATCGTAGAATTGAAATGGTGCAACTCACGCGGATGCACTGCCGTTGTACGTACTTTTAATCGTACTATCGTAGAATTGAAATGGTCGAAGACAGGATCAGCCAATATCTTACCATCTCTTTTAATCGTACTATCGTAGAATTGAAATTTTCTCGCTTGAGGTTTGCTTTTGTCCGAAAGAGGCTTTTAATCGTACTATCGTAGAATTGAAATATCAAAACATGCACGGTGTAAGCCTATCCTACTGCTTTTAATCGTACTATCGTAGAATTGAAATGAGAATAAAGAGAGAGTATCAGGAAAAGACAATCAACTTTTAATCGTACTATCGTAGAATTGAAATAAGTCTGATAATTTCATCGTAGAAATGGCATTCGACTTTTAATCGTACTATCGTAGAATTGAAATATGAGAAGATAAACATTTCGATTGACAACGCAAACTTTTAATCGTACTATCGTAGAATTGAAATAAGATCAAAATGGAGTAGAAAAGACCCTTCGTTCTCTTTTAATCGTACTATCGTAGAATTGAAATTCATTTACAACCTGACAAAGTCAACTATTAATCACACTTTTAATCGTACTATCGTAGAATTGAAATTTTGATACCAAACAGAAGGCTTGGAACGTGGGATTCAACCTTTTAATCGTACTATCGTAGAATTGAAATTCCCTTATCGCAATACTTATCGTTCATGATTAATACTTTTAATCGTACTATCGTAGAATTGAAATTTTACATTAATTTTAGATTCAAACGCATCAACCGCTCTTTTAATCGTACTATCGTAGAATTGAAATTTCTGTAATGTTCCGTCATCTCTTTGATCTCATACGGCTTTTAATCGTACTATCGTAGAATTGAAATCAGCTTTTCACGCTCGTCTTCGGTGTATAGTTTATTCTTTTAATCGTACTATCGTAGAATTGAAATACAATTAAAAACAGTTATGAAAACTGTCCGCTCCCCACTTTTAATCGTACTATCGTAGAATTGAAATATGAGAGGACAAGGTATGTACCAGTGGGATGCGGGACTTTTAATCGTACTATCGTAGAATTGAAATTTCTTGTTTGTGTCGTAAAAACATATCTGGTCGAAATCTTTTAATCGTACTATCGTAGAATTGAAATATACATTGGAAACTTGCCCACAATATGCACTTCATACTTTTAATCGTACTATCGTAGAATTGAAATCTTTTCAAAAAAAAGCAACGAAAATATGGCAGCACCCTTTTAATCGTACTATCGTAGAATTGAAATGTGTGCTCAAACATCTCCTTGCTTATGCCCATACCACTTTTAATCGTACTATCGTAGAATTGAAATGCAGTTGCTTCTCTGATTTCGTTTCTGATCTCGTCATACTTTTAATCGTACTATCGTAGAATTGAAATTCAAGTCCACTAACAATCAACTCATCTTCAATTACCCTTTTAATCGTACTATCGTAGAATTGAAATTTGTTTACAACAAATGTGTCAATCTGGGTATTATCCACTTTTAATCGTACTATCGTAGAATTGAAATATTAATTTTTTTGTTCATAATTTGTTTTCCCTCCTTCTTTTAATCGTACTATCGTAGAATTGAAATGTCAATACAAGCGACGTTAGTGAGTAAAAACAACTCTTTTAATCGTACTATCGTAGAATTGAAATCCGTGTTGATCCCGATAAGGTAGAAATGCAGCATGCTTTTAATCGTACTATCGTAGAATTGAAATTCAACTCCTGCATCTCGGGGCTGTAATAGTCACTCTTTTAATCGTACTATCGTAGAATTGAAATCCGCCCTGAATTCGTACTTCGCGATCTCCAGCTGCTTTTAATCGTACTATCGTAGAATTGAAATACACACTTGCAACGACCGGGATGGTACGCCTGACCCTTTTAATCGTACTATCGTAGAATTGAAATACCGTTCCGACCTTGACAATAGTCTGAAGATTTGCCTTTTAATCGTACTATCGTAGAATTGAAATATGTAACCCTGTCGGATGCCGACAGGAAATGCGCGGCTTTTAATCGTACTATCGTAGAATTGAAATATTTTCAGTATGTAGAGAATGGCAATACGGTTGTGGCTTTTAATCGTACTATCGTAGAATTGAAATTATACATTTTCGACTCTTTTTTCATTTCTTCAGTTTCTTTTAATCGTACTATCGTAGAATTGAAATGTGATAGAGGCAGAAGAGTATGCATTTAATGGAGACTTTTAATCGTACTATCGTAGAATTGAAATGTACGTGTATTATTCCGATATCAAGCTGGAGTATCTTTTAATCGTACTATCGTAGAATTGAAATTCACTCAGAATCAGGATGCATTGGGAAAAGGGATACTTTTAATCGTACTATCGTAGAATTGAAATTCTTTCCTGTTCAGGCAGATAACTACAAGTTGAATCTTTTAATCGTACTATCGTAGAATTGAAATTCGGTCAGCTTGAATGTGATCTGGCTGCCGGAGGAAACTTTTAATCGTACTATCGTAGAATTGAAATGCATTGGTGTATGCTATATTGGGGGAGCAGACTCAAACTTTTAATCGTACTATCGTAGAATTGAAATTAAATTCCCTGTATGTTATCCATATCAATCTTAACCTTTTAATCGTACTATCGTAGAATTGAAATGGAAAAGCACTACCGAAAGATCATCTACAGCACGGGCTTTTAATCGTACTATCGTAGAATTGAAATTATGGACTGGCAACTCTTCTTCGGGCAAGTCTACTCTTTTAATCGTACTATCGTAGAATTGAAATACGAATGCAACATTTATAGATAAGATCAGAACAGACTTTTAATCGTACTATCGTAGAATTGAAATTTTTTATCACATTGGTTTGATGCAGAAAACAATTTTAACTTTTAATCGTACTATCGTAGAATTGAAATTGAGTATGGTTATGTAGTGTGCAATGAATCAGGTTGCTTTTAATCGTACTATCGTAGAATTGAAATAATCGAAGAACGTAGGATTCTATAAGGTTGCTTGCTTTTAATCGTACTATCGTAGAATTGAAATGCTTTTACCAAGTATCAAATCTTTCTTTTCTAAAGTCTTTTAATCGTACTATCGTAGAATTGAAATGTATTACCCCTGTCAAAACTCCCCAGCCGAATAACCCTTTTAATCGTACTATCGTAGAATTGAAATGCGTCAAGTCGGGAAAGGTCAACGGGTCGCCAGTGTCTTTTAATCGTACTATCGTAGAATTGAAATACAAGCAGGAAAAAAATGCTTACATAATAGAAAATCTTTTAATCGTACTATCGTAGAATTGAAATTTGTTCGGGTCCTTCAAGCTACAACTTGATGTATTCTTTTAATCGTACTATCGTAGAATTGAAATAGAAGTAACGAACGGACTACTGAAGTCAGCAGCAGACTTTTAATCGTACTATCGTAGAATTGAAATAACGGTTATGTTCACGTGGCAACAATCGAGGTCGGCTTTTAATCGTACTATCGTAGAATTGAAATTTGAACAATCTCTCTCGCATGATCCGTTTTTGTCATGCTTTTAATCGTACTATCGTAGAATTGAAATAAATAGAAGAGCATCAAGGATATAGTACGAAAACAGCTTTTAATCGTACTATCGTAGAATTGAAATCTACCTCACCGCTCCCGAATTACGCTCAAACGGTTCTTTTAATCGTACTATCGTAGAATTGAAATTTCGGAGACAAGCTATATCTTATCGACTACAAAGCCCTTTTAATCGTACTATCGTAGAATTGAAATTAGGGTTGAAGGATTCAGGCGGCGTGTGGCACAACTCTTTTAATCGTACTATCGTAGAATTGAAATGCAAACATGAAGTGCATCCAATAATTCATATGCGGACTTTTAATCGTACTATCGTAGAATTGAAATGTTATATACAAGGACGCACCCGATTTGACCACCGACGCTTTTAATCGTACTATCGTAGAATTGAAATATTTTCAGTATGTAGAGAATGGCA
>ENA-UOOI01002850-UOOI01002850.1-fermentation-metagenome-genome-assembly--contig:-NODE-2850-length-14019-cov-5.276425_pt1 | contig 14019 bp, 14 predicted proteins | sample MGYA00245779_ERZ724027 | MGnify/ENA primary metagenome ERZ724027 (study PRJEB28704, sample SAMN03018318) | fermentation metagenome | biome: anthropogenic terrestrial biome; feature: soil; material... | reverse complement strand
CCCCCTTTCTGTATTAAATTATGTAAACTGGCACTGCTTATATTATAATGTCGAAACTACTGCACGTCAAATTTTCTGACACTAATTTGACACCAAATATGTGGATAAAAGGGGTAATTTTCAGGGAAAAATGAGGAAAATTATTCTAATAATACAATATAAAATGATTCCAATATCAGCATAAATACCTTAAAAAAAGCAAAAAAGTATCGCACAAACCCGCATGAACACTGGGTTTGTGCAATGCTTTCCTAAAAAAATATCTGGCAGGGGCAGAAGGATTCGAACCCTCGGCACGTGGTTTTGGAGACCACTGCTCTACCAGCTGAGCTATACCCCTATCTGAAACAGGTGCGTAAATGTAAATAAGGAATACTTCCATAGTATACAGCGGATCAAAAACCATGTCAAGGGCGCGCCGGGCGGTCGGGGAAAATAAAATCGGGAAAAAGATTGCATATACACGGGGTTTGTGGTACACTAAAAAAGTATTTGGAATCCACCGGCTTTTCGGTGGGGGTCGGGCCTTATTTCCAGGGCCCGAAGCTGACAGTCCTCTGCCGCCCTGCGCGCGACATGAATGTCTGAAGAAAGGGAGTCTTTTCATGGACGCATTAAAAACAATTTCGCAGGACTGCACAAAGTCCTCGCTTCCGCCGTTCTCGATCGGCGACACGGTCCGCGTGGACGTGAACATCCGCGAGGGAGAGAGAGAGAGAATCCAGGCCTTTGAGGGAACGGTGATCGCCCGCAAGGGAAGCGGGATCAGCGAGACTTTCACGGTCCGCCGCGTTTCTTACGGGGTGGGCGTCGAAAGGGTTTTCCCCATCCATTCCCCGAACGTCAAGAACGTGCAGGTCGTCCGCCGCGGCAATGTCCGCCGCGCCAAACTTTATTTCCTGCGCCACAGGGTGGGCAAGGCGGCCAAGGTCAAGGAGCGGGTTTAATCGAATTCTTTCAGTTGCCGGCCGGATAGAAAGGGGACATGCGGGTGTCCCTTTTTTGCTCTGGATTTCTAAAATCTTTCCTGCAGGATGGTGGTAATGGCCGTGTCTGATTCCCCTTCCGGGATTCGGGAGAAAGAAAATCAAAAAAGCGGCTTCGTAGCCGGCTGTTACGAATGGGTCGAAGACATGATCACGGCCCTGCTGGTGGTGATGGTGCTGTTCGTCTTTGTCTGCCGGCTGAACGTCATCGTCAACGGCAATTCCATGCTGCCGAATTACAAGGACGGCAACCGCGTGTTCGTCTCCTGCCTCGACAGGGACTACTCGTACGGGGACGTGGTCATCATCGACGCCGCCGGCACGCATCTGAACGAACGCATCATCAAACGCGTCATCGCGACCGGAGGCCAGAAAGTGGACATCGATTTCCAGGCCGGCACGGTCTCTGTGGACGGGAAAACGCTCGACGAGTCCGCCTATATCCAGAACGGGATCACGAGGGAGCAGTCCGACCTGAGTTTCCCGCGGACCGTTCCGGCGGGGCACGTGTTCGTGATGGGCGACAACCGGGAGGTTTCGGAGGACAGCCGCTCGTCGGCGGTGGGCATGGTGGACTGCCGCTACATCATCGGCAAGGTCCCGTTCCTCCTGAGCCCGTTCAAGGGATTCCAGGCTCCGTGAAGGGGCGGCGTCATGCGGAAAGGAACCGGCGGGTCTCTATGACGGAACAGCGAACAATTCAATGGTTTCCCGGCCATATGGCCCGGGCGGAACGGCAGATCGCAAAGGACCTGAAGCTCTGCGACGCCGCGGTCGAGATGCTGGACGCCCGCATCCCGGCGGGCAGCCGCAATCCGGTCCTGGACCGGCTGATCGGGAGGAAGCCGCGCATCCTGCTCCTGAACCGGAGCGATCTGGCCGACCCGGCGCAGACGGCCCGCTGGGTGCGGGCGCTGGGTGCCGGATCCGCGGGCGCGCTGGCGGCCGACTGCCGCTCGGGCAGAGGATTGAAGCAGCTCTTTCCGCTCCTCACCGGGGCGCTCCGCGACCGGATCGAGTCCTGGAACGGCAAGGGCATGACGGGACGGAAAATCCGCTTCATGGCCGTCGGGATCCCGAACGTGGGCAAAAGCTCGCTGATCAACCGGCTGGCCGGGGGAAACCGGACGGCGGTGGAAAACCGTCCCGGCGTGACCCGGAGCAACCAGTGGTTCCCCGTCGGCGACCGATTCGAGATCCTCGACACGCCCGGCGTCCTGTGGCCGAAGATCGACGACGAAACGGTCGGGGAGCACCTCGCGTTTACCGGTGCCGTCAAAGACGGGGTCCTCGACGAAGAGCACCTCGCCGCCCGCCTGCTGGAGACGCTCGGCGGGCGTTACGCGGCCCTGCTTGCGAAGCGGTATCGCCTGGAAGAGGCGGAGTGTTCGGCGCCGGACGGGTACGCGCTGCTGCGGAAGATCGGCAGGAAGCGCGGGATGCTCGCGGGCGGCGGAGAAGTGGATACGGAGCGTGCCGCCCGCATGCTGCTCGACGAGTTCCGCAGCGGAAAAATCGGGCGCATCACGCTGGAATGGACGGAAGCATGATGGCGGATCGGTACGTTTTGGAAGAACAGGCGCGGCGGGAGGGCTTTGCGGCGGTCTGCGGGATCGACGAGGCCGGGCGCGGCCCGCTTGCCGGGCCCGTTTTCGCGGCGGCCGTCGTCCTGCCGCGGCATTGCGCGATCGTGGGCATCGACGACTCCAAAAAGCTCAGTCCGAAAAAACGGGAGCGGCTTTTCGGCGAGATCGAGCGCGGGGCCGTCGCCTACGGCATCGGCTTTGCGACGGAGCGGGAGATCGACCGCGTCAACATCCTGCAGGCGACGTTCCTCGCGATGAAGCGCGCTTTCGACGCGCTCGCCGTCCGTCCCGGCCTTGCGCTGGTCGACGGGAACCGCATGCCCGCCCTGGGTGTCGAGACCCGGACCATCGTCAAGGGCGATTCGCTCTCCGCCAGCATCGCGGCGGCGTCCATCCTCGCGAAGGTCAGCCGGGACCGTCTGATGGCGCAGATCGACGGGATCTACCCGCAGTACGGCTTCGCGAAGCACAAGGGCTACGGGACGGCACAACACATCGAGATGCTGAGGCGATACGGCCCCTGCCCGGTACATAGGCGGTCGTTTTTAAAGAACATCCTGGGGGAACGCGCCTATGGGTAACGCCTCCGGCCCGCTCGGCGAGCAGATCGCGGCGGATTACCTGCGGGCGGCGGGATACGAGATCGTCCGCCGCAATTACCGCACCCGCTTCGGGGAGATCGACATCGTTGCGGCGGATTCCCGCTTCCTCGTGTTCGCGGAGGTCAGGACGCGCGAAGCGGGCGCCCTCGTCGGCCCTCTCGAATCCGTCACGCCCGCGAAGCGCAGGAGGCTCGTCAAGACCGCACTGCTTTACCTTCAGAAGTTTCCGACGGTTCTGCAGCCGAGGTTCGACGTGATCGGCATCACGCTGGAAGGGCCGCAACACACCGTTCAGCACATTGAAAATGCGTTTTAGAGTCTGGATGTTAGAGATATTAGAGTGTTAGAAAGGTCAAAGTCAGGCATCTTTTTAGATTTGCTCCTTAAGTACTTACGTGCATACCCCGTGCGAGGAGTAAACGTTTTTTTAGCGGGGACCGCAGTCGTGGCCGCCGTAGGCGAGCAAGGCGCTTTGCGCCCCCGGCCGGCCTGAGGCCAAAACCCGCACGGCCCTCCGGGGCGAATTCGGAAAAATGGGCCGAAAATTTTGATTTTCCAACCGGCAACATCTTATTCTTTAAGAAAGGGGAGAATCCTCTTGCAATATTTCTCGACGCGCGGCCGGGGAGAGGGCGTTTCCGCGGCGCAGGCGATCGCGCAGGGCATCTGCTCCGACGGCGGGCTGTTCGTGCCGGAGACTTTTCCCCGCGTCTCCGCGGAGGAGCTTTCCGGCCTCGACTACCCGGGCAGGGCCGCGCGAATCATGGCGCCGTATCTGTCGGATTTTTCCGGGGAAGAGCTGCGGGAAAGCGTCTTCCGCGCCTACGGCGGAGAAAAGTTTTCCGGCGGCGACCCCGCGCCGCTGACCGCGCTCTCCGGCGGCCTTTCCGTGTTGGAGCTGTGGCACGGCCCGACCTGCGCCTTTAAAGACATGGCGCTCCAGCTTCTGCCGCAGCTGCTGACCCGTTCGCTCCGCAAGATCCGCGCGGGAAAAGACGCCCTGATTCTGGTCGCCACGTCCGGCGACACGGGCAAGGCCGCGCTCGAGGGCTTCCGCGACGTGCCCGGCACGCGCGTTCTGGTCTTTTACCCGCAGCACGGCGTCAGCGCCCTGCAGGAGCGCCAGATGCGCACGCAGGAGGGCGGCAACGTCTCCGTCGTGGGCGTGCGCGGCAATTTCGACGACGCGCAGACCGGCGTCAAAAGGATCTTCGGCGACGAGGCCATCCGCCGGAAGGTCGGGGAGCGCGGCCTGATGCTCTCGAGCGCGAACTCCATCAACTGGGGCCGTCTGTTGCCGCAGATCGTCTACTATTTTTCGGCCTGGTGCGACCTGCTGAAATCCGGCTCCGTCCGCCCGGGCGAAGAAGTGAATTTCTGCGTGCCGACCGGGAATTTCGGCGACATTTTAGCCGCCTATTACGCGAAGAGGATGGGCCTGCCGGTGCGCCGGCTGATCTGCGCCTCGAACGCGAACGACGTGCTGACACAGTTCCTCACGACGGGGGTCTACGACCGCAACCGCGCCTTTCACCCGACGATCTCGCCGTCGATGGATATTCTGGTTTCCAGCAACCTCGAACGCCTGCTGTTCGACCTGACGGGCGGGGACGGCGCGCGCGTTTCCGCCTGGATGCAGGAGCTCGCGGAAAACGGGACCTATCGCGTGGACCCGGAGACGTTCCGCAGAGTCCGCGAAATCTTCCGGGCTTCTTCCTGCAGCGACGCGGAGACGAAGGAGGAAATCCGCGAGGCCTACGGCGAGCACCGGTATCTGTGCGACCCGCACACCGCCGTCGCCATGCGCGCGTGCGGGCGCTACCTGGCCGGGACGGGCGACGGAACGCATACGGTCGTCGTCTCCACGGCGAGCCCGTTCAAATTCGCGCCGGACGTGCTGGAGGCGCTGGGCGGCGAGGCCGCCGGGGACGTGTTCCGGGCGGTCGAACGGCTCTCGGAGAAGACGGGCGCGCCGGTACCCGCGCCGATCGCGTCGCTTGAGAAAAAGCCGCTGCGCTTTTCCGAGGTCTGCGGCAAAGACGAAATGGGAACGGCCGTGCTGCGCGCGGCCGGAGCCGGGGGCTGACGGCGATGGCGCTGTTTACGATCGCCGATCTCCATCTTTCGCTCGGCACCGACAAGCCGATGGACGTTTTCCCCGGCTGGGAGCGCTACGTCGAGCGCCTCGAGCGAAACTGGCGCGCCGCGGTCGGGGAAGGGGACACCGTCGTGATCGCGGGCGACATCTCCTGGGCCATGAAGCTCGAGGAGTCGGAACAGGACATGCGGTTCATTAACTCTCTGCCGGGCCGCAAGCTCCTCGTCAAGGGAAACCACGACTTCTGGTGGTCCACCCGGAAAAAGATCGAGGATTTTCTCGCGTCGCGGGGCTTTTCCAGCATTCGTCTCGTGTTCAACAGCGCCGAAATGGTGGACGGCGTCGCCGTCTGCGGAACGCGCGGATGGCTGTGCGGCGCGAAGAGCGACGAGGACAAAAAGATCGCGGCCCGCGAGGCCGGGCGCCTCAACGCTTCGCTCGACGCCGCGCGGAGCCTCGGCGGCACGCCGGTCGTATTTCTGCACTACCCGCCCGTGTACGACGGGGTCGAGTGCCCCGAGATCATGGACATTCTCGCGTCGCGCGGCATTGAGGACTGCTATTTCGGGCACATCCACGGCGCGGCCGCCGCGCGCCGAACGCCCTGCGGGGAGTACCGGGGCGTGCGGATGCACCTCGTTTCCTGCGACACCGTCGGCTTCTCGCCCGTGCCGGTAATCGTGAATAAATAAAAAACATTTGAACAAATCGGTGGAAAGTATTTTCTGCATGTGGTATAATATTTTCCGCTAATAATGTAAACTTGCAGGAGGAAAAGGAACATGAGTCTGAAATCGTCCAACAAGGTCGCTGCCAACCGGTATCAGCTGGAAGTCGCGGTGGATGCGGAGGCTTTTGAAAAGGCTGTGGAGACCGCGTACCGGAGGGAGAACAAAAAGATCGCCATTCCGGGATTCCGCAAGGGAAAAGCGCCCCGCAAGTTTGTTGAGAAATATTACGGCGAAAAGGTCTTTTACGATTCCGCCATCAACGCGCTGTATCCCGATGCGCTGGACGAGGCGATCAAAGAGTCGGCCCTTGAGATGATCGAGGACAAGGTGGATTTCGACCTGGTTTCCGCCGATGCGAACGGCCTTGTGTTCAAGGCGACCATCACGACGAAGCCGGAGGTGGAGATCAGCGGCTATAAGGGCCTGACCGCGCTGAAAAAACCGATCGACGTGACGGACAAGGATGTGGATGACGAGATCGCGCGGGTCCGCGACCGCAACTCCAGAATGGTGACGGTCACGGACCGCGAGGCGAAAAACGGCGACATCGTCGAGATCGACTTCGACGGCTCCGTGGACGGGAAGCCTTTTTCGGGCGGAAAGGCGAAAAACTACAACCTCACGCTCGGCGCGGGCCAGTTCATCCCCGGCTTCGAGGATCAGGTCGCGGGCCACAAAACGGGCGACGAGTTCGACGTCAACGTGAAATTCCCGGAGGACTACGGCGCGAAGGACCTGGCTGGGAAGGACGCCGTCTTCGCCGTCAAGCTGCACGAGATCAAACAGAAGGAGTTGCCGGAGGTCGACGACGACTTCGTCAAGGATGTCAGCGAATTCGACACTCTCGGCCAGTACCGGGAAGACCTGCGCAAAAAGCTGACCGAGGCCCGGGAAGCGCGGGAGAAGGACAGCGTGGACAACCAGCTCATCGACAAGCTCGTTTCCGCCGTCAAGGCGGAGATCCCGGAGGCCATGTATACGGCCCGCATCAACGACGACATGCGCGATTTCGGCTACCGCCTGCAATCCCAGGGCATGAACCTCGAGACATACATGAAATACACCGGCCTCGACGAAAAGGGCCTGCGCGACCAGTTCCGCCCCCAGGCGGAGCGCCAGGTCAAGCTGAGGCTGGCCCTTGAGAAGATCGCGTCGCTGGAAAACATCAAGCCGACGGACGAAGAAGTGGAAAAAGAGTTCTCAAAGCTGGCCGAAGGCTATAAACTTGAAGTGGAAAAGGTGAAGAAGGCCCTTCCGCGCGAAGACGTGGAAAAGGACCTCGCCGTGGAGAAGGCGTTCGACTTCGTGCGCGACGGCGCGGTCGTCGCCGAGGGCGAGCCGGAGGGCGAAGAGGCGAAAGGCGCTTCTTCCGCGGAATAAACAGCGCCGAAACCGCCAATGCTGTATGCTGTACGGCGGCTCGGTTTTTAAAAGGAGGCTTGCGACGATGAGCAATCTCGTCCCTTATGTCATCGAACAGACGAACCGGGGGGAGCGTTCCTACGATATTTTTTCCCGCCTGCTGAACGACCGCATCATCATGCTGACCGACGAAGTGAACGACACGACATCCAGCCTGGTGGTGGCGCAGCTGCTGTACCTGGAGGGGCAGGACCCCTCCAAGGATGTCAACCTTTATATCAACAGTCCGGGCGGCTCCGTCACGGCGGGGCTTGCCATTTACGACACCATGCAGTATATCAAGTGCGACGTTTCCACCATCTGCCTGGGGATGGCCGCGAGCATGGGCGCTTTTCTTCTGGCTTCCGGCGCGAAGGGGAAACGCTACGCGCTCCCGAACAGCGACATCATGATCCATCAGCCGAGCGGCGGAACCCAGGGGCAGGCGACGGACATCAAGATCCAGGCGGAGCATATGCTCCAGATTAAGAAAAAACTCAACGGGATTCTCGCGGAACGGACCGGCAAGCCGCTTGAGACGATCATGCAGGACACCGAACGCGACAATTTCATGACGGCTGAGGAGGCCGCGGCATACGGCCTGATCGACAAGGTGATCGTCAGCCGATAGGGATAAGGTGGTAACAATGGCGAACAATGACGACAACAAGGGAAGGGAGATCTGCTGCTCGTTCTGCGGCAAAACGCAGAGCGAGGCGCGCCGCCTGATCGCGGGGCCGGGGGTTTTCATCTGCGACGAATGCATCGAACTGTGCATGTCGATCCTGAACGACGAAAAGAACCTTTCCGCCCGCAAAGAGAGCTACAGCGAGTCCGCGGCGGAGCTGCCGAAACCCCATGAGATCAAAGCGAAGCTCGACGAATACGTCATCGGACAGGAAAACGCGAAGATCGCCCTGTCCGTTGCGGTCTACAACCATTACAAGCGCATTTACTACGGCCGGGACAAGGACAACGTGGAGCTCACGAAGAGCAACATCCTGCTTCTCGGGCCGACGGGCGTCGGCAAGACGCTGCTGGCCCAGACCCTCGCGAAGATCCTCGACGTCCCCTTCGCCATCGCGGACGCCACGACCCTCACGGAAGCGGGCTACGTCGGCGAAGACGTGGAGAACATCCTGCTGCGCCTGATCCAGGCGGCGGATTTCGACATCGAGAAGGCGGAGCGCGGCATCATCTATATCGACGAGATCGACAAGATCGCCCGCAAGTCCGAAAACCCCTCCATCACCCGCGACGTGAGCGGCGAGGGCGTGCAGCAGGCGCTGCTGAAGATCCTCGAGGGCACGGTCTCGAACGTCCCCCCGCAGGGCGGCAGAAAGCACCCGCAGCAGGAATTTCTGCAGATCGACACCACGAACATCCTTTTCATCTGCGGCGGCGCGTTCGACGGCCTGAACAAGATCGTCGAAAAGCGCACGGCGTCTTCCTCCATCGGTTTCGGCGCGAAGATCCGCACCAAGGCGGAGCTGGACACCACCGCCTGGATGAAGGACGTCGTGCCGCACGACCTCGTGAAGTTCGGCATGATCCCGGAGCTCGTCGGAAGGCTGCCGGTGATCGCCGCGCTGAACGGCCTCGACGAAGACGCGCTGGTGCGCATCCTCACCGAGCCGCAGAACAGCCTCATCAGCCAGTACAAGCGCCTGTTCCAGCTCGACAAGGTGGAGCTGGAGTTTCAGCCGGAAGCCCTGAGGGCCATCGCGAAAAAGACCATCCAGCGGCAGACCGGCGCGCGCGGGCTGCGTTCCGTGATCGAGGAGTTCCTGACGAAGCTGATGTACGACGTGCCCTCCGATTATACGGTGGAAAAAGTGACCGTCACCCCCGAGACCGTGATCAGCGGCGCCAAGCCGCTGATCGAGTACAATCCGGAGCGAAAGCCGGTGAAGCTGAAGATCACGGGGCCCGGAAAGCGCGGGCGGAAAGAGACCGCTTCCTAACGACAAGGTGTCAGGCTGTTGCAGTGCGGTGGGTTTGGATTCCGTACCATGCGGCAGCCTTTTTTCAACAAGGAGAAGCCATGAGCATAGAAATCGAATTAAAACAGCAGCCGGAGACGGTGCTGCCCGCGCTTGCGCTGCGCGGGCTGGTCGTGTTCCCGGGCATGCTGCTGCAGTTTGATGTCGGCAGGAAAAAGTCCATCGAGGCGCTGCAGAAGGCGATGGAGGAGGACCAGATGATCTTCCTCGTGGCCCAGCGCGACTTGGCGGACAACGACCCGACCGGCAGCAGGGTCTACCAAGTCGGCGTCGTGGCGAAGATCAAGCAGGTTGTCAAGCGCAGCGACGACGGGGTCCGCCTGTTTGCCGAGGGCGTCTACCGCGCCAGGATCACCTCTTTTCAGAGCGAGGCCCCGTTTTTCATGGTCGGCCTTCTCCGGCTGGAGTCGGGGTCGTGCCGCCCCACCCGCAGAACGGAGGCCCTGGTGCGCTACACGCAGGGCCTGTTCGAGCAGTATATCCAGAACTACAGCCACATCCCGCCGGACATCGTCATCGGCGTCATCCAGAAAAAGAACTGCGGCGAGCTCGCCGACTACATCGCGTCGAACATCATGTTCGATTTTGAGGAAAAACAGGAGATCCTCGAGGAGCTTCGCCCGGTCAGGCGGCTGGAAAAACTCGCCGCCATCCTCAAGCGCGAGATCGAGGTCCTCTCCATCGAGTCGCAGATCAGCGAAAAGGCGAAGGAGCAGATCGACCAGAACCAGCGGGAGTATTTTCTGCGCGAGCAGATGCGCGCGATCTCGGATGAGCTGGGCGAGAGCGACAACCCCCAGCAGGAGGCCGACGAGCTCAAGGAGCGCGTCGAAAAGGCGAAGCTGCCTCAGCTCCAGCACGACAAGCTGATCAAGGAGTGCGAGCGCCTGGCCAAAATGCCGGAGGGCTCCCACGAGGGCAGCGTGATCTCCGGCTATATCGAGGCCTGCCTCGAGCTGCCGTGGAACACCTCGACGCGCGACCATATCGACCTGAGAAAGGCCCGCCGCATCCTCGACCGCGACCACTACGGCCTTCAAAAGGTGAAGGAGCGCATCCTCGAGATCCTCGCCGTGAAAAAACTCGCGCCCGACGTGAGCGGGCAGATCATCTGCCTGGTCGGCCCTCCGGGCGTCGGCAAGACCTCCATCGCCCATTCCATCGCCGAGGCCATCGGCCGCAAGTACGTGCGGGTCTCGCTCGGCGGCATCCAGGACGAGGCGGACATCGTCGGCCACCGCCGCACCTACATCGGCTCCATGCCGGGGCGCATCATCAACGCCGTCAAGCAGGCCGGCACGAACAACCCGCTGATCCTGCTCGACGAGATCGACAAGCTCGGCAACAGCTTCCGCGGCGATCCCTCCTCCGCGCTTCTCGAGGTGCTGGACCCGGAGCAGAACAAGGAGTTCTACGACCATTATATCGACCTTCCGTTCGACCTCTCCCACGTGCTGTTCCTCACGACGGCCAACGACGCGAGCGCGATCCCGGAGCCTCTGTACGACCGCATGGACGTCATCACGCTCGGCAGCTACACGCATGAGGAGAAATACCACATCGCGGCGGAGCACCTGATCCCCAAGCAGCTCAAAAAGCATGGCATGACGAAGGCAATGCTGCACCTGACCCCCGCGGCGATCCATAAGCTGATCGACGCCTACACGCGCGAAGCGGGCGTTCGCAGCCTGGAGCGCCAGATCGCGACGCTGTGCCGCCGGTGTGCCAAGACGTTCGTGGACAATAAAAAAGCGCGGATCGTGATCACGCCCGCCAGGCTGACGGAGTTGCTCGGCCCTGAAAAGTTCAAGGACGACTTCCTGAACAAAAAGGACGCGGTCGGCCTCGTGAACGGCCTTGCGTGGACCAGCATCGGGGGCGTCATCCTGCCGATCGAGGTCGCCGTGATGGACGGCACCGGCAAGCTGGAGCTGACCGGATCGCTCGGCGACGTGATGAAGGAATCGGCGAAGACCGCCATCAGCTGCATCCGCACCCGCGCGTCGGAGTACGGCATCAGCCACGATTTCTACTCGAAGTACGACATCCATATCCATGCGCCGGAGGGCGCCGTGCCGAAGGACGGCCCGTCCGCTGGCACGGCCATGGCGACGGCCATCACGTCGGCCCTGTGCAACATCCCGGCGCGGCACGACGTCGCCATGACGGGCGAGATCACCCTGCTCGGGCGCGTGCTGCCCATCGGGGGCCTGAAAGAGAAGACCATGGCGGCCTACCGCAGCGGCATCCGGACCGTCATCATCCCGGAGGACAACAAGTCCGACCTCGCGGAGATCGACCCCGTGGTCAAGGAAAACGTCCGGTTCGAGACCGTCGAAAAGATCGACCAGGTCCTGCAGATCGCCCTGACGCAGATGCCTTCGCCCGCCGTTTCCCAGAAGCGCCAGGAACCCGTCGCCCGTCCGCCCCAGACGTCCCTGCCGGCCCCTCCGTCGCCGCCAGACCGCTCGCCGGGGACGCCGGCCATCCAGCAGTGAGGGCGCCATGAGCTTTGAAACCGCTTTCTTTGAACGTTCGGCCGGGACTTCCTCCGACCTGTCGGGCGAGGGTCGCCTGCCAGACGGGCTCCGTCTGCCGGAGATCGTTTTTTCCGGCCGGTCGAACGTCGGAAAATCCTCCATGATCAACAAGCTGCTGAACCGGAAATCCCTGGCGCGCACCAGTTCCGCGCCGGGGAAGACGGCGACCGTCAATTTCTACAATCTCGGCTTCTGCCGGTTTGCTGACCTGCCGGGCTACGGCTACGCGAAGGTTTCGCAACAGGAGAAGCTCCGGTGGGCGGAGCTCGTGGAAGGGTATTTCGCGTCAAAGCGGAAGATCGCCCTCGTCATCCAGATCGTCGATCTGCGCAGGCCGCCCACGCCGGACGATGCCGACATGGTGCGCTTTCTGCGGGAGCGTGACCTGCCCTTCCTGCTCGCCGCTTCGAAGAGCGACAAGCTGAAGAACGCGCAGCGCGAAGCGGCCCTGCGGGCGCTGGAGGCGTTCTGTGCGCCCTATGGCGTGGATTTCCTCGCGTTTTCCGCGCAGACCGGCGAGGGCGTCGAAGAGCTGAAGAAGCGCATCCTTGCGGCGTGCGGGTAGCCAACGACATAGTTTGCGCTCAGACCGTTGCGGGCGCCGATGCAGGGTTTAAAGTTGGCGCTCAGGGCACCGTTGGCTTTGCAACTCAGGCTGTGCGGGGCCCATATACTTTTAAAATTGCCCCCTTTTACTCTCGCGCCAAACACGGCCGACGGTTTTTACCGGGCTTTTCGGCGCGGCTTGGCCGCGGGGGCACCCCGCCCGCCTTTACTTTTGCACTTTTCCGTGTTAAAATAATAATAGATGGAAAGCTGGGGAGCGTGATTCGCGTGAATTCCAAATTGAAGGATCCGAACGTGGATTTTTTGTTTCAGGCCGTTCTTTCTTTGAAGACGCAGGAAGAGTGCTACGCTTTTTTTGAGGACCTGTGCACGGTCCCGGAGATCAAGGCCATGTCGCAGCGGCTGACGGTCGCGCACATGCTGAGCAACAAGATCGTTTACAGCGATATTGTGGCGGAAACCGGCGCCTCCACCGCGACCATCAGCCGCGTCAACCGCTGTCTTCACTACGGCTGCGACGGGTACGAGCTTGTTTTTCAGCGCATGCGGGAAGGCCCGGGAAAGTGAGTTATGCCGCGTTTGCGCGCTACTACGACGCCCTGACGCGGAATGTCGGCTACGCCGAGCGGGCGGATTATCTTCTGAGAATGCTGGACCGTTTCGGGCACAGCCCGGGCCTGACGCTCGATGTCGCCTGCGGCACCGGGAGCTTCACGCTGGCGCTGGCCGAGCGGGGGGTCGAGGTCTTCGGGCTGGACGCTTCGCCGGAAATGCTGTGCTTTGCGCAGAGCAAGGCCGCCCGCGCGGGATACAATCTGCTGTTCATCTGCCAGCGGATGCAGGAGATGGAGCTCCCCGGCACCGTGGACACGGCCGTGTGTTCGCTGGACGGCATCAACCACCTGACGAGGGAAAAGGATGTCCTCGAGACGTTCCGGCGGGTGGCGCGGGCTCTGAACCCGGGCGGATATTTTCTGTTCGACGCGAACACGGTCTACAAGCACCGCGTCGTCCTCGCGGACAACGTGTTTGTTTACGAGACGCGCGACGTGTACTGCGTGTGGCAGAACGAATACCTGCCGCGCGACAACCGGGTCGGCATCACGCTTGATTTTTTCGGGCGCGCCGGCGCGGATTACCACAGAAGCAGCGAGCATTTCTACGAGAGAGCCTATTCCATCCGAAAACTGCGGTCGCTGCTCGGGAAAGCGGGCATGACGGTGCGGGGGGTCTTTCAGGATATGGAGTTTGCCGGCCCTTCGGGCAACGCCGAAAAGGTGGTGTTCGCGGCGGAAAAGACGGAAGAAACCGTCGCCCGCCGTTCCGGCCGCATAGGCTGAAAACCGTCGTGAAACTGAAAAAACAGGGCGTTTGCTGTTGACAATCCAGAAAGATTATTGTATGATAATAAACGTCGCTGATGTGGATTTCTCGGACAAGAGGGGGGAGCATAGCTCAGCTGGTTAGAGCACCTGCCTTACAAGCAGGGGGTCACAGGTTCGAGT